>Ga0208592_1000538_pt1 | contig 10391 bp, 3 predicted proteins | sample LakMenE18May10ns_FD_150712 | JGI IMG/M metagenome (GOLD analysis project Ga0208592, IMG submission 150712) | Freshwater microbial communities from Lake Mendota, WI - 18MAY2010 deep hole epilimnion ns (SPAdes) | ecosystem: Environmental > Aquatic > Freshwater > Lentic | place: Lake Mendota...
CAGACAATGTGTGTACCATCAACCTTTTGAATGCTGTGCTAGGTGTAGCTGACTCTCTTACAATGGCTGGCTCACAAAGACAAAACTCAGTAAAACCTGGTTGCAAATTTAGCCTAATGAATCCATTCAGAGGGGCGCTAATTACTAACAGTGCGAAGCGTTCTGTAATGTTTGAAAAGATGATACGCGTCACAGAACGGTCTATGTGGAGAGAGTCCACTGACTCATTTACATCAATGTTCAAAGGCAACTGCTCATAGACTGTACTCATGGTTGGAAAGGGTTGTATATACGTACTTGCAGACCGCCTGGTTGTCTGCCTCTCAGAGAACTGACTTCAGTGTTTACTTGGAGCCTGGTTATATACCCAAAGCCTGGCATTGGTGTGAGATAGATTGAAAGAGAGAGAGAGAGACCTGTGGGATCCTTTGAATCCTACAGTACTTGGACAGGTATTGAGATAACATGAGAGAGTGGGGTATTCATCAATTTGTAATGCAGGTGGGCGTACCCACTGATTAATATCTGCACGCAGGAATTTCAGCTCTCTCTGAATCTCACAGTTTTATAAGAGGGTTCCAGTTTAAGTTTTCCACTTCTAAGCCTCATTCCTGGCTCATCCTCATTATCTGAGGTGTCGTCATTACTGGAAATATTACCCTCATTCATAGGGGGCGTGTTATCATTAGCATCAGTGTTCCTAGACTCACCATTTTGCTGTAACAGCTCCTCTATGTCCTCGTCCAAGTCGTCGTCTTCCGGGAGTTCCTGAAATTCCTGTTCCTCTAATGGAACGGGCTTTGCCTTATTTTCTGAAGGGCCCACAGGAATGTCGTCATTAACAGGAGGCATGGGGCCTTGCTGATCATTTTTACGATTTTCTGCCCCAAGTTCCTCATCAGGTGTGTTCCCAAAAAGATCGATACTTTCATCATCAGTTTTTTCCTGTTCCTTAGGAACGTCTGGTACGAACAATTCAACAGACTGGGGTACTCTTAGGGGATCATGTTTCGTAATAGTAGAAAATTCATGTTCCATTAGGTCTGAAAACTTATATAAAAGCGACCTTAAGACCTCAGGCGGCAGTGCCTGAAAGAGGGGGCTGTTCCCTTGGAACAGTTTCAAATCCTCATTGCTATATAAAGACATAAATCTGTCAGCTATCCTCATAACTAACGAAGATTTGAATAGTGGCCTAATAACCACATAGGGACTGGGGTTCAATGTGGTTCGCAGTACCCTTGGATTTCCTTCTACATATGTCCTATCAAGGACGAAAACGATATCGTTTATTTTAAAAGTACGGTCAACTCTATTTTTGTTGACCCGCTCATTTTGTATAATACGGAGCTCAGTAAGTTTTCTTGTGGCCACCTCTGTCATTAATTTAAACTCAGCCGAGAGTTGCTCTATGTATAATTTATCAGATTTGACAGAGTAATGAGGGGGCCCCAGATTCATAAGATCTAGAAAGGTGGCCCCTGCCGCCTCTGCGCCTAAGACCATTTCCGCCGGGCGGAAGCCTGTTTTTGGGGACACAGAATTATTTAACGCTTTGCTTACTAAAAAGGGTAGATATTTCCAGCTTAGCGTAGGGCGTGTAGCCAACATCTTTTGCAGCATTTTCTTTACTATGTAAACTCTTTTTTCAACTGACCCTCTGCCTCGAGGTGACAGCGAGGCTGAGTTAATGACAGTAATGCCTAATGCACTCATTATTTGCAAAAATCCCATAGAACGAAACGCGGCCCCGTTATCCGAGTGCAGTCGTTCTATTTTAAACGGTTGAAGTATAGCGTACAACATATATTGATTAACTTCTGCTGAGGTTTTGCTCTTAAGTGGAATAATGAGTGTGAAATCGCTAAAAGGACAGGTTACGATCAAAAGATGCGAATAACCTCCGACTGTATTTAAGTTTTCCGCTAAATCGCACATTACTTCTTGCATCGGCCGATTCGGAGTCGGGTAAATGCCGATTTTGGTTTTTCTTGTACCTTTATATGACAAGAAACAGGCGTAGCACCTGGAAATAAAGCTTTGCGTAATTGTATACATGCGGGGAAACCAGTAGGAATCCATGTCAAGCAGCATTCTTTGCAAGCCTGAGTGGCCTAAAAGGTGTGTGTGCGATAAAAGCAGCCCTATCATACTATCCGGAACCAGTATTTTATAATAGTCTTTCTCGACCATCAATAAATTATTTACCAATTTGTATTTTGTGGGCGGATCATCTGCTGATTCATATTCGAAGTTTTCACCCGCCAAGCAGTTCGAATAAATTTGCGAAAATTCTTTCTTTTGCCGCATTATAATATTTGCACGTGAAAGTCTTTCCCTTAAAATTTCAAGCGGTGTGACTACTGCTTTAACATTATCTAAACCCGCTGTAATTTGCAAGGCCAATGTTTTAACTGCTTGGGGGCTGGGCGCATTTATCATTAAATACTCTGGATGGGAATCTACATAATCGATCCATTCAGACAGTGTAAACTCTAGCTTAGGCAACTCATGGTGGAAATTTGCAATGGAAATATCTTTCAAATTAAATTTCTCACAGTCCCCTGGAGGTAATCCTTCGCGTGTTAAAAAGTCAGCCAAATTATCTGTAGTGCGAACAAAATATAATGTAACATTTTTATAATCGCTGGCTAATTTTAAACACCATCTGCGAATTTTTACAGAGGAGTTGCCCACTCTAGTGCTAAATAAGTAGTATAGTACCCTGCTATCTGTAAGCAATTTTACTGGTACATTACTAATTAATTTTTGTACAGCATACAGTACTATAAGTATGGCGAGTACTTCTAAATCTAGAATACACTTACTTCGTAAGGCTGCTGGCACAGTTTTGGCAATGTAGGCCACTATATTTACCAATCCTTTTAATGTGGAAATGTTGAACTCTGAATTTTTATTGACAAAGAAAGGAATGAAAATCTCGTGACCTTGTCTCATTATTAACCCTAATACTATGGGCGGTCTTGTGCTTGTTTCATTTAAGTGAAATGTTTCTTTGTAACGGTGCCTTTTTAGTGTGGAAATGATGATAAACGGTCTTTGTAAATAAACGGCAACGGCCTTGGCTAAATAAAAATTTTCATCTAAACCAGCCTTCCCTGCTTTGAATGCTTGCAAATAATCGTTGTAATTATTCCAATTCATATCAAAAACAAAGTCCTTTAATTGAGAGTTCATTATACTCGATTTTAAATGCTTGACAGCCTTTTCCCTCAAGTTTTGAACCGTTTCATTCATTCCCCCACCATAAAGTGCTAAAACTGACAGTGTAGACCAAAAGAAACTATCATGGACATTTTCAGGGGTAAAACCGCATAAAGGGGGCTCTTTGTTGATGTTTGGAGGGATCGTTTTTCTCAAAGATGGTTTTGGAAGAACTATAGGTAAAGAGGTGTACAAAGTACAAGGTTCATACGGTAAACTATTATCATAAATAATTTGATGTACCTCATTCTCCAAATCTATGTACGACGGTATAATTTTCTCATCTTTCTTCCCTTTAATCTTTTGAGCCAAAACCCCTGCCAATACACCACTGCCTGTGGCTGCATCACACCATAAGTATTTTTCTGCGGTCTCATCAATAAGACTACAGAAAAGTGGCTCCTGGGTGAGCAGGCGCTTTATGCTTTCGAATGCATCTACATGTTTTTGCGTATATACATACTCACTTTTGGAACTTGTAAGGGGGGTAAGGATTCCTACTTGCTCTATGACATTCATACTCACCACTTTCCGCAAACTATTTACAAGGCCTAAAAATGCACGAATTGACTTTTTATTGGTAGGAAAAGCAAACTCCTTTACCTTTTGAACACGCCTTGGGTCCGCAATTACAAAATTATGTGAAACAAACCAACCAAGAAATAATATTTTTGATTTACTAAAGTCACATTTTGTCACACTTATCTTTGCCCCATGAAAACATAACCTTTTAACAGTTTGCTCCAAATTTTTGAAGTGTTCCTTTAAAGTTTCCTCATAAGTGGGTTTCGCTGTACTTGTTATTACAATATCGTCAAAATAAGATACAGTGTGCTCTAATGGGCTAGGTTCTTGTTTCACCACATTCGGTGATTCAAAAACTGGCTTGCCATTTTCATCCAAGACGGGTTCAAAATGTAACATACGATGAGACATTTCTGCAAAAAGAGCTGGCGACCCTGCCGCTCCTGTAGGTAAAGATTTGAATCTAAAACTACCTGAGGGCGTCAAAAAGGTCGTTAATGGCTGACTCTCTTCATCGATACGCATAGCCATATATGCCTGTCTTAAATCTAAACTAGAATACATAACCTTACCCTGTAGGAATTGCAAAGTGTTATTTATTTCAGGAATTACAGCACTAGGGGATTCTATTAACTGGTTCACAGGTGAAAAATCGACTATTAGGCGTCCTAAACAACCAGGCTTAGCCCTGGGGACTAAATAAGCTGACATACCATAGAGGTGGTGTCCCGTGGGGGATGGGGGAGTCCTCATAACATATCCGAACTTAATCAATAGATTTAGTATGTCATCCAAATGACGGGAGTCTGAAGGACTTACATGAAAAATGCGTTTTGCCCTTGGTAATACCTCCCCCTTACGTAATCTAAGCTGGGTGTACCCCAAGGTCAAGCTAAGGTTTCCCGCATCCAAACCATGTAAGGACACCACTTCAGGGTATTTATCCACAAATATATCCTTTATAAAAGGTTGTATATGTGGCGGCAATTTGTATAGTTGTGTAGCCTCTAGTGCATTAGGAAATATAACAGTTGGCAATTCATACCCAGAAGGATCTATAATATCGGCATGTATATTAGCTGTACCCGTATATTCAGGCTCAGAGGCAAAAATGGCATCGGCATAATCTAGATCACTGACTTGTATAGGTGGCTTGTTTGAAGTACTTATAGAATTTACAGTCATAGTTGGCACTCCCCCTACATAATCCACGTGGCTTTGCAAAATTTCACGCCCCAAAGGATGGTTCCCCACCTGAGTCCTTAGTTTTGGCATGCTTTCCTCATTAATGACAATAGGATTGTAATCGTTAATAGTTTCTATCTTTCCCTGTATAACCCCTTTTTGCTGTTTGGCCGTGGTATTTACAACGCATACTGTACCTACAAAACATTTATGTACTGTATCATAAGATATATCTGTACGAGAGGGGATGATAGTAACCCTATTATACATACAAGCGGTCACTAAAATCCAATCCGTTCTCACAACAGGTGCAGCCTGTGACAAATATACTTCTATAGAGTCTGTTTGGTGAGGCCCTAAATCGTAATTTCCAGTACACGTGTAAATTTCGTCAGCCGGATAATTATATACAGTACTTACAAAGTGGGTGGGAAATTTGAAACTTAAAGTGGGCACAGCATTTTGAGGATTTCCTACGAAGCTTAAATCGGCTAAACCTGTTTCCAAAAAGTCTTTTCCTAGCAAAAACTCCGGAATATTGGCGTTAGACGGGATAACATAAACATATAGATAAAATCCAGGATGGTTATGAGATAAACATACGCGCATTTTACTTCTGCCCAAAATTGGTACAACATGATTACTAAATGAATATATATTATCTATATCAGATGGTTGCAATTTATAAGTGGTTCCATTTTCAGAAGGGATAATTTTATGATAGAGAGATTCCTGCATTATTGTTATATCTGCACCACAGTCGACAAGTCCAATAACTCTGTATTTATTTATAAAAATAGGAAGATATAATTTCTTTGCCGGACCTCTGGTACCAGGCAATTTAAGATTCTTTCTATCAATATTTGCCATATAAGAAGTGGCTGAATATTGTGAGTACCCCGCCATGCTAAATAGTCGATCAGACAAACTGATGGGATTGACGGTGTTGTCAACAATATGATTGGCACCGGAGACTAGAGGTTTCTGCAGTAGTTGTCACTTGGTGCCGTGAAGGGGGCCAGTGATACGGAAGGGACAGTAGGTAGCACTATGATTGAGACGGGGGTAGACGGTACTAGGGCAGTCAGGGCAGGTATTTTGACAGGGGAGGACAGGAATGATTTTTCCCATATCGTCCTGAATGTTTGGGCAGCCGTCAGTGGCGAGATGATTTTTAAATCCGCACAAACTACAGTAGTCCTTAGGCTTAAATCCCTGCTTGTTACCATTATTGTGCCTGTTACCGCCTTTCTTGTTACCATTTCCTTGGTTACCGTTATACCCGTTCACGTTACCGTTATACCCGTTCACGTTACCGTTACTGTTACCCTTGTTGAAACCCTTATTGTTTGGGTTTCGATTAAAGCCACCCCTTCCCTTACCGTTACCTTGGTTACCACGGTTCATGGGAGGGTTTTCTGTATAGAAGGCCTGAGCCTTATGACCTTGTTGATTATTTTGTCCTTTGCTGTGTGATGGACCGGAGTGTTGCCCCCCCTTGTGTTGTGCAGTCTGCATATTAACCACAAAGGCAGTGTTTTTATGGGGGCCAGGCTTCTTATCCTTGTTGCTCCTGTGCATACCGTTACCATTATGACCATGTGCTTGCTTCCCACCAAAATTATTATTGGGGGTTGCCCCTGATTTAGCTATTTCTGCATCAATGGTGTGAGATTTAATGGATAACGCGCGCGATAATTCAACAAATGTGGCTGGTCTTTGCAAGCGAGACGATATAGTATGATACTTGTTCGACGCGGTATCGGAAGCATTAGGAGGTAGGCTCCTGATTAATGCCTGAACAGCATCATTGTTATAGGAAGCTGTTCTGGCGACGCCCTGAGGATGGACGCAAGCGGCACGCAGTGCTAATTGCATAATGTCGGATACGACCTTACTTAATGAGGAATTTTTACGAGCCTTATACGAATATAATTTCTCTCTTGCAGTCTCAGGGGACATTCTCATATCATAATGAGTGAACAAGTTATAATAAATGGCTTCAATGTCGTCGCCGTTTTCGGACCAATCTTTAATTAGAATGTGGGGGCGACCTGTGGTGCACATGAGCAAAAATTCCAAAAATTCCTCCCTTGACAATTTCATTTGCTTTTGGGCTGCATTTATAAGTGACAAAAATTCATGAATATTCATTCCATTCGTATGTTCTGTCCCATTAAATTTATTTTTAGTAGGAAATACGCGAATTGCATCAGCTCGTGCACCAGCGGTCGTCAATACATTCCTAGGGGAAAATTCCTTCGGGGCAGGTAGATTTTCCTTACATGTATACGCCTGTAATTCTTTGGTTAAAATACGCATCTCAGTTTGTTCAGAGGAGGCTTCGAGTTCGCGCTTAATTTTCTCCTTTTCCCCTTCCATATGCTTATGAAATGCAGAACATAAATCCCCAACGTTAAGGTTCGATTCCTTAAAGTTTAATTTTCTATGTAACGCCATATTATCAGCAACAATATCTAACAGTGCGCTTCCTAATGGGTTACTACGCGTATATTCCATATATTCAGCCTCCTTTCGCTTTGATCTAGCTTTTTCCCTAGGGTTACTGTACTCAGAATTTTCAGAAATTTCATCCCTCTCAGATTTACGAGATTTGCGGGTTTTGCTCTTTTTCTTTTTCTCAGTTTTTACAGATTTTTCAGAAGGGGACTCACTATCTGAACTACTAGAGGAATCATCCGAACTAGTGGGGGCTGAATGGTTGCTAATGGAAACCTCAGGCGTAAAAGGGGGCACATTTTCAATTTCAGGTTCAGGAGTGGGTTCATTGCGAAAAAGGCGTCTTGCTCCTGACAGGCTACGGGCGATTCTACCTTTACCAGTATCACCCTCGCTTCCGCGCCTTTTGCTAGCCATTTTTGCAAAGGTTGATAGTAGAAAAGGGCGACGAGACAAACTGCTTAATTTGTGAGAGTGGCTCTTTAAGTTATACTGGTTTACACTGACTGTGAAAGTAAGCTCAGGAAACGGTACTTATTAACACAAAACCAGAAGTAAGGTCAATACCACAGAGGAAATGAAATTTAGGAACTGCCAAATCTTGGGAGACTCTCCCTTTAAGATTTTCACTAAATTATAATAAATGCAACGCAGCTGCAGGTAGAAATATGTGGGGCGAAGGGGGTTAAATACCTAATCCCTTAATCTAAAACCACTCTACCTTCACTATGTACTTAGTACTTATAGTGCCTCTAATGTATATACCTATATGTATATGTGAGTACTCAAAGGTGTAGTATGTGGGCCTCAGTGGCTCTTCACTGTCTACTGTAATCCCCCCTTCTGTAGTAGGGTGGGTTGTGCCGCTCAAAACTTCCTCCTAATGGTGTAAGTAAAGGTATAACTGTAAATAAATGACCGAGTACTTACGTAAGCATTTGCAACTACTTACATATATGACACAAAATTCTTACAGGACAGAAACTGTTAAAGTTCCGATGCTAGTTGGTCTATTTATTATAAAAAGTTGCAAGTTTGTTATAAGAAAGAGGGCGACTAGTGTCCCTCCCCCTACTAACAAGTAGAGAAAATCTAATTAACACCGAGTTATATGATCTAATTATAACTTTATTGAGCGGTTAGATGCACCATTGTAAACGGACGCACTAATTTCAAGCTTGTCCTCCCTTACAGTTTTCGAAAGGTAAAGAATGAAAACTTAAAGGGAGAGTTCGCGAGATCTCAGCGTTCCACAAGAAGTAGTCTCTTTAATAAATTTAGCGTCTATAAGCGGATAGTCTATCTCAGACAGTACATATACAAGTATATGAACTAGGATGGAAGGTGAGACTACTTCGGACTTATCTCTAACTACAACTTATCCCTATTATCTTACGATAATCGCCACGCTCGGTGTGTAGTCGCTTATCAGACGGATTTCCCAAAATACACAAGTTTACAAGATTATGTACCTCAGAAAATCATATTTAACATGTCCTTAAGATTAAACTCTGTAAGATGTAAGTCAGATAAATATTTGGATGTTAAAGGACAACTCTGTCTAGAAACTAGGAATGTCTTTATCGATGGAATATAAAAGACTAGTTAAAGACCAAAACTATTTTCCAGTTTCTACTTTTGCTCAAGGCCTTAGCATCGATTGGCCAGTGAAGAATGTCAATTAGACTTCGGTCCGGTTCTATGGGATACCAACTAGATTGTCCCTTTAACAGTTCTCTCCAGAGACCAAATTCTATGACCTGTTTTGCACTCGCTTGATTTACAACACTCCCTTGACTCTAATTTACACAAACTTCCTTAACTATCAATGAAATGATAGAACTACACTTTTATGGGTTATTATTGATTAAATATAAGTGTATAAGTTTAGACAGTCTTACTAATTAAACAACATACAATGACATATATAGAACACAAATAATAAATAATATGTGTGGGTGTGTCAGTATGATGCTAGTGAGAGGTCTCTACAGACGCGGTGAACAGTGTGCTAGCAACGTGTGCTAGCACGAGATGTGTATCAAATAAAATGTATAACAATCCTAACCTTAATATGCTAGAACTAAACCAGTCAGGCCTTAATGGCAATTTAGGTCTCCACAATTGGATGTCTGAACCTAGCAGCTGGTAGTAAGAAGAAATCTGAGCATAAAGGGAGGCTATAACTATAACGCTGCTAGCGAATATGCAAGCAAGTAAACCTAGGCTACTTAGAAGAAGCTAGATAGAGTTTTGCCTGGAATGATGAGCAGGAGGAGATACACTGGGATCACTGAGCACCAAGCTGTACTGCAGAAGACCAATGCTAGTCTGATTTGAAGAGAGAAGTTGTGGGCCTTATATACAAAGCAGGTGCAAGAAGTTCTCAGGCAGTTGGCCTGAGAGCAAAGTCATTCTCAGAGGGGGTAACTATCCTCCTGGCTCAGGCTAATGGCCCAGAGGTCAGGCCTGTTGGTCTGTGGCCAAAGTCATGTTGAGAGGGGGTAGATAGCCTCCTTAATCTGAACCCTAGGCCTGGATGGGTGTACGGAGCAAGATTATAAAGTCATCTCCAGGGTGGGGAGATGTCAAAGACCCCTCTCCCATGGAATGCCTGCTTGTGAGGTGAAGTGATGGAGGGCCTATTGTTAAAGATAAGGGCGGTGCTTAACCATAATTCCACATCTTCAATGAAATCAGAGGGTGGACCAGAGAGAAGCAAGAAGGTATAGAGTGCTGTGAGGGTCCGATTTTGTGTAAGAAAAGAAGAAAAATTGTCTATGGTGAAAGAGACTGTTTGTGTGGATATACGTAGGCCTGTGAAATAAGGCCTTCGGTATACACCTGATGTGGCTGACGTTTCTGCTTCTGCTGGTTTTCCTGCTGTTATAGGCAGCATTGCCATTTCTAGCATCCCTGTTGATCCTGGCATACTTATTTTAGTTGGTGTCTTTATATACTGTACTATACAATGAGACATATTAGATTATCGGACT
>Ga0208592_1000540_pt1 | contig 10371 bp, 5 predicted proteins | sample LakMenE18May10ns_FD_150712 | JGI IMG/M metagenome (GOLD analysis project Ga0208592, IMG submission 150712) | Freshwater microbial communities from Lake Mendota, WI - 18MAY2010 deep hole epilimnion ns (SPAdes) | ecosystem: Environmental > Aquatic > Freshwater > Lentic | place: Lake Mendota...
GTTACTGGCCTGTTCCCAAGTGGTATTGTTTAGAACTGTTGCCAATTAGGCAGCAAAAAAGCGCCTCTAGCTCAATCGGCAGAGCAACTGACTCTTAATCAGTGGGTTCCGGGTTCAAGTCCCGGGGGGCGCACGGAAAATCCAGCTACTTCTCACGAGAGCTGGATTTTCTTTTGATTTGGACCTTCACACCTAAAGATCAAGTCTCCAACGAGTTCTATAGTAGTTTTCTGTTATTGAGATAGCAGAAAACTTGTGGGGGGGGGTAGCGCTTGAAAATTCTGCCAAAAAGTTTTCTAACATTCACTATCGCAGTTCTTACAGCCACAACTGTTCTCACCGGCTGCTCAGATACTGTGAGTCAAGACACCCAGGCTGGACTGGGTGAATTTGTAATCCCAAACCCTCCCGAAAACAGCGATCACGGATATCTACTCGAAGATGACAGAATCCCAAAAATTGACACTTGCCAAGGGTGGGAAGAATTCTGGGTTCTTGAAGGACCGGCCGTTAGTTTTGCAGTGGCAGAGGCGGCAGATAACAAAGACATTGCGGTCTCCACCCAGATTTACCTAAAAAACAAGCATTTAGACACAAACCAAGATGGCATCATTTGCTACTTCGAGGACTCTAACTTCACCGCGACTCCATCCGTGGGAATTACCCCCGCAAGCGACTTAGCTCCTGCTGGAGAGTGCAAGATCAATGCCACAATTACTGGCTACGAACAGACAGACTCTGGATTTCCAAGAAATCCAGATTATGTCTTGCCCGCCGATAGAAAGTTAGTGATTCAGTTAATCTATGTTGACGCTAGCGATCTAAAACACAAGAGCTTGCCATCTCAGGATGCTGACTTCTGGATTGACGGTGCTGGTCAATTCCTGACTGACGTAACCGATGGAAAAATCAATTTTGAATGGCGCTTTGAGGACAAGTACTTTGAATTGCCAAAGTCTTTTGCGAGCTTTTCTATGACTAGGGAAAAACAGGGAGACCCGGTAGCGTTTGTTCAAAGTGCGATAACGGCCGCGGATCCAGCCATTGACTTTACCGATGTGGACTTGGTGGTTGCGGTCACACCACCGGAGATTACGAACGACCTGATTGATTTTTCACCAGCCATTCCGCTAAGCAGTGCCAATGGTTTCCGGTCCGCTGAGGGAAATGTCTACCGAGGCACCTTGGCCGGAGCAGACACAAGGTGGGACGAAGGATACCTCCTTATTGCTCACGAAATCGGACATCTCTTGGGGCTCGAGGACTACTACTCTTTCGAATGGGCTGCAAATGATCCTTATGAGGCGCAATTCAAGTTCATGGGCGAGTTTGACAACATGAACTCTGCGGCAGGCAAAGCTAGGGAATGGGCGGGCTGGAGTAGGTGGCTTGTGAGCGGGCTGGACGATAACCAAGTTCGGTGCGTCACCGATGCGGCTGAAACGACTCATCAACTGTGGGCCATCTCTGACAGCGCGCCAGAACCAAAGATTGTGGTTATTCCAACAAGTGACACTTCGGCTCTTGTAATTGAGTCAAGAAAGAGCAGGAGACACGACAGAATGCTCCCCACGGCCAACGAGGGATTGCTTGTGTATTCAGTGGATACAACCAAGCAAAGCGGATTCGGACCCCTTTCAATCATTCGCAAAGAAAACCTAAAAGATCCGTTCTTACTGGATGCCCCTCTAAGAACGGGTGAGTCTGTAACTGTCAATGGCTACAAGATTGAAAACGTCGAGTCAGGCACCCTTTGGGATGTTGCGAGAGTGACCGAGATAGAGAATTAGCTTAAATTTCGGACTCGCTGAGAATAATAGGGTCAAGAAATATTGATTCTCGGCAGACATGGCTCTTAATCAGTGGGTTCCGGGTTCAAGTCCCGGGGGGTGCACGGAAAATCCAGCTACTTCTCACGAGAGCTGGATTTTCTAAACTTTGCCCCTTGGTTAGCTAGCTAGTCCAGCGTTTGACTTCAATTGATTTGCGATATCTAGTGCAGCTTCTGCATCTGATGAAGTGGCACCTTCTTGTGGGCCACCTGAGACCCAGTTTGCAAAGGATTCAGCTTGCAGCCTGAGGGCATCAAGTTGAGGCTTTTCTCCAGTTGAAGGGGTCAGTATATCGATTCTGGTGTGCTCTTTTGAGGTAAACACTTCTGCAGAGACTAAATCTCCACCGGGGTGGAATCTTCCAAGTGACACTAGACCAATGGCACCACCGGACATTTCCAATATCGATTGGGTGCTATCAGTGTCGCCCTTCGAGTCTTCAGTCTGAGGAAAGATTGAGGTTTTTGTCTTGACTATTTCTTGACCGGTTAGCCACCGAATCTGATCAATTTCATGCACGGCCATGTCAACAAAGATGCCCCCGCTTGCCAGGCGAAACTCTTTGCGAGGAGGGGACTCGTCCCACTGGGAAGCGTTAATGAAATGTACCTCTCCAATCTCGCCAGAAGCGATCTTTCTGGCCACCTCTCTTAGCTCGGGAATGAATCTGCGCCAGTAGGCAACTTGTAGTTTGACCCCGTTTTTGCTACAAACTTCCCCGGCTTGGCGAGCCTGCTCGGAATTCAAACCGCATGGTTTCTCTGAAAGTATCGAGATTCCCGTAGCTGCAATTTCACTGATTACCTTGAGGTGTTGATCTGTGGGGGCAGCGACGAGAATCCCATCTAATTTCTCGGCATTAACCATCTGATCTAAATTGGGATAGACCTTATAGCCCTGGCCCCTTATCTTCTCAGCGGTTGATTCAAATGGTTCGACCACCGAAGTTACAGCCACTTGTTTTGAAGAAGAGAGTGCACGCAGGTGCATCTGTCCCATTCGCCCGCCGCCAACTAGTCCGAGGTTGAAAGTGCTCATTACAAACCCAGCTTCGAAAGGATCTTGCGGTTCTCGCGCTGATCTTCAGCGGCACGCTGGAACCTAGCTGAGGTCTTAGGGAAAATGTCCTGTTCGACAACTGCCCAACCCTTGAAACCAAGCCTGTGCATATCTTCAACGAAAGTCTCTAGCTTCAAATCTCCTTGGCCCAGAACTGGGAAGATTTCTTGATCCCAGATAGCTGTTGTGGGGGCCTTGTCTTCAACAATTTTTTCAAAGCGGCTGAGCGTTGCATCCTTGATGTGGATGTGGTTTATACGGTCAAACCACTTGTTTAGAGCGGTAACCGGCTCACCGCCTCCAAGAAGGAAGTGACCGGTATCCAAACACCAGCCGACATCGGAAACGGACAACATCTTTTCGATTTCTTCTGGTGCCTCTACAAAGGTTCCGGTTTCATTGTGAAAGGTGGGCTCGTAGCCGCGCGAGCGGCATCGTTCAACAACGATTCGAAGCCCCTCACCGAATTTTTCCCAGGTTGGGTCATCGTGGCCACTCGATGGATTGCGTCTTCCCGAGCCAGGGTTGGCATTGCGGTAAGGGCTTCCGTTATCTGCAATGGTTGGGCGCGGTTGCGGGCCAGAAATTAAAGGCACAACTGCATCAAAGGTATCGAGCATGGCATCAAGATCTTTGAGACTTTCAGTTAGCCTCGCCTTGTCGGCAAAGGGAAATTCTAGGTAAGCACCGGCAAGGCCAAGGTTGCGATCAGCTAGCCGCATCCCAAGTTCTTTTCCTAGACCCAGATAACCAACTGGCCCAAGGTCGATACCCTCATAGCCTGCCGATGAAACCTCATCGAGAATTGCGATTCCATCTGGGGTGTTTTGGTCAATTCCAACCGTGACCTCAAACGCACCGTAGCTAACGGGCGCATTTGCCAGACTGATTCCAGGGCTTCTCTTGGCCAAGTAGGCACCTCCTAAAGAAGAATTCTATTTGGTCCCTGAACCCTAGATTACGGAGGACCAGACCCTCTTGTTTATGGGCTCAAGCCTCCTGTGAGGGGATTGTGCTAAATTGAGCCAAGACCTTTGGGTTAGTTTCAAGACTTCACCTAGGGACGAAATTGGGCATTAACGCTTGATGAGGGGGAAAGAATGTTTCGCACAACGATAAATCAGGTTATTCGTAATTGGTTATCGATACTGTTACTAACTGCCGTGCTGGTAACTTCATTCTTGGTTTCCCCTCAGCCAGCCTCCTCAACGACCACGTTGACTCTGCCGGTCAGGGTTGAAGACTCAGCTGAGATTCCACTATTAGGCTTCGAAATCGAGTTTTGCCACGAAGGTTCTGGTGAGTGGGTCTGTGATACTACGGCAGCCTCAGATGCCAACGGTGAGGCAGTTATCTCGCTATCACTTCCGAACGACACCGGTTTTGTTCAGTTGAGTGCAGGTGGTCATCCATCAGATTATTCAAGAACTTGGACCGGCGTATCTTTTGTTGACGGCGTCGCAAGCGTTCACGGGGTACCAACTTCGCAGCCTGTTCTTACTCTCAATGAAACCGATTGGATAACAACATCGGTGACAGTGCTGAACGAAGTACCTCAGCCGGTTCGGAACGAATGGGTCAGAATTTCTACTGAGGTTCCAGGATTTGGCGATACTTCTTGGACCATGTCCTATTGGGCGGAAACCAACGATTCTGGTGTTGCAACATTTCACTTAGACATTGAAACGTGGGGCGGGGATAGATCGATTACTGCTGAAGTCGGAGCAATGGGCCAAGGAAGCCACCGTGCGGCATCCAGCCCTGTAGCCATAGTGGGCCTAGTCGGAACTTCAACGATTAACACTCGCTCTCTGTCTTTCACGCTGAGTGGAGTAGTCAAGGATAACTTGGATCAACCAATGTCAAACACAGATCTATGCCTCTTATATAGGAATTTTTCAACGGAGAAGACGGTAGAGGTTGACTTCTCTACCGAGGATGCTGAGTCTCTAGGAGGTGCCGGCTCCTACTCAATTCCAGGTATCAAAAGCACATTGGTTCACTTTAAGCCTCACGCTTGTAATTTACCTGATGAGGATCTCACCTATGACTTTCAGCCTTGGTACGAGTTAGATGAAATAACAGACGGATATGTACAAGGCTCCGACATAACGTTCGACCCAAAGTTCACCAAGACCGGAATCCGAGTCCGAGTTGTTAATGAGCAGGATGTCCCGCTTGCCTTTGTAACAGTGGGTCTTGAGGCAAAACCATTGGGAGGCGACTATCGCAGGCAGGCAGTAACGAACCAGGATGGAATCGCCTACTTCTCTTCCCTGAATCCACTCACTGACTATGAAATCTCTCACAAGCTCTCAGACCGACCACAGGATGCTCAGCGATTTGGGGACAAGACAAATCCTGAATTGACTCCAACTTTGGGCACCAACACAATTGTCGACGCTGAGCTAGTTCTTGTTCCTGTGGAGTTCCCCCCAACACCAGTTACCGTAAGCGGAAGGTTGTTGGATGAAAACGACGACCCAATATCTAACGGGATTGTGCAAATAAACTCAAGTTTTGGTCCTGGGTTCAGCAACTACCTGGGTTTTCGCGCCAGGACAGACTCCGAGGGAGTCTTTTCGGTATCTGACCTCCCTTATGGACAAATACACATTGAGGCAAGTGCAAAAGGTCACAGACCTCTTTCCACTTACTTTGAAGCCTCCTCAGACGATGAAGAAGCCACTTATGAGCTTGGAGACTTTAGGTTAAGGGCGAGTGCCTCAGGGAGTCTGCAATATTCCGGGGTTTTGCGTGACACGACTGGGCAGCCGATCGCAAACATGGAACTTGTACTAAACACACCGTATGAAGCTGGAGGCTCGGTAAAGAAGGTGGATACCGACGCACAGGGAAGATTCTCTTTCGATGGCTTAACTCCGGGACATCACTGGCTCTACGCGAACTCAAACTGGGACGAATACGAATGGACTAGCTGGAACTTCAACATGAGTACTTCAAGACAAGCATCCCTAGTTCTCGTCGGCCGTGGTATGACAGCTCCGCAATCTGACGCAAGTATCTCAGGGCGCGTTTTTGAATATCTTGATGTTGAGGGTCGTGCAGCAGCTTCTCCAATAGTTGGCTACTGCGTCGATGTCTTTCCTGTCGAAGGAGGAACTGTAACTAGGGGAACAACAGACGATGATGGTTATTGGACAGCTACTGGCCTAAGCGAAGGGAAAAAATACTTCATTGGGCAACCAAATCCGTGTGACCCAGAAAGTGACGCTGAGCCTAGCTACGACTTCAGGCATGGGTACGAGTTACCCCAAGCAAGCTCAACGACTGTTATTGCTCGCATCTCTGGAGGCACCCCTCATGAATGGGTTTACCGAGAGGTGAGTCAGACAGGCCCAGGAAGTATTTCCGGCAGAGTAAGGGATGGAGAGGACTACACCAACCTTGCTGATGTGGTGGTCAATATTGAACGCAAGAACGGGGGAGTCACCGTTAATTCCGTAACTACTGATCCCCGAGGAGAATACGAGTTTACAAATCTGCCAGCTGGTGAATACATCTTGAACATCGGTGGCACCGTAATTGGAGATCAAGAGTACTGGGACACATGGTCAACCGTGGAGGTTACTACCGAAGCTAACAGAGTTAACCTCCTCCTTTACAGAGTTGCTGTTGATTCCGGCGAAGGGTCAGAGGACGGAGGTGCCTGGAATGGAGTGGTCTCTGGTACTGTTCTGGACGAAAATGTAAGACCACACGGAAGTGCCAGAGTCGAGGTTTGTCACCCCGACGAGGCTTACTGCTTAGCAACTTTTGAGACCAAGAATGATGGATTTTTTGAGATTGGATTTCTGCCAAAAGAAACCAATCTGATTCTAAAGATTGTTCCTTGGTGGAGCGAAATTGCCGTAACTTTGATCGAATTTTTCATAGATGAGTCGGGCAATGACTATTCCATTCAAGACTCGGTTCATTCTGCCATTGAGAATATCCGCTTAGAGCTTGGAACTTCGGTTTCTGGCCAGGTTATGAATATTCCACAGGGAGTTGAGGTTAGGGCGATTTTTGCTGAGTTATTGGACGCCGAAACTGGCGCTCCCCTACTATCTTCTCGCGTGGACCTTGAAACAGGACAATACGTTATGGGACAGGTTCCAGATGGCAGCTACAAGCTTAGATTTACCCAGAACTCAAGGGGTGGCTGGTCGGAGTTTGTTCAAAACTCAATTTCCATGAAGCCTGTTTATTGGGATGATACCGAGGATGGAACGAAGAACATCACCGAGGCCCAAACGGTAATCGTGTCTGACCGTGTTCCGGTCACCCAAAAAGACGTCACATATTCAGAAGGCGCGGTGCTTGAAGGTACTGTCTCCATCGCAACCCAAAATGGTCCAGTGCCTTTGACTGGGTCGCGATCGCTTTGGGTCGACCTGTTTAGGAAGAATTCAAGCGGGGAGGGCTATTCGTACTTCACTTCCACAGAGGTTTCAGCCAGCACGAACTACAAGTTTCAGTTTGTTGGGCTTGCAGGAGGAGATTATAAGATCTCTTTCGCAGACTCTAGGTCGGGAAACAACTCTTTGATCTGGAATTTCAATGGCGGAGCTCCTTCTCTGGAAGAAGCTATGAGAATTCCAATTGACGACGGCGAGACCAAAGTCGAAAATCACACTATGGAAGTGGCGCCTCCTGAAATGTCAGCCGAGGCGTTTGACTTAGACGATCTTGGTGCTGAGCGGCTAGCCGAACTTGTGAATGAAATCTCTATCCCAGAAAATGCGAGCTCGGGCTCTGAATTAGACATCTTTGTCGGAACCGAATTCTCCGGTGAGTTTGTGTCTGCCTTTGCAAATTCAACGCCCGTATTGCTAGGTGACTGGAGACAGGTTAACGCTGAGGGCTACATAACCGTCTCAATTCCACTCGAGCTCCCGGAGGGTTCTCACCGAATCGCCGTGCAAGATGCAAAAGGTGTGGTTTTTGGTTGGGCGCCGCTGAGCGTCGTAGACGCTGACTCTGCTAGCTCAGGGACAGCAAACGTTTCACCTGACTCTCAGACAGCAGAAGACAAAAAGGAAGATCTGGATGACGATATCACAACTTCGTCCCCAAACCAGTCGCAAGAAGGAGGCTCCTCTGGAGCTGGGAATTCAGTCAGCATAAATGAGATCCTCATGTTGCTTCTCATTGGCTTTGTTTCCGTAACTTTGTTTACTGTCTATTGGTACACAAGGTCCCGCAGGGGTCTTCACTCGCGAAGGTAAGAATTTCTCATGCTTCTTGCATGAGTACCTGAGTGTGTAGAGAATTGCCTACGTATCGGTAGTCGCTTGTAACATCAATCTTTGAGCGCTTCTTTGAGCCAACCCTTGGCTCTAGCCAGGTAATCCTTGGCCAGTTGGGAGTCAGGCGCTAGACCTTCGAAGGCGTGGGGAGCACCAGAGACAACATCTAGCTCGCACGCCACACCTGCTGCGGAGAGCTTGTTGGCGTAGGCCCTGTCTTCTTCGAAGAACAACTCGACATCACCAACACCAATCCAGGTCTTTGGCAAGCCGCTAAGGTTTGTTCTTCTTGCAGGTGCTGCATATACAGGGACTTGGTCTGTGCCAAGAGTCTTGCCTAGGTAAGAGCTCCAGCCAACGAGGTTCATTTTGTTGTTCCAAACAAAATGATCCACTTCATCCAAAGATCTATCAAGGGCAGTTCGATCATCCAGCATTGGGCAGAACAGCCACTGGGCAACTGGCTGTGGTCCACCTTCGTCGCAGAGTCGAAGCACTAATCCGGCAGCTAAGCCTCCTCCAGCGCTTTCGCCGCCGATTGCAATGCGGTCGCCGGCGATTTGAAGTTCGGATAAGTTGCTTTGCAACCAGGTCCAGGCACTGTGACAATCATCGACGGCAGCGGGGTAGGGGTTTTCTGGTGCAAGTTTGTAATCCGGGGACACAATTACGATGTCTAGCTCTGAAGCGATAGTAGCAAGAAGGACATCGTCCATTGCTGGAGAACCAATCATCATTCCACCGCCATGGATGTATAGCAGGGCGGCACGGGTCCTATCTCCAGCTGGAGTGTATGTCCGCAGTTTTAGCTCACTTGGTGTTTTCACCTGTTGAATGCTGATCCCAGCTGGAGTCTTTGGCTTAGGAAGAAGTAGTGGCAGTAGGGTTCTAGTTAGTGCCCGTCCGAATCCTGAGGTGACGGGTAACTTTGGAAATGAAGCAGTTGCTTTTCTCAGTTCTGGGTGAATCTCGTTTATATCCACGGATAATCTCCTAAATGGCTAGTGTGCCGACTTTGAAGGCACCGGAAATCAGCACCTTTTTCTGGAAACATACCAAACTTGGCCCAATCTGGTATTAAGGTGTATGTTTTCCTTTAAGGGAATCATAGAGCTTCGGGGGAACTCATGAATTTGACTAATGCAGGTTTGGTTTCAAGACGTTACTTGGCAGGTGTACTAGTTCCGGTTATTTCCTTTGGTGCCCTCCTAGTGTCGGCAACTCCCGCCTTCGCGGAACTGGAGGAAGCCACCACTCACGATGTTCAGGTTGTGGACGAGAGTGATCTAGTTATTCTCGATTCCATCGACGTCGTTGCCTGTTATCACTCAGACAGCAATCAGTACGTCTGCATGGAGCCGGTAGCTTCTGAGGCAGGAGTTGCATCCATAGATCTAAGCAGTATCAACTTGCCTGACTCGACTGGTTACGTTCACTTGAGCGCTGGAGGGGCACAGAATTCCAAATACTCAAGGTCCTATTCCAGCTTCTACGTTGAAAATGGCCTCGCAAACGTTACAACGGATCTGATCATGAACGAGGCCGAGTGGGTCTCTGTAGAGGTTACAGTGCTGGAAGGGGAAACTCCGCTCGAAGGTGCGCAAATTTCTCTTAGTGGCCTTCCAGTGTGGCAAAGTGCGCTCACAGACATTGCAGGGTTGGCTTCCTTCACCGTAGACGTATCATCATTGGACCCAAATAGCGTGATTTCGGCCGAGCTCGATGGAAACCACACTGGCCACGAGAGTCGCTCACAGGATGTGTCAACAGATGGAAGTATTCGAACTGCTCAAATAGTAACCAACAGGTCAAGCTACACTCTCTCGGGGGTGATTAGGGATGAAAACCAGGACCTATTTAGCAATCGCAAGGTTTGTTTCCAGTGGGGTACATACCCTACAAATAAGCAGCTTGAGTTAGTAACTGATGCCAATGGAGGATACGAGATAGATGGCGTTTATGGGTATCTAGGGCTTAGGCCGAGTAAGTGCTTCATTCATTGGTCCGAGAATCTCGAATACGATTATCAATCACTCTCACATCAAGTTTTGTCAACCGGAACAAAAGATTTCAACATGACTCGAACTGGTATTTCACTTTTAGTGACAGATGGCACCGACCCAATCCCTGGAATTTCAGTTTCCTTACTTCAGGGCACAAATACGACTGCATACAATACGAAGAAAACTGACGGAGACGGGATTGCTACTTTCTACAATCTATCGCCA
>Ga0208592_1000543_pt1 | contig 10337 bp, 9 predicted proteins | sample LakMenE18May10ns_FD_150712 | JGI IMG/M metagenome (GOLD analysis project Ga0208592, IMG submission 150712) | Freshwater microbial communities from Lake Mendota, WI - 18MAY2010 deep hole epilimnion ns (SPAdes) | ecosystem: Environmental > Aquatic > Freshwater > Lentic | place: Lake Mendota...
CCGTTTGCAAAAGTTGGTGACTTGAGCCAACTGTCCAACATGGGAGCGATGACGTAGTGATCATCGAATTCGTATGTGCGGCGAGAGTCATTTTCAGAAATCATCTCCTCGTGCAACTTCTCGCCGGGACGAATGCCAATCATTTCAAGCGTGGCGTCTGGTGCTACAGCCTTAGCTAGATCGAGAATTGTGGCTGAGGGAATGCGAGGAACAAAAATCTCTCCTCCGTACATTCTGTCAAATGCATCCACGACAAACTGAATAGCCTGCGGAAGCGTGATCCAGAATCGAGTCATTCGGTCATCAGTAATAGGAATCTTTCCGGTGGCTGCAAGACGCTGAAAGACGGGGAGTACTGACCCTCGACTTCCCATGACATTTCCATAACGCACAACAGCGAATCGAGTGGATGAGTGGCCTGCGTAGTTGTTGCCGGCAACGAACAACTTGTCTGAACATAATTTTGATGCGCCGTAAAGATTGATAGGGCTCGAGGCCTTATCTGTTGATAACGCAACTACTCGTTCGACTCCTGCGTCAATGGCTGCGTTGATGACATTCTCTGCACCCATGACGTTTGTAGCAATGCACTCAAACGGGTTGTATTCAGCGGTATCCACTTGCTTCATTGCAGCAGCATGGATGACAACGTCTACGCCATTGAATGCACGATCAAGACGGGAACGATCTCGAACGTCTCCAATAAACCAGCGCATACGAGGATCATCGTTCAATTGATTTCGAAACTCATATTGCTTCAGCTCGTCTCGAGAGAGAACCGCAATGCGCTTGGGTTCCAAATTGTCTAATGCATGCTTAATAAATGTTTTGCCGAAGGAGCCTGTTCCTCCGGTTATTAGTATCGATTTTCCCTGTAAGAATGTCATGTGTGCTCCTATATTTGGGCAATCGCAGTCCGTCCAATGGCCTTGGGCAATTCTATGCGGGCCGTCAACCGCATGGGTGGCCTTCTCTGAATTGACAAAGGTTGTGGTACCAACCACCACCAATTAGGAGGTCAGTTAGATGGATTTACTCTTGAAAAGGTAATCGTGGTGGGACAGCGTTGCAATGAGGTCATAATGACTGCCTAAGGCAAGGGTTACGTCGTCGATTCCCCTTGTTTCTACCAATATGAAATCTGGTTTGTGTCGTGCAAGGTCAAGGCCTTTCAGAACGTCTACCTCAAACCCCTCGACATCCAGTGAAAATAGAGTGACGTGAGGATTGCCTTGCTCTTCAAGAAGCTCCGACAAAGTAACGCCCCTAACCACAATTTCAGCTGCAGTAATTCCCTGTACTTCCTCAGCGAGTTGAACGTGGCTACTTGTATCTATTAGTCCGGCTGATTGGTTTGCAACCAATGTCATCAAATCAAGGTCGATGATTTTGATCTCTGTGCCCGATTGTTCAGGGGATACCAATGCAACCTGGGCGACGACTGACCTTTTTCTGTTATTTGCGCATTTCTTAGCTAGTCGCGGAACAGGCTCAACTAACAGGCCGTTCCAAGAGCGGCGTTTTTCCAAATAATGGGTGTTGCTCTGACGGACTCCGTCATTAGCCCCGGCTTCAATGAAATACCCAACACCTTCAGGCAAGAAAGGAATCAGTTTCTTATCAAGACCGTTCAGGCCGGTGTATGGGTGGTAGATGTGCCAAATCTTTCGGACAATGTCGCGAAGCGCTGAATTCATTACATGCATAGTAAGGGACAACTACTTTGTTAATCGACTATCAGCAATCCGAGTTCAACTTGGCGTGCAAATTGAGGCAAAGAAGATCTGAGTTCATCAAATGTCCCAACGCCCGCAATTCGCCCGCCATCGACATAAAGAACTTTGTCGACACTTCTAATCGTCGACAGGCGATGCGCGACGATGAACACCGTTGCCTCACCCTTCAACTGGTTAACAACTTTCATGATTTCATGTTCAGTTTCTGCATCTAATGCACTCGTTGGTTCATCGAGAAACAAGACCGATGCATCACGATAGAGGGCACGGGCAAGCCCCACTCTCTGGCGTTGTCCGCCAGATAAACCAATGATTCTGTCTGAATCGGCAGAAGAGTTGTCGACAGTGAGATGCTCGAGGGAAGCCTGACTTAATGAATCAGACACCTTCGAATCATTGACTAGGTTATGGTCCCACTCAAGTGCGACATTAGAAGCAAGCGGGATTCCGGCAAGCTGACTGTCTTGTGGCACGTATCCGATCGTTCCTTCTTTGGGCAAATTCCACTGTACGTTTCCAGATGATGGGTTTAGTAAACCCATACAGAGGTCGACAAAGGTTGTCTTACCGGAACCAGAAGGGCCCACGATTGCGTATTGGAGGCCGCTCGTAAATTGCATTGAGATATTGGAAAGAGTTTGAGTTGAGCTTCCCGGATACGAGTACGACACATTTTTCAATTCAAGCAATACAGCGCTCTCGTTATGTTCAACTTTTTGTTGTTTTTGGGCCACATCTCGCTGTTCAACATCTCGTAGTGCCAATCTCGCCAACGGCTCTCTACCTATGAATCCAAGAATCAATCCTTGAATGCGATTGACGATTGGCAATAGTCGAAATCCCGCTACTCCAAAAACGGATAGAGCCGCCAAGAGATGATCCCCTCCGCGGGTGAGAACTGTTACGACACCAATGACGCACACACCCACGGCAAGCATGGACTCCATCAGATAGCGCGGAAGAGACTCTAAGAAAAGTGTCTTTGCGCGCGCCTGGGCGAGACGTAATCGACTACTTCGAAGAGATTCCTCTAAGGATTGTGATGGCATTACTTGAAGAACTTTTCCTAGAACAAAAGCGTCAGACAAAATGTTGTAGGTCGTATTCATTTCATCGGCAACCGCTTGTCCCGCCCGGCTCATAGTCAATGAAAGCACTCGGTGTTGCAACATTGCAACCGACAGAAAAAATACTCCCGTTGTTACAGCAGTAATCGGATCAAGAAATATCAAAACAATGAAAACAACCAATGCATTTACAATTTCTGCAATTGTCGTACCGAGTGGCAACATCAATTGTTGGACCAAAGCAAATGGTCCACGATCAACAATTGAATAGATATCAGTTACTTGCTCTGACGCCCGAGTGTCCCATTTCATATTTTGGTATGAATGAAAATTCTCATCCCCCATGCGAACTTCTTGTTTTGCAAAGACTGCATACCCAAGCCAGGTAATGCCAGCGGCGAGAAGGCTGCGAGAGACGAATAGGCCTATAACACCTAGTCCTAAACCGGTTTTACCTTCGAGAATAGTTGTCGAAGCACCGGAATCTCCGCCGGTTATCTTGCTGAGAAGGATGAGACCTAACCCATCTAGCCCGGAAATAATGATGAGAGACAAGCAATAGATGACGAGTGTTTTTTTACCCGCTCTATCGATTCTTTTCCAGCTATCTGAGATAACTTTTCGTAACGCTTTCAATTCAATTGCTACCTTTGCGTTTAGCTTCCTGCCGCCGCTTCAGAAGTTCCATTGCAACTGAGGCTGCTAAACCTTCAATAATTCCTAATGCATTCTCACGGAATACCTGCTGGGCAATCCACTGATCTGCTTTTTCGTCGTGAAAAGGAAAGTCGAGTGACTCATGCTGATCACTAAGCCCTTGTTTAGTTATAGGCAATTCTGTCCATCGTGCTTTACGTCTGGTGTGCGTTCCGTCTTCGTGTCCGTCATAACGAACTAAATTTTCCGATGGGGCAATAATTGAAAGATTATTTCTCCACATGGAAGCTAGCCAGCGATATGCCCATGTTTGAATTCGCTCGGATTTCGCGTCCGCAAAGTTAATTTTCCACCGAAGCGCGCCCACATAACTATGTGTAATTTTTTGAAGTTCTTGGAGAGAGCACTGTGAAGCCCACGATAAATCGTTGTCGTATTTTTTCCATGCACGTTCCCATGTCGCCCAGGCATACGACTCTGGGTACCTCGTTAGTCGGATTGGAGATCCCGGACTCGACAGATTTTCTGAGGCAACTAAGTTGTAACCATTGATATGGCCGATACTTGGTTCATTTTTAAATCGTTCAAGCATGTTTGTACAAAACGGCACTAAATCCGGGCCAGGTATGCAATCATCTTCGATGACAATTACCTTGCCGTATTCGGAAGTAGCCCAAGTAACCGCATCTACGACGGCGGCACGTAGGCCGAGATTTTCGTTACGAAATCGAGTGACTACAGTTGCTGGCCATGTAATTAGCGCAGCTGTTTCTTGAGTCTGGCGAACTAGACCGGCATCGATTGAGTTCTGCTCTCGGGGACCATCGACCGACATAAGAATCAGATCTGGCTTGTTGATCGATAGTGCGGTGATGAGTTGGGACATTTTCTCAGGGCGGTTGAAGCCCAGAAGAAGGACTGGAGGGCTAGTAGTCATTTTGGGTTTTCTTCGAGTCACCAGCCATGCACTTCATTCTACGAGCCCATCGATGGGTGTCTCGGGTACAGGCGTGAGGCCGTGGTAACTAATTAATCCAGCATTCAGCTTGAGTGCCACCACCAACATCTACCATTACAGGCAACCTTTGGGTTACGAACAAAAAAGGGACATTCTGTTGTCACATCTCATATACACAGCTGCTGATGGTAACTACGCTCTTCAAGCCAAAGTTCTCCTGTTGTCGCTGGTTAAAACACAATCGGCACCTACCCACCTGGTGGTGTTGGGGAATGGGTGGTCATCCAAAGAGACTGCTCGTCTTGAGACACTTCAGTCGGACTTGGTCACCGTTGAAATTCGATCGGTTGATTCAGAGCAATTCAGCCGAATTCGTTTACAGAGCAAGTTTCCTCTTGCTACGGCTTACAACGTACTCGCACCTCAATACCTTCTAGAACAATCAGGTAGAGCACTTTATGTTGATGCTGATGTGGTGGTGATGGAGGATTTGAGCGACTTATGGATTCGGCCGATGACACACGCAGTTGGTGCTGTGCTGGATGCTCACATTGGTTGGGCTGCATCGCCATCAATGTGGCGCCCTTGGCGCGAAGAGAATATGGATCCAATGTCGCCATATTTGAATACTGGGGTGATGCTTGTTGATCTTGATAGATGGCGAGACCAGAACCTGACAGCGCGAATTATTGAAGTGCTTGAAAAATATGACTTGCCCTGTGTAGATCAAGATGCGATTAATATTGTTCTACGTGGGGAGTTTGAATTACTACAACCGCGATACAACTTGATGCCGTACCACTATTTGCGAACATTTCGTTACATCGATGCAGTTGAATCCGATATAGAAATTGGAATAGCTATCACTCGTCCGGCGATTATCCATTTTCATCGATCATTCTTGGGTAAACCATGGACATATGGCGCAATTCACCCGGCAACGAAACTTTGGAGAAGTCTTGCAACCGAAGCCCAACCAAGTTGGAGAAAATCTACTGACATGGTCGGACTTGTAAGACGAGAAGGGGCGAAGTTCGCGAAAATGCTCAAGATCGATGATCGAGCAGTGCAAATAAGTGCACTTCCTACTCGATAAAACCGTTTACTTTTTGCTCCACCAAGACTTGTTTGATGTGTACCACTCAACCAACATGGGCAAGTCTTGATTAAGGCTACGAGCAGGGACATAGCCTAGTTCTTGCTTAATCTTTGAGTAATCCACCGAGTAGCGCAAGTCATGGCCAAGCCTGTCGGCAACTGGTTCAATCATGTCAATTGATTTATCAAGAACATTCAAAATGAGATGGGTTAACTCTAAGTTTGAAAGTTCCACACCTCCACCGATGTTATAAATCTCGCCAGCACGTCCTTTGTCAATAACTAGTTGAATGCCACGGCAATGGTCATCGACATGTAGCCAGTCTCGAACATTTCCACCTGTGCCATATAGCGGTACTTTCTTGTCATTCAATAAATTGGTGATGAAGAGTGGAATCACTTTTTCGATGTTTTGAAATGGTCCAAAATTATTAGAACAACGGGTCACTCGTACATCAAAGTTGTGTGTCTGAAAGAAGGATCGGGCGATTAAGTCACTTGCTGCTTTGCTGGCGGCGTAGGGGCTATTTGGTAAGAGTGGGTCAGACTCGATCGAAGATCCTTTCGGCACTGAGCCATACACTTCGTCCGTAGACACGTGGAGAAAAGTCTGAATTTCAGATTTTCGAGCTGCTTCAAGCAGAACAGTTGTTCCAACGGCATTGGTCTCCACAAACACAGCAGAGCCGTTAATGCTTCGATCAACATGGCTTTCAGCTGCAAAATGGACGACAATATCGACATCCTTAATAAGGTCTGCTACCAGGAGTGAATCTGTAATCGACCCTTTGATGAAGGAAAAACGTGGATCATTGTCACAGATATCAATATTTGCAAGATTTCCTGCATAGGTAAGGTTGTCTAAGACCACTACGGAGGCAGGGCTTACACCCCATCGGCCATCTATTAGTCCCCGTACATAGTTTGAACCAATGAATCCTGCGCCACCAGTTACCAAGTATCGCATTGTCACTGAGCCTCCCATGGTCCAAGAATTCTTGTAACTCTACCGTAGGTAGTCTGAAGGATATGAAGGGCATTGTGTTAGCCGGGGGAACGGGTAGTCGACTTTGGCCGATTACACGAGCAGTTAGTAAGCAGTTATTGCCGGTGCATGACAAACCGATGGTGTTCTATCCGTTGGCAACACTGATCGGCGCAAAAATTCGTGAAGTGCTCGTCATCACTACACCTCAAGATCATGCAGCATTTGAACTTCTTCTAGGCGATGGTTCTGACTTGGGAATGTCAATTCAATATCAAGTACAGAATTCACCGGATGGGCTGGCTCAAGCTTTCCTCTTGGGAGAGAAATTCATCGATAACGGGAACGTTGCTCTAATACTGGGCGACAATGTTTTTCATGGTCAAGGGCTGGGTGGCCAACTTCAGAATCTCACTGACATTAATGGTGCGACGATTTTTGCTTATCGCGTTAGCCACCCTGAAGAGTACGGAGTTGTTGAGTTTGACTCTGTCGGGCGAGTGATATCACTTGAAGAAAAACCTGTGGAACCGAAGTCAAATTTTGCTATCCCAGGTCTGTATTTCTATGACAGTCAAGTAGTTGAAATTGCCAAACAAGTAAAACCAAGCAGTCGCGGTGAATTAGAAATAACTAGCGTCAATTTTGAGTATCTAAGACGCGGTCAGTTGAACGTTCAAAAACTTGAAAGAGGCATAGCTTGGCTCGATACCGGGACAGTTAATGGGTTGAGTGATGCAAGCGCATATGTAAAGGTTGTCCAGGAAAGACAAGGGCTATACATCGGGTGTGTTCATGAACTCGCATGGCGCAACGGTTGGCTATCGGATAGTCAGCTCGAAAAAATCGCAGGAGATATGGGTGCGGGTCAATACGCCAGTTATCTCAGACAACTTGTTGTCTTGGGGTCAGATCAGAATCGATATGGCCGAGATTAGAGAGTCTTAAATTCATCATAAGAACGAATGTATTCTGACTCATCGTAAAGTTCATTGGCTAATACAAGCACTGTTGCGTCTGTGCTGAATTGGCTTAGCACAAGCCAATTGAATGTTCGTAGATGAAATGCATTTCCTGGCTCCATGTCACCTTCAACAAAATGACCGCCTTTTCCCTCTGTGCGACAATGCACTGAGCCTGTCAGACACAGAATGAATTGCTCACAAGTTCGGTGTGCGTGTTCACCACGTAATTCACCACTTGGTACATTACTTAGCCAAAAGAGACGCTTTACATCGAACGGTACCAATGGGAATTCAAGAATTCCCATCAAGCCTCTCTCTGTCGTCGAAACATCGATCTCGAGCCAGGGAGTAGTCATTGGAGAGTGCTTAATGTGTCGCACACTTTTGTGATCTCGTCATCTCGCATTGTAGGAAAACATGGAAGTGTAAGAATTTGAGCATTCAAATCAATAGCATTTGGAATCAAGTCTCTCCACTTTTTTTCCTGACTTGACCATGCAGGCTGTTCTGGATCGAGTAGCGGGTAGTGAATACTTGTTGCGATGCCAGCAGATTGTAGATACTGAGCATCGGACTCTCTCTTTGGGGTTACCAAAATTGCTAAATGACCGACAAAGTTCTGGCCCGACGCGTTGATGATGCGGCGAGGGGGTTTAAGACAATCAGAATAACGATTGATAATTCCTTTACGAGTCGAATTCATCTCGGTGAGAAACGGTAGCCGCGAACAAATTATCGCCGCTTGGATTTCATCAATTCGAGAGTTGAATCCATTTAGTGAGTCAATTACATAACGACTCGACCAGCCATATTGAGCTAACTCATTAACAAGTTGTGCAGTTTTTGGGTTCTTGCATACTACGGCCCCACCATCTCCAAGCGCTCCTAAATTTTTAGTGGGATAGAAACTAAGAGTAGCCATGTCACCAAATGTGCCTACAGGCCGCCCGGCAATTTGAGCTCCAATTGATTGGGCGCAATCTTCGATTAGTGCAACCTTGAAAGACTGACACAGTGACGCGATTTCTTCAATCTCGCCACACATACCGTATAAATGGGTGACAATCACAGCGCGTATTGACGGGTCCGCCTTAAGAGCAGCAGTTAAAGAATCTACAGACATTTGTGCTGTGATCGGGTCTATGTCGATATAGGAGCAACTGAGCCCTAAGCGTCTAAGTGCAATTGAGGAATATCCTCCAGCATTGGGGACAATTGCTACCCGTTCCGAGGAAGAAAGTTGGAGCGCTGCAATTGCCAGCGTCAGGGCGTCAGTTCCGTTAGCAACCGCAATGGTCGTCTCACTTTGGAATACTGAAGACAGGTATTTTTCTAATTGCTTGGTGAAAGCACCCTTCAAATAAGAGCCGGAGCCACAGATCTCTCTAAACAAATCGGTGAGAATATTCACTTCATCCGAAGTGATTCGGGACAAGTCATTAAGCGGAATTTGATTCATATTTGCCTCCCAACGATAATAGTCTCGCTCGACAAGAGATGTGAGTGTTCCCCTAATCCGAACTACATTCGGTATATGACCATGCTTCAAATTGGAATCGTAGTTCCAACACTTGGCACTCGACCGGAATATCTTGAACAATGCCTACGTTCGATACGTCAAAGTGGTGACTGCTGGATTGCATTAGTAGTGCCTAAGGAAATTGACGTCTCTCGATTTGAAGAAATGGGACTTTGTAATCAACGTGTAGACGACCCCCAAAAAGGATTGGCGATGGCGATCAATGCTGGAATTGCATCGTTACCGTCAGGGATTGAATTTGTGAATTGGTTAGGCGACGACGACCTGCTTGAACCGGCATCACTCAATTGCATAGCCCGCTTGCTGCATGATAAGCAAGCGGATTTCGCTTGGGGTAAATGCCGCTATATCTCTGGTGACGGTCAAACAATTGGAATGAATCGATCAGGGACCTGGGCGAAATGGCTAGTTAGGGTCGGACCTAATCTGATACCTCAACCTGGTTCACTGTTCACGCGAAAGGCATTTAACGCAGAAGGTTGTCTTACAGATAACTATGGGTGGGCGTTTGATCAAGAACTTTTCACTAAATTCGTTCGCTCATATCGGACTCTATACGTCCCAACAATTACGGCATCGTTTAGGTGGCATAGTGGTTCACTGTCTGCGGGATCACGCGATGGTTCTGTTAAAGAATCCTCTCAAATACGCATTGCCAATATGCCTGCAATAGTGCGACCAATCTCACGGCTATGGGAACCGATGATGTGTTGGTTTATATCGCTAGCGGGTCGGGTCGTAACAATACGGGCGAATAAGACGAAGTCGTAGATCACTTACGTCCTTGACTACTCAAGATGGAGATTAGACTCATCCAATGAGTTCAATCTACGTTGCAGGACACAATGGACTTGTTGGTTCAGCCTTAGTGCGTCAATTAACAACAAGAAATCAATCGTGGATTGGTGCGGCTCGATCAGAATTAGACTTACTTGACAGAAAACAAGTTTTTGAATACTTGCACACCCATAAACCCGCGGCTGTAATCATCGCTGCAGCAAAAGTTGGCGGAATAGTTGCGAATAACACTTTCCCTGTGGAATTTCTCTCGGAGAATATACGAATCTCCTCGAATCTCCTCGATGCTTGTCACGATGCAAATATTGAGAGAGTTTTGTTTTTGGGTTCATCTTGTATCTATCCTCGAATGTCGCCTCAACCGATTCGCGAGGAATACTTGTTGACTGGCCCATTAGAACCAACAAATGAGGCATATGCGCTGGCGAAAATATCTGGACTTAAATTAGTGCAGTCGTATCGCCGCGAATATGGCAAGCATTGGATATCAGCCATGCCGACGAATCTGTATGGGCCTGGCGACAATTTTGATT
>Ga0208592_1000544_pt1 | contig 10308 bp, 8 predicted proteins | sample LakMenE18May10ns_FD_150712 | JGI IMG/M metagenome (GOLD analysis project Ga0208592, IMG submission 150712) | Freshwater microbial communities from Lake Mendota, WI - 18MAY2010 deep hole epilimnion ns (SPAdes) | ecosystem: Environmental > Aquatic > Freshwater > Lentic | place: Lake Mendota...
CGCTAAAGCGGCAACAACGGCTGCAACATCAGTTAAAGCCGCAGCGACAGCAGCGAAAGCTGCGGCAACTGCCAAAGTAACTGCGACGAATGCTGCTAAGCAGGTAGACATTGCAATTGGTGCTCTTGGTTCAAAAACAGCCAGTGCAGCAAATGCTGCTCAAGCTAATGTGATTGCTGCAGCAGCAAAGACTGCAGCAAATAATGCAGCTAAAGCGGCAACAACACAAGCAACTGCAGCTAAGACTGCTGCAAGTGCTGCGTCTAAGGATGCAACTACAGCAGCAGCAACTATCACGGCAGTTCAGCAAGTCGCCACCGAGGCAGCATCGATTGCCAAGGCAGCCGCAGATGCTGATCTAAAAGCAACAGAGACAAAAATTGCAGCAGTAAATGATGTTAAAACTGCAACAGAGGCCGTAGTGGCAGCGTTAAATGAAAAAGTTGCCCTAGCCGAAGAGTCCGTAAAGGCCACAACTGTGAGTGATCGCGCTGTAATTGATAAAAAGATTGCAGATGTTTCAGCAAAAGTTACAGAACTTCAAGCTGCAATTGCAACAGCAGCACAAAGAGTAGAAGCTGCAACAGCTGCGCAAGTAAGTACAAAAGCAGCAGCGACCGAAGCAGCACAAGCTGCTGCAGTTAAAGCAGCCGAAGTATTAGCAGCAAAAACAGAGGCATTAGCAAAAACGGCTGAAGCAACTAGAGCAGCAGCTGAAGCAAGTTTGGCTGCAAAAGTTGCAACTGCAGCCGTTGCCGCGGCAGCCAAGGTGCCAGCTAAGGCAGTGATTGTGCCTAAAGCAAATACGACCACAACCAAGAACTCAGCAAAGGCAACAATTTCAGGTTTGAAACCAGGACAAAAAGTCAAGGTAACCGTAAACGTGAAGGGTAAATAATGAGAAAAATACTTTTGCTTGCGATTATCTTCTTGAACTTTTCTGTTCTGCCGGGTTTTGCCGCAGACCAAAAAGTGGTTATCGATCGCTTAACGCAATCTGAAGCTGAAGATCTTGATATTGAGATCCCAGATGATGTGCCACCTGGTTTTCACTCAATCACCATCGAAGTTTATGATGACAATGGAACTGTGAGTCAGAAAGAGATTGAGTTTTGTAAGGATGAAGAGGGCGTAGTTCAGTGGGATAACAAGTGCCCTAACTTGGATTTAACTGAACCTGTCGAAAAAGAAGATCCAATTGAGGTTAAAGCAATTGAATTAGGCTTAAAGCCATATGATCCTTTACAAGATTCAGAGACAACAAAAGGTCTGCATCTAGCAGCATTTGCAGCCCTTGCTGCACTCACTTCTATTAAGCGCAATGATAAGAAAGATGACGAGGATCAAGATCAAGAGTCTTTGCAATCAGTTTCATCTGGTGCTCTCAAACTATTAAAGGATGAGCCAGGGTGGGGAGATCTCTCTAAAACTTGGCACGCTCCGATTACAGAGAAAACAGATTCCTTCTTTATTGCACTCTCGCACCGGTTTAACCCAATATCACCGCTATTAATCCGCACGGTTCAAGATGGAAACACTTTCCGTGCAATCCTGGGATCAGTTGCATCTTTGTTGGCACCTATTGGTTTTATTTTAGGTGTTGTTGCAGCGTTGAATACACAGGGACAAGCTTTGCCACCAGCATGGACAATTGTTGCAGCGATTATGGCTGTTGCAATATTTGATGCTTTTGCTGGCTTTATTGCAGGCGCAGTCTTCTTCCTTGCAGTTCTCTTAACAGGTCACATAACTAACCGCCCAGAGTTCTTAACTGCAATAGGTGTCATGGTTCTATTCTTTGCGCCTGCACTACTTGCAAGTGCATTTAGACCATTCCGCCGATTGGTGAGAAGCCAAGATGATCTTTGGGAGCGCATTACAGATTACGCCCTAGGAACTTTGCTCACCTTCTGGGTTATTACCAAGATGGTTGCTGCAATGAATGGTTTAGCACGTCTAGAGCTACCAATTACAGAGTATGGAACTGAGTTAGCTCTATTAGCTGCAGCTCTATTAATTGTTCGTGTGGGCCTAGAAGATGTTGCCGTTGAGCACTATCCAATGCGCCTTAGAGCACTTCATGTGGAAATAAAGCCACCATCACATAATCAAAAGATTAGATCTCTTGTTTTCAAGATCTTTGTCTTCTTTATTATGGCTGCTCCTTTTGTTGGTTCACTACTTAATTTAGTTCTAGGAACCATTCTCTTTGCAATCCCACAGATCACCTCTCTTAGCCTTGAAGATAACTTGCCTAAGAAAAAGCTCTATCTGCCTAAGGGTGTCTTTAAGACCGTTGTCATGATCTTTGTGATGGCACTTGCATCCAACTTAATTGAAGGAGCTTTCTCATCACCAGAGGCGTTTTTGAAGTGGAGCTTTGTTGTGATGGCACTTCCAGGCTTCATCCTTCACTACTTAGATGCCATTACAGATGCACCTAAGAGTGATTGGAAGACAACTGCCAATGGCCGTTGGGTCTATCGCATAGGTGGAGTTGTCATTTTCGTTCTTATGGTTCTAGTGGTGAAAGGCGTGGATATCGCATCTTGGCTAGTTGGGTAATACTTCATCTATGTCCACAATCCTTGTAACAGGCTTTGAGCCTTTTGCTACTTCTTCCCTAAACCCTTCAGGTGAAATAGTTAAGGCGCTTATTGGTGATGATCTTGTCACAGCGATACTGCCAGTAGTTTTTGGACAAGCAAGTGCACAACTGCGTGAACTCATTGATCTACATAAACCAACTGCTGTGCTGTGCTTAGGCCAAGCTGAGGGCAGAAGTGCGATGACGCCTGAGCGCATTGCAATTAACTTAGATGAAGCTCGTATTCCAGATAATGCTGGAAACCAACCTAAAGAACAGAAAATTATTGATGATGGCGCTGATGGATACTTTTCAACGCTACCGATAGAACTGATGGTTACATCAATGAAAGCTGCAGGAATCCCTGCCTCGATTTCATTGAGTGCTGGAACATTTGTGTGTAATCACATCTTTTATGTGATGCAGGATTACTTAAAGGATTCTTCTATTACAAGTGGCTTTATGCATGTGCCCCTGATGGATGAACAGCGCAGAGAGTATCCAACACTTCCAACCATGCCTATTAGGCAGATGATTGCTGGAGTGCAGATATCTTTGGATCTATTACGGGTATAGACCACGTAATCTGTGGGCTTCGGCAACACGTGCAACACCGATCATGTGAGCTGCTTCTCGCCAAGAAACCTTTTTATCTTTAGCCATATGCTCAACTTCTCTAAATGATTTCATCATGATCTCATTGAGGTTTTGCTTTACTTCATCAGCGCTCCAGAAGTAGTTTTGCTTATCCTGGACCCATTCAAAGTAAGAGACGATCACACCGCCTGAGTTAGCCAAGATATCTGGCACAACCAGAATCTTCTTATCGTTAAGAATCTGATCTCCACCAGGAGTTGTTGGGGCGTTAGCGCCCTCAACAATGATTTTTGCTTTGATCCCACTGGCAGTTTTCTCAGTCACAGAGTCAGCTAAAGCTGCCGGGATAAGAACGTCAACATCTAAGTGAAGTAGTTCTTCTTGTGTGATTTTGTCTGTGCCAGGCATATGCAGGTTGCCGTTGGCTTGGAAGTACTTCCAGAGCTCTGCAACGGAAGAAAAACCTGTAACACCACCGCTGACATCACTAACTGCAACAACTTTAAGACCAAGGTTTTCAAGTGCAATTGCTGCCCAGTAACCCACTTTTCCAAAGCCTTGAATAGCAACAGTTGCACCTTTTGAATCAATGCCTTTAACTCTCAGCGCTTCTATTGTGGAGATTGCAACGCCATCACCGGTAGCTGATGTGCGACCAAGGGAGCCACCTAAAACAATTGGTTTGCCGGTAACTACTCCAGGAACAGAAAAACCTGCGTTCACAGAGTATGTGTCCATCATCCAGGCCATGTTGCGCTCATCTGTTCCAACATCAGGTGCTGGAATATCGCGCTCTGGTCCAATGATGGGCAAGATCTCTGATGTGTAGCGACGTGTGAGGCGCTCATTTTCAGCTAAAGAAAGTGTGTGCGCATCTACTGCTATTCCACCTTTAGCACCGCCGTAAGGCAAGTTAGTAAGTGCGCATTTCCATGTCATCAACATGGCAAGAGCAACGGTTTCATCCATATCTATATCTGGGTGAAAGCGAACACCGCCCTTTGAAGGACCACGTGTTGTTGAGTATTGAACGCGAAATCCTTTATACATCTCCACATTTCCGTTATCGCGCCTAAGCGGAACTGCTACTTCAAGGATGCGACGAGGTGTGGAAAGGGTTTGCCAATCATTTTCGGTAAGTTCTAGTAGTTCAACGGCCCGGCGCAACTGCGTCCGAGCGGTTTGAAGAGCTGACTCCGTTGTCATTTTCTTCTTTCCCGTTAGTTTTTATGAACGCAAAGCTTTGGCGAGGGATTCGAAATCCTCCACCAAAATATCAACTTCCTTTTGACCGTGAGCCAATGAGATTAACCACTGCTCATCTAGGCCTGGAGGCGTAATGATTCCGCGGTTAAGTGACCATAACCATGAAAGCTCAGCAACAGCAAAATCTGTGGCTTTGTAATCACGGTAGTTACGAACAGGCTCTATGGACCACGTAATACAGCCCTTCACACCAAAACCAACAGTGTGTGCTGGTAGTTGGTACTGCTCAATGATTGCACTGATGCGATCGAGTGCTTGTTGGTTAAAAGCTTCAGCCTGTGAAAGTGATTCTTCGGTAAAGATCACATCAGCGGCTCGAACACCTGCCATTGCAAGGGGATTACCGTTAAATGTTCCAAAGTGGGCCATTTTTCCATTAGTGACAAAGTCCATGTACTTCTTCTTGCCACCAAAGGCTGCCAAAGTAAGCCCGCCACCAATTGATTTTGCAAGAGTAATTAAGTCTGGAGTAACACCTAAACGCTGTGCAGCGCCTTGATGTCCTGCAGTTAAACCTGTTTTAACTTCATCAAAGATTAAAACAACGTTGTATTCATCGCACAGTTCGCGAACTCGCTCTAAGTAACCTTCATCTGGCAAAACAATGCCTATGTTTTCTAGAACTGGTTCGAGAATGAAACAAGCAATGGATGAGCCATGCTTTTTGAATGTGCGCTCTAGGGCATCTGCATTGTTATAAGGAACAACATAGATCTCACCTGGAACAATTCCTTCAGGTGTGTAAGCGATTGGATCTTCGGCATCACCAATCTTGTCGATAGGTGGCTTGCTTGAGACTACGAATGGGTCATAGCTACCGTGGTAGCCGCCCTCAATTTTAACTATTGCATTCTTATCTGTTGCAGCGCGTGCTGTGCGCACGGCATACATTGTTGATTCAGTTCCTGAGTTAGTGAAGCGAACTAGATCAATACCAAAGCGACGGCAGATGCGCTCTGCAGCATCGGTTGAAATAGGAGAAGGGGTGACAAAGAGAGTTCCACTCTCGAGTGCCTTCTTTACTTCCTCAACGATCACTGGGTTCAGGTGACCTGCCAGCATGGCACCAAAGCCCATGGAGAGATCAAGGAGCTGGCGACCATCAACATCTGTCATCCAGGCGCCCTTAGCGCTCACGATGGAGATTGGATATGGGTCCCAGTGTTGAAAGCTTGAAGTTACACCCATAGGCAATGACTTGAGAGCACGACGACTTTCTTCGGCGCTCTTGCCAGTTTGCTTGGTGAATAACTCCCATTCAGCTTTCAGGAGTTCGGCTACTCGCTCAGGTGAGACAGGAGTAGATGTTGAAGGAACGAATCTAAATGTTTCTCTGTGATTAGTTTGGGTAATCATTGTAAAACTTGTACGGCAAAGGTTTCAGCTTTTGAAACTCGTTTGAGAAGTACTCTCCCGGTTCGGTTTTTAGTTCTTTCGAACTAAGGGTTAAGTATCTCATGCCGTTTTTTAAATGCAACCCCCAAAAAAACCGGGTGTGTCATGCGGGAAAAAAGGTAAAAAAGGGAAAAAAAGTTAAAAAAGCATTAGCGCAAGAAAAGTGCACGCAATCGGCGGGATGTTACAAAAAGTCCTATTCCGATCATTACAACAAAATAAGTAACATGCACGAAAACTCCAGAGTTTATTTCCCCAAACCAAAAAGCGCGCACTAACTCAATTCCATGCCATAGCGGCAAAGCCATGATGACTTTTTCCAACCAATCAGGATAAACAGAGATTGGGTAGAGAGAGCCTGAGAACAAAGTCATTGGAAGCAAGACAAAGTTAATGAAGCCCATCTGCTGATAAGTCTTAAAGTAAGAAGTGATTGCCATTCCAAATGAGGCAAAACCGAATGCAACAAGAGATGCTGCAGGGATCGCCAAAATTGCCCAGAAGCTTGGAGTCAAACCAAGGGCTGTAACAACGGTTAGGAAGCCAATTGAGTACACAAGGCCTCTAATTAATGCCCAAGTGATTTCACCCAGTGCGATGTCAAGGGGTCCAAGTGGAGTTGAAAGCATTGTCTTATACAACTTGGATTCATTAAGTTTCCAGAAGACATTCCAGGTTGAATCATAAATCGCACCATTCATCGCACTATTTGCAAGCAAGCCTGGAGCGATAAATAAGGTGTAATCAATAGTTTTGTTTCCTGTAGTCACATCTCCAACAAGGCTTCCCATTCCGTAACCAAAAGCCAACAAGAAAAGAACCGGCTCAACAAAACCTGTAACAACTGGAACCCAATTGGTAGATCTAAATGCAAGCCAACCGCGCTCTAGCAATACATGAGGCCTACCAGCGTACATAGCTGTTGATTTACGGCTCATTGCAATATCTACAGCATTACTCACTTTGATAACCGCCGTTCAAATTGGCGAGTAGCAAGGACTAGACCAATGACAAGCAATGTAAACAGGAATACAAGGTGAACAACAACCATTGTGGTGCTAATTCCGTAATCAAAAGCAGACTCACGGCCTAGCTCGGTTGCATGCCACAGTGGTGAAATCCATCCAATAGGCTGCAAATACACCGGCATTGATGTCAGAGGAAAGAAAGTTCCAGAGAACAAGAACATCGGCATAATGACCAAGCGACCTAGAATGTTGAAGAATTGATCTTCTTTTTCAATTTTTGCTGCTGCAAACAACATAAGCGCACCAAAAGCACCCCCACCTAGAACGGCAATAGGTACTAGCAAGATACTGATTCCAAAGTCAACAACATTAAAGGCAAGCAAGAGAATGTAGTAAGCGATTACGGCAAAGAGCGCACGACAAAGCGCAGCCAGATAAACACCTAGTGCGATCTGTCGACCAGTTATTGGAGTTGAGTTTTGCGCAAAGAAAAGTTTGCGCCACTTAAAACCCTCAATAGTAGGAAAGACTGTTTCATCCATAATTCCTGTAATTGCGGTGTTAGCCAATAGGGCAGGTGCGATGAAAGCTATGTATTTAATGCCATTTGTACCGCTTGTGCCCGACCCTTGTTCAACCATGACGCCAATACCAATACCTACCGCGATTAAGTAAAACAGCGGATTTCCGATATCTACCGCCGCGATGATGGTTCGCCACTTAGACATTGATTTTAAACGTGCTGAAGCTATGTATAAAGCTCCAAAACGTTGAATAGTAGGAACATCAATACCCGTGTTCATTCAATCAAAGTTCTTCCAGTTAGGCGCAAGAAGACATCTTCAAGTGAGCTTCTGCGAACAAGTGAAGTAGTTGCATGCATTCCAGCATGAGTGATTTCTTCAAGGAGTTTTTCGCCATCTTCTGTGTACATCAAGATGCGATCTGGCAGGGTCTCCATGCGCTCACACATCATTGCAAGCTTTGGGGCAACCTCTTTATTGCGATCACTTCCAAATCGAACTTCCAATACCTCTTTACTTGAATACTGCTTAATCAAAGATGCTGGAGATCCTTCGGCCATGATTGAACCTTTGTCCATCACAACTAGGCGATCACACAATTGTTCAGCTTCATCCATAAAATGTGTGGTGAGAACAAGGGTTACGCCTTGTTCCTTCAGACGGAATAAGCGATCCCATAAAATATGACGAGCTTGAGGATCTAAGCCAGTTGTTGGTTCATCTAGTAGCAAAATATCCGGTTCACTTACAAGGCCGCGGGCAATTGTTAAACGGCGCTTCATTCCACCACTAAGCGCTTCAACCTTTACATCACGCTTTTCTTCTAATTGTGCAAACTCAAGAAGTTCTTCGATCTTGTTTTTAATGAATTTCTTAGACAAACCAAAGTAACGCCCATAAATGTATAAGTTCTCGGTGACTGTTAATTCGCCATCGAGATTATCTTGCTGGGGTACAACTCCAAGGTGGGCACGTACGAGAGGTCCAAATAATTCAGGGTCTTTACCGAGGATTTCTACAGTTCCACTTGTGCGCTGAGATGTTGCGGCAAGAACACGCATGATCGTTGATTTGCCAGCGCCATTGGGTCCAAGCAAACCAAAGGACTCACCCTTGGCCACATCGAAGTCCACAGCATCAACTGCGGTTAAATCTCCGAATATCTTGGTCAAACCACGTGCTGAAATAAGTGGATTAGACATCCCTAAATCCTACATGAGTATAGTTCTGCTACGTGCGCTTCATAAATAATCCCACCCAGGATCTCACCTATGACGATGTCTTCATGGTGCCAAGTGCCTCTGAACTCTCTAGCCGTATGGACGTGGATTTAGCTTCCACTGACGGCTCAGGAACAACAATTCCTTTAGTTGTTGCAAACATGACCGCTATCTCTGGTCGTCGTATGGCTGAAACTATTGCCAGACGTGGTGGCTTAGCGGTTATCCCACAAGATATTCCACATGCAGTAGTTGATAGCGTTATTAAATGGGTTAAAGCCCGTCACACATTCTTTGATACACCTATTACCTTAAATCCACAGCAAACTGTGGCAGATGCAGTTTCTCTATTACACAAGCGTGCACATGGTGCAATCGTCATTGTTGATGGTGGCAAGCCCGTAGGAATAGTTACAGAAGAAGATTGCAAGAGCGTTGATCGCTTTACGCAACTACATCAAGTAATGAGTAAAGAACTTATTACTATGGCAGATAACCTTGATGCCCGTGCAGCATTTGAATTCTTAAATCAACACCGCCATAAGTTAGCTCCAGTAGTTTCTAGCAATGGTGACTTAGTTGGCATCATTACCCGCCTTGGCGCACTACGTGGCACGCTGTATTCACCAGCAATTGATGCAAATAATCATCTGCGTATAGCTGCAGCTGTTGGAATTAATGGCGATGTGGAAGCAAAGGCAGCTGCACTAGTTGAATCAGGGGCCGATGTTCTAGTTGTTGATACTGCTCATGGACACCAGAAGAAGATGATTGATGCCCTTAAGGCGATTAAATCTCTCGGTCTGTCAGTTCCAATCGTTGCAGGCAACGTTGTAACTGCCGATGGTGTGAGAGATCTAGTTGCAGCGGGAGCGACAATTATTAAGGTGGGCGTTGGACCTGGCGCTATGTGCACAACACGTATGCAGACAGGTGTTGGTCGCCCTCAGTTCTCAGCAGTACTTGAGTGTGCAACGGAAGCTAAGAAGTTAGGTGCACACGTCTGGGCAGATGGCGGAGTGCGCCACCCAAGAGATGTTGCATTGGCACTTGCCGCTGGTGCATCTCAAGTAATGATTGGTTCTTGGTTTGCCGGAACATATGAATCACCTGGCGACCTACAAAGTGATGTCAACGGACGCTTGTTTAAAGAATCATTTGGAATGGCATCAGCGCGAGCTGTTGCTGCTCGAACTTCTGGCGAAGATGCCTTTGATCGCGCTCGCAAGGCGCTCTTTGAAGAAGGAATCTCAACTTCTCGTATGTATTTAAATCCTGCACGACCAGGTGTTGAAGATTTACTCGATGAAATCATTGCTGGACTTCGCTCTTCTTGCACCTATGCCGGTGCACGTAATCTTGATGAGTTTGCAGAACGTGCAGTTATTGGAATTCAATCATCTGCTGGTTATGCAGAAGGTCGCCCGTTGCACTCTTCGTGGGGTAACTAATGTCTAAACCCACAATCATCCTTGCAACCAGCAATGGTGTTGGAATGGGCCACTTGGCACGAGCAAGTGCAGTAGCACTGGCGCTCAAGCCAGTTGCTAACCCCATCATCGTTTCTATGGCTGGCGGTATTGCAGAGATTCCATCCTTTATGGGTATTCGCTGCGAATACATTCCTGGACGTGATCGCTTATGGATGTCTCGCGAAAAGTGGGATGCATATCTACGCGATCGCCTTTTAGCGCTAGTAGATGAAACTGATGCAAAGGTTTTATCTTTTGATGGAGTTGTTCCTTATCCAG
>Ga0208592_1000545_pt1 | contig 10299 bp, 7 predicted proteins | sample LakMenE18May10ns_FD_150712 | JGI IMG/M metagenome (GOLD analysis project Ga0208592, IMG submission 150712) | Freshwater microbial communities from Lake Mendota, WI - 18MAY2010 deep hole epilimnion ns (SPAdes) | ecosystem: Environmental > Aquatic > Freshwater > Lentic | place: Lake Mendota...
GAACCTGAAGGTACCATTAAAAAGTTTACGCCACCTCCTGATGCATCCCAACGTAAATTGGCAACATCGTAATTCACAGAATCTTGGTTGTGGAAACCAAAAGCACTCACCTTTGAACCCCCATCTGCGTTGAAGGTCACTTTTCCATATAAATCCGTAAAATTGAATGGAAGACCATTTCCTTCGTTCACTTTTGGATACAACGTTTTCGATGTATAATCCAATAAGCTATGCTTCGCGGAAAACACATAAGATCCAGCTGCCGCCTTTTCTTGGGATGCCTTTCCAATCGGTCCTTCTAACACCATTTTCGCTAAGAATGGTGATGCAGAAATGCGTCCAGCAAATTCTTTTCTGTTTCCATCACGATAGGTAATGTCCATCACAGAAGAAACCCTCCCTCCATACTTGGACTCAAAACCACCAGTGTAAACGTCTACATTTTTCACCAATTCCGTTTCAAATATGGAAAAGAAACCGATGGAGTGAAATGGATTGTAGATGGTCATCCCATCGAGCAACACTTTGTTTTGAATAGGCGTTCCACCTCGAACATATAACTGACCTCCTTGATCACCGGTGGTAATGACACCTGGTGTTACACTTATTGCTCCAACAATGTCGTTTTCTCCACCATGCACGGGGATTCGTTCTAATCCTTCTTTGTTGTATTTCAGGGTTCCAATAAGTACTTCATTTTTCTTTTCTTTCTTACCCAAATCAACAACAACCTCTTTCACTTCCTGAGTGCTACGAATCAATTTGAATTGAACATCGTATATTTTTTGTTTTTCCGTAATATCTACATTGACAAATGATTTTTTAAATCCGCCGACTTCGACTTTCAGAATATAGGCTCCTTTTGATAATTTGGGAATCAAGAATCCACCATTTAAATTGGTGTAGGCCCCTGCAATAACGGAGCTATCTTGTTTCAGTAATTTAATTTTGATGTCGCTAATAGGTTCCATATTCCCATCGTCATATACGAATCCACGAATTGAATAGTCTTGAGCATTTAGGTTGAAACCAACAAAAACAATAAAAAGGAAAAACAATTTTTTAAGCATGTGTTCTAATAAGAGTTCCCGAATTTAATGAATTGTTCGCAACAATGATTCAATGTTTGGAAGTATTCCTTAGGGAATGATGATTTTATCCGTTCGCACAAACCCAGATTGTTCAAATTGAAGCAAATAAATACCGGGCGAAAATCGACCTAGATCCATGATGCGTTCTTTTTCAATGAAGCTTGATTCGATCAATTTTGTTCCGTTTAAGGACAAAAGTGTTGCGTTTATGATCCCTGAAGAATTGTTTTTAATGGAAATGAAGTCAATGGCAGGATTAGGGTGAACAGTGATGAATTCGATGAGTGGATTATTTAATCCTAATACAGTTAAATTAGGACTAACTCCACAACCAAAAGGGAAAGTAACTTCGACGTAATACACACCTCCAGTATTTTGTCCCATGTTGTATTCATTCGAAGTAGCACCTGAAATGGGCTGTCCGTTTAAAAACCATTGGTAGGAAGTTCCGATGGTACTTGTTCCCAAAATTGAGCCGTTTTGAGATACGTCAACCGTTGGGTTATTCGGACAAGTGGTTTGTCCAATGATTCCTTGTGTATTCGTGAGGCTGAATTCTAACGTTTCAAAGGATGCGCAAATGTCTTTCAACATGTAATCCAACCAGGGATCCAACACCGCAAAGGTTGCCATTTGTTGTTGCAAGCGGGTGATGGAAATTCCTGTTGAGGAAGTGCTTTCGCCAAAATCACAATTGAAATTTGTGTTGGCAAAATAACAATGTGCACCATCGGTAATGGAAACAAATGATTTACATGCAGCGGTGACGCCGTTAAACATCGGTATGTGATGTTGTGATGGGGGAGTGACTCCATCTGAGCTTCCAGAAAAAACGATGCTTGGAACTTGCACATTCGTCGCAACAGAAATCGCAGATGGATTTGTTTCTGCTGGCGCCAGTCCAATTAGGGCATCAATATTCGTATTGTTATTTGCTGCTAAAAAGGAAGCTCCACCGCCCATCGAATGCCCCATGAGTCCAACTTTTGGATAGACATGGTTCATGAAAAGTACATTGTTTGAGGGTAGTTCTAGCATTTTTTGAGCGACCAATTTGATGTCTAATCCAAAATCACCGTGGTTGGGGGATGGAAATAGACTGCTTTCTGTTCGCACGAAAGCCATGATGTAACCACGCGGAACATAGTGTTCCCAAATATTGGAATAGGCATCCCAATTCATCGCGAACCCATGACCAAAAACGATGATGGGGAATTCACCTATGGCAAAAGGTGTTGTTGTTCCTGCTGACGTTGCCGGATAATAGATTTCTGTTTGTATTTGCCTACCTGTTCCACCACCTGAACCGAATCCACCAGTACGTGAAGGATCGTTAAAGGTAATGGTAGTATGACCTACAGAAAATTGAGCGAGTGATGAAAAAGAAACAACAAGGAATAACAAGAGGTAATTTTTCATCGCAAATAGTTTTATGTTAACGAACCAACAATTTGGGGCGTGGAATGGTTCAATCTTCACTTAGAACGATGATGTAATCATTCTCATCGAAAATAATCTTTTGATCTTTTTTCGGATTGATTCTAATTCCAAAATTTTCTTCGGCTGAATGTTCTTGCTTCATTTTCCGATAACCAAATGCCGTATCGCCATATTCCAATGCATTGGCTAGGACCTCATTGAAATCCGTTTCTTTACCAATCTCCATGTATTGATGTGCAGGTTTTAAATAGATTTCGGAACCCTCAGAATTAAGTAGCACATCAAATACTTTCTTAAGTTGTACGTTTTCGCTCAATTGACTTAAGAGTAAACTAATCAAGTTTTCCCCAATGATAAAATCATTTGCTTTCGCAACAACGCCAAGCACACGGTTTTTAATATCGAGCATTTCCGTAACGATGTTGTAGCTTTTACCACTTTTTTCACCCATGTTGCGAAGGTGAAGTAAGCAAATCAAGGTTTTCGCATCACTTTCTTGAACATCAAGTTCTTTTGAACTCAGAACGATGATGTTATCAAAATGATCAGGATTAATTTTTTCTAAAGTATCTAGTCGGTTGATGGCGCCGTTTTCAGAAGAAAGTTTGATGTTATTCACGCCCTTTTGTAATTCGCTAATATCGTTTATTTCGGAATCTGAAAATTCAGAAACAAGGAGTATTTCAGATCCTGGAGCAACATAATTGTTTAATTCACGAATGATTTTATGACCATTGTTATTCCAACCAAGAATAAGTGTTTTTTGAGCTTTCCCTGCGCTTTGCTCCAATTTCTCTAACAATGTTGACGCTTTGTTAATTTGGCTAGAGGCATTCGGGATGATGGTGTCGTCATCTTCAGAAATGGCAATTATTTCATCATTTTCATGAATGATGTGGTCTCCCGGTGGATTAATCAAAACAGTTCCATCACTGGTAAACAATCCAATCACTGCCGATGTATTGTATGTAAATAAGGCATCTCTGTAAGTTTTACCAGTTAAAAGATCCTCTCTTTTAAAATAGATTTCATCGCCATCGAAACACAAAAGTTCGCTATACACAATACTCAATCCAGTTTGTAAGGAAGTTTGTGCGGCCACCCGTGAAATAATATCGGTTGAGAGAATGTAGATCGCTTCATGATTTCCAACTAATTCTGCCGCTTCCATGTTTTCCTCATCCTTTATTTCAGCGACGATATTATACGGTTCACTTTTACGATTTGGAGATTTGGTTAGTCCCAAAACTGTTTTGATGACATGCATGTCCGACATGGAATTCTCGGCAGAAAGAACAATGATGGATTTCGCGCCATTCGGATTCACAATTTCCACATCATTCAAATCCAATGGATTGCCCATTCGAACCACAATTTTTAAATTCTTTAAATCATCTACCTTCGATTGAATTTCTTCTTCGGCCTCCACTTTGTCCTTTTCCGATAAGATGACTACACTTGGTTTTTTTTGATTTTCATTGGCAATGGCTAATTCTGAAAGAATGGAAAATATTTTCTCGGACCATCCTAAAATCAGGGTGTGATTCTCTTCCAAAACCTTTGATCTTCCACGTTTTAAGTCGTCAATTTTTTGATCTATTCCTGATGAAATACTACCTATTAAAACCGAGATAATGAATATACCAAGGATGGTAGCTGCAAAGCGTACAATTCTAAAAAGCCAGCCCTCATCACCACCCATTGTTCCAGAATCCAGTGTCGCCATTAAACTTTGCCAAGATCCTTCTAAAAAACCTAAGCCTTTTGTTGATTCTGGATCACTTGAAATACCAAAAACCAGAATCAAAAGACCCAGTAATAAAACGGCAAACAAGGAAATTAAGGCCAGCCATTTAATCAAACTTGTTGGACCAGACGAAATCGTTTGTTCGAAATAATATTGCATTCTTTCTCTAGTGGAGAATTTTTTCATAAGGGATAGTTATTTGTGAATTTAAAAACTATGAATTCGAGTTGAATGAAATGCAGGCAACATTTATTCTTGTTTTTTCAAATTTCATTTATTTAGAATGAGAGTCAGGATAGGTCTTTTTCAAATACATTCAGCTGTAAAAAAAAAGGCCTGATTTTTCAGGCCTTTAGAAAATATGAATATACAGATTACATTCCTCCTAGACCTTTCAATTGATCCAAGGCATCTTGAGATTGTTTCAATGCATCTTTTGTGTCTGCATCCATAGGAATATCTTTCAACATTTCTAAGGATTTCTCATAAGCATTAAATGCTTTATTTAAGTCTACATTTTTCCCTGATTCTAACTGAATAGCAAGCTTGGTTAAATCACCCAACGCTTTGATTTCCTTCATTTCGAATTGACCTTCCGCGTAGGATTTCAATTCATCAAGTTTTGTTTTAAGTTCTTTCGCTGCATCCGTTTCGCCGTTTTTCACTTTGTCAGCATAATCTTCTAGCATTGATTTGTATTCATTCATGGCATCTTCAGCCGTAGTTAAAGAAGAAAAATCATTTTCTTCAGCAACTGGTTCTTCTACTTCAGGAACCTCAATTTGAGTATCCATTTCTTTTGGTTCACTGGAGCCACCACAACTAGAAAGGGAGAAAAATAATAATGAAAAACAGCTTAAAGTTAAAATCGTTTTTTTCATGGTTTAGGTTTTAATTGTTCAATTTATATTGTGAAATTAATATTCATGTTGTTATCAAGGAAAATATTATTTGATGAAATTTGTTAATGGTCATAAACACTACTTAGGTTATTTATGTCTAACCATCCCGAAGTAGTTTTATAATTATTCGTATTGTAGTAATTTACGTATCCAAATCCATTTTTGTATCTCAAAACCTCACAATAATCTCCACGTATTAAAAATTTCTTTGTGTTGATATACTCGTGACTTGGTTGCGTGTAAAAGTAAGCCCTACTTACACTTACATAGTATCCATCTCCTTCAGTTGTTTTTTTCAACTTTACAGGATGTTTCTTTGACTGATTTATACTCAATTTAATGTTATTTGGGATTTTATTGCTGGCAGAATTTAACCGTTCTGTAGGCATGAAGAACATTGTGAAAATGATGTTTATAAATAATGAATACAACATATTTATTTAGATTAAAGTTTGAATTAGGAGTAAAAATAATAAAATATTAATTAATTCAAAAAACTGAAACATATTTTTAAAACACTTCACACAGAATAAAGTGTATTTCAACTTTATTTCGAATTAAGGGTGTTCCCATGGAGCGCTTTTCTTTTTGGTACTTACTTGTTGTATGTAAAAATATTATCCCAAATCTCATCGACTTTTTCCAATGCTTCGGAAATGGGAACTACACCATATTTTCCATTCTTTTCAATGCTAATTCCTAGTCGTTGTAATTTATAAAGTGCATCTTCAACATCGAAATCGACTTCTTTTTGGTAAGTTTCTTTGAACCATCGCTCAATTCGTTCATCTAGTTCCTGAGAGTTCAGTAAATCTGGACTTTGTAAAAGAAAAGTATAGGCAAGAATGGTTTCTTTTAGCTCCTCTTCTTCTGCAGCATCAATCAATGTGGGAAAGACTCCGCTATTATTTGCAATGTTTCTGAAATATAAACTTTCGGATAACATTCGGGAAAACTCTACTTTTTTATGAAAAAAGCGCTTATACTGCCTAAACAAATAAGCCCCTATCAATGCAAGTGCAATTAGACCTTGGGTAAGTGGTTTTTGAATTTCACCAAAATTGATCAACTCACCAGTTTTATAGGCGGCATAAATTGCCATAATGGGAGGAACGACTTTCGCAGTTATTAAAGGAACTCCTCCACCAATAGCAGGAATCCATAACATTAATTTGTTTTTTAGAGACATGATTGGTTCTGCATTTGGAAAAATCGTTTCTATGTCATTCTTTGGTACATTTTTAAATGTTTTTAATAAGATGGATGATGGTTCAAAAGATAATTTAGAAGTGTCAATGTTCTTTTCTTTAAAATAACTTTTGTCTTGGTACTCGATGTAAATAATTACACGCTGATAGGTTTCAAATTCTTTTTCTTTCTTCCAAAAAAATCGGTGTTTAACCGTCTCAGAATGATTTTCGCTTCCCCTGAAATAAACTTTATATTCTTTGAAATAGTTGAAGTTAATTTTAAGTTGAAGTCCAATTAGGTCATCGTTTGCCAACGCATCTTGAACAATTTTGTTGTCAAGTTGATTGTAATTACCCCTAGCCAAGACCGCATCGAGGTTGTCTTTAAAATCTAGCAAGTTTGGTTTTTGATGAAATGACGCTTTTTCTTCTTCCGATTTGTCTGGATCGAAAAATACATAATTTCTTTTGATGATTTTATTGAAGTTAAATCCTTCGTAATGGAAATATTGTTCCAGAATTTCAAATAGTTTCGTTAAATCTTTCGCCTGATTTTCATCGAAGTTCCCGTCAATAATTTGTTGTTGTAGTAAGATGTCTTTATCTATCGGAATAAAATGTTCCAGTTTCATTTGAATATTTTGGTCTAAAATACAAAAATTAGGAAATTCAAACTATCTTGACCCCAAATCATTTACATCCCCCAATTACCTCGGTCCAGGCTTCGGTATTGAATGGCTTCCGCTAAATGTTTTGATTGAATTCCAATGGAAGCATCCAAGTCAGCAATCGTTCTTGAAACCTTGATGATTCGGTCATAGGCTCTGGCCGATAAACCAAGTTTATTCATGGCCATTTTAAGTAATTCGGCACTTTCACGATCCAATTGACAATTTGCTTCAAATTCTGATTTGGACATTTGTGCATTGCAGTGAACGCCTTCGTGGTTCTTGAATCGTTTTTTTTGAATTTTGCGCGCTTTTTCCACTCGTAAACGAATTTCCTTGCTGCCTTCATTTGGAACATCGCTGGATAATTCTTCAAAACTAACAGGGGTTACTTCCACATGTAAATCAATGCGGTCAAGTAATGGGCCTGATATTCGATTCAAGTATTTTTGTACTACCCCCGGGCCACAAACACATGCTTTCTCGGGATGATTAAAGAATCCACACGGACAAGGATTCATTGCGGCGACCAGCATGAATCCAGCAGGATAATCGATTGAAAATTTCGCCCTAGAAATATTGACCGTTCGATCTTCCAAAGGTTGGCGCATGACTTCTAATACTTGGCGTTTGTATTCTGGTAGTTCGTCTAAAAACAATACACCGTTATGTGCCAATGAAATTTCTCCTGGTTGTGGATAGGAACCTCCGCCAATAAGTCCAATATCTGAGATGGTATGGTGGGGCTTTCGAAAGGGGCGTTGAGTGATGAGTCCTTTGTTGTTTTTAATCTTTCCTGCAACACTATGAATTTTCGTTGTTTCTAAGGCTTCTTCCAAGCTCATTGGTGGGAGAATCGTAGACAAGCGCTTGGCTAACATCGATTTACCGGCTCCCGGTGGACCGATCAGAATCACGTTGTGAGACCCAGCAGCCGCAATTTCAAATGCGCGTTTGATGTTCATTTGTCCCTTGACGTCTCGAAAGTCATCCTCAAGAATCCATTCGTCATGAAGAAAGGTGGATTCAACATCCATTGAAAATGGAATGATGCTTGTTTGATCGTTCATGAAATCAATGACATCTCGAATGTTTTCAACGCCAATCACAGCTAATCCTTTAACTACAGCAGCCTCGGGAGCATTTTCTTTTGGAATGATGATCCCCTTGAAGCCTTCTTTTTTTGCTTGCAATGCAATTGGTAATATTCCTTTGGTGATTTGAATGGAGCCGTCGAGGGATAATTCTCCAACCATGAGGTATTCATTTAGGTGGTCTATTTTTACTTGTTCACTCACTGCTAATATTCCGATGGCAATAGGCAAATCAAATACGGATCCTTCTTTGCGAATGTCCGCAGGAGCCATATTTACCGTGATTTCTTTTCCAGGAAATTTAAGATCATTGTTTTTAAAAGCGGCTTTAATGCGTTGTTGACTTTCTTTGACGGAATTATCGGGTAATCCGACTAAATAAAAGTTGACACCAATGCCTAAATTGACTTCAATCGTGATGGTTGTTGCATGGATTCCGAAGACCGTGCTGGAATAAATTTTGACTAACATTTTTAGAGGTATTTTGTGGTTTTCTCTATTTAAGTTAGTCAAATAATTCATTCGAAAACAATAGAAAATCGATAAAAATCCATCAAAATCAAAGAAAAAGTCGATTATTCCTTCAAAATACGCTTGAAAATGACATTTCCGCTAAGTTCATTGGTCACTTCCATGATGTACGTTCCCGGAGCCAAAATAGCTCCTTCTAATTCAAGGATGGCCTGTTCACTTTGTGTCTCGAACAAAAACAATCCGTTTGCTTGAAATAAGCGAATGGATAATGGAATATTTGCCTCGTTTACAAGGGTAAATTTATCCGTAAATGGATTTGGTCGAACGGAAATCTCCGTCTTCCAAAGTCCATCAATGCCTGCAGATTCACATGTTCCAGGCGTATAAGAAACCACGCCTCCGTGAAACATAGCTTCGCAAGCATTGGAATAGGTAATGGAATCACATCCGCAAACTGGTTCATAAACAGCAGGACACTGCACATTTAAATCAATGAGAGCGCTATCTATGCACCCAAGCACAACCGTCGTGTCTTGTATACAAGCGCCGTTACATTGGTAGGAACTTTGGAAAAAGGACGTAGAATAGTTGATTCCGTCTGAACCAATCATGCTACATCCAGAAAGCATCACACAGCCTGAATCACTTAGAGCCCAACCAAGTGGCATGGCACATAATCCGAAATCAACTCCAAGTGGAATGACGACACACGTGTCAACAAAGTCTTTTTCCCATACAGCATTAACATTAGTTTGTGACTGCGCCTTCGACCAAAAAATAAGGCATAATAAAAAAAGAAAAATCACTGATATTTTCATGGTTCTATTTATGTAGAATCTTTAAAACGGCTGTTTTAACTGCATTTATTACTTGTTGAACTTGTTCATCCGATAAATTGAAATAAACAGGAAGTGAAATTTCGGTTGAATATTTGTTCCACGCTTCCGGGTAATCATCCATTTTGTAGCCCAAATTCTTGTAGGCTGTCAATAGGGGCAATGGTTGAAAATGAACATTTACGGATACATCTTGTTCGAAAATCTCTTGAATAATCGCGTCACGTTGTTCCTCACTGACATCTGCAATTCTTAACTGGTATAAATGGTAACAAGTCTTTTTATCTACGGTCTGATGCACCGGTGTGATGGCCCAAGAAGTTTGTTTGAACCCGTCATCGTAGGCATCAAATATCGTCTTTCTGCGATCGAGGTTTTCTTGGTAACGTTCCAATTCAATGAGTCCAATTGCTGCTTGAAGATCTGTCATGTTACACTTAAATCCCGGTTCCAACACGTCGTAACGCCATGCGCCCTTTTGTGCTTTTGCTAATGCATCTTTCGATTGTCCATGAAGGATTTTGATGCAGAATTCTTTGTAGATTTCCTCGTGGTCAAATCCATCGGGAAGGTTGAAACAAATGGCTCCACCTTCCGCAGTGGTAAGGTTTTTTACGGCGTGAAAAGAGAAACAAGTCACATCGGCAATCGCTCCGGAAACTTTTCCTTTGTAAGTGGCCCCAAAGCTATGGGCAGCATCTGCAGCAACGAGAATTCGCCCTAGTTTTTCTTGTTTTTCGTTAGAAGGATTGAACAACGTGCGTTTCGCTTGAACCAATGCATAAATCGCATCGTAATCGCAGGGATATCCGGAAATATCGACTGGCATAATCACCTTCGTTTTTTCTGTGATAGCG
>Ga0208592_1000547_pt1 | contig 10279 bp, 7 predicted proteins | sample LakMenE18May10ns_FD_150712 | JGI IMG/M metagenome (GOLD analysis project Ga0208592, IMG submission 150712) | Freshwater microbial communities from Lake Mendota, WI - 18MAY2010 deep hole epilimnion ns (SPAdes) | ecosystem: Environmental > Aquatic > Freshwater > Lentic | place: Lake Mendota...
AGCATTTTTATCTCCCGCTTCTGCAAACTCTCTGAGCATCCATTCTCTTCGACTTTCGGGCTTATTGATTATCTGATCGATGATTGTCTTTACCGTATGTCTTTTAAAATCTCTAATCACATCTTTAAGTTGAAAAGGCTCATTACAGTTTACCACCATGTGCAAGTGGTTAGTCATCAGGCAATATGCGTAAACATTTAGTCCTTTATTTTTTATACAATACCTTAGTGATTCGATAAGCGCATCTTTATGATTATGACGCGTAAATACGTCTACCCAACCAACGACAGTTAGTGTTAAGTAATAGGTTGTATTTTTCTTAATGTTGTGTTTGACACCTTGTTGCATTTATTTAAGATAAGCAAAAATCTTGTCTTAAATAGTGTTTGTTTTTTAAAATTGTTCCCCAGCAGTGCAACTGCAGCGGAACAGAGTAGTTTCATTTGGAAACGCTACTAAAACGTTCCTTAAAATTCAAATTCTCCTAAGTCCACCACATCGTTTGTGACATTTAACCGCCGTGTAATCTCTCGTTTGTATTGCATCGTCGTGCCATATAGCTTAAACAATTGAACACTCAGGGTTGCTTTTCCATTCAAGGAAGGACGATGGTCGCCGTAATAATGCGCTTCAATGTGATAAGTACCTTTTTTTGCGTTTCGAATCATGTATTCCTCCGGTCCATATCCTTGGGTGAAATCATTTGAAATTCGTCCACCGCTATTGGTAAGTGGATGTGAATACATGCATTTTTCACCATCTGGTTCGGTGACCCATAAATCCACATCCGTGTCATCGGTATCCCAATTGAGAACGATGCGGATATCGACAGGCATCTTACGGATAAATGCCGGATCGATGTAGTCATATTTTAAATCTTTCGGGTGCTTGCTGATGATGTTGTTTATTTCATTCAATGCTATGCAGTGAATCCCTTCAAATCGACCGTCGTAAGGTTCTTTGACCACTTTGTATAAATAGCGAATGGCTTCGTTGTAATTGCCTGCTTTTTCAAAAGCTAGTCCGAGGTCACGGTAGGACTGTGGTTCTTCTGGACGAAGAAGAATCAAGTGTTTAAATAAAGATAACGCAAGTTTATTTTCCTCAAATTGGAGCAAGCGTTGTGCCACAATGCGCAATAAACTGTGGTTCTCTAAATCCAATTCTGCGATGTTGGTAAGCACCTTAATTCCCTCAGAATACCTTTTCTTGGAAATCAGGTAATCACTCACGTCTAAATAAAAAGAAGGCTGACTTGCGTACTTGACACGTTCTTCCAAATAAACCTGATACGCATCATTCAATTTGACCGATTTTATGCGTTTCATGTAGGGCGCTTTTGGATTCCATGCCGAAACACGCAGCGAACCTCGATCAGCAGGCACTTGGGAAACACTTGTCGCATTCATATCAGAGACGGTTAACGAATACGAACCTGACCAATAATTAAGCGAGGGTGAGTTGACGGAATTCGTCCAAGCATACGTAGTCGCTCCTGCGCTACTTGCAGTTAAATGATATCCGTTTGAAAGTTCGATCGATGATAAATCTTGAGCTTGAGGCAGTTGACTTTCTTCTAAAGCATCCACCGATGGAGGAGTAAAAACAACTTCATCGTTTCCTTCAGTTATCTGCGATGTGATTACAGGTTGGTTCGTAGGTTCATGTACCACTGATTCGTTCATGGAATTTCCAGAACTGTGCTCCACTTTTTCTTCATTTACCTGGTGTTTATGAAACCACCAAGATTTCTGTTCTTGCCAAGCTTTTTTAATTTTTTTTAAGTGGGATTTTTCCGTCTCCTTATCAGAATTGTCCTCCTGTTTCAAGCGTATGAAATATTCCTTTTGTAAACTTTTCGGTGGAACAATTCGATGCTGCACATAATCCTCGATGCGATCTAAAATGAGCAAGGACGTGAAATCCGAAACCAATCCATAGTGCAATCCTGTTTTTAGGATTCGATCTTTATTCTCCCTTGGATTATCCTGTAGTTCATTTAACTGTTGAATGGCCCACATGCGTTCAAAATCGGCATGATTTTCCTTGTCCGATGGGTTTAACGTGAGTTTTTGTTTTAAAAGTACTTTTTGACCTACACCAAATTTTGCCACGAGTACTCCTGCTTGGTTCTTCCATTTCCCAGAAACAGATAAGATTCCATTTTGACCTTGACCCTTGCTAGGAAAATACGATTCAATTGCAGGATCTTTCACAAATCCCATGAAATGAAGCGATTTCGAGTTGAGTCGGCTCAAACTTTCTTTTTCCGACAGCTGCATTAAATCGATAAATGCCCCATGTGTTTTTCTTGCTAGGAATTTTAACGTAGCGTTATTCGATTTCACGGAACTTTGAATCGCATAAATTTCCTTCTTTGGAAGGTGGATTTTTTCGCTTCCCATATTTTGAAGTCCATCGGTGAATAGAAGGATTTCATCTCCTTTGCTACGGTTCCATTCCAATGCATGAAGGCTCGTTGCTCCATCGTATTGCAATTGATTGATGGCTTTGAGAATTTCGGTCGAATTTCCATTTTTAATTTGAAACTGTTGGGATGGAAATGCCTTGTATCCAAAAGGAATGAGTTCTACTTTTCCTTTTTTCATTCGGGATAAGTACGAACGCAACAGTTTTTTTTCTTTTTCTAATTGACAGAGCAAGCGAGAACTCGAAACATCCCAATATACCGTAATTGCGTTTGGGATTTTTTTTCGCGCATATTTTTGAGGAATGTGCAAATTGGTATGGAAAAAGGTTCCATTCGATTTTTTTTCAATGGCCACCTTTGAATTGAGTTGTTCATTTTTAAGTTGAATGAGGATGGGTTGATTCGCTAGAAATTCTTTGCGATTTAGACGTGCCTTGTACGCATGGTGATGGTCTTTAAGAACGAAATCATCAGAGCAAGAGCGCAGAATGTTTGGCTTCGATGCTTCTCCAAGTATCGATAGTTGGTAGTGGAAATTTGGTATTTTTTCTTTGAAATAGAGCGGTAAATAATAATAAGCGTGTTTGACATCCATCGTTAACTCATGAACGTATTCTACCGTGATGTGTTTGATTCCCTTGCTGGGAACTGGAAAAACGCGTAGTTTAAAATTGTTCCCAACCGTTTTCTCAACCAATCCCGGATCAATTCCTTGTCGAACCGTTGCTTCATAAACCATGCGTGCTTTGATTTTTTCTACCGCAACTCCAGGTCGCATTTCACCGTTGACATCCATGGCAAAGTAGGAAATGGTTTGACCATCGCTTAACGGGAATTGCAATTCAGCTTCGAGCTCTCTATTTTGATCGTTGTAAAAATACATGTCATACCGCGTTTTCGCGACACCATTTTCAATGGTTGAGGTGATCGATAGTTTTGATAATTTGACGGTTTTTTCACGTTCATTTGAAATTTTCAAGACGGGCACAGCCTTGTTTTCAAGTAGTGTTTTTTCTTGAATCAAATACGGTCCTTTACGGTCAAAAAGTCCCGCATAGGGATCTGCTTTAGTCCTTGGTTTTCGAGGATTCGTGTAAACAATGAATAGTATCCCAATAATCAATGATACGAGCAAGATGATGCCAAAGCGAAGGTATTTTTTGGATGTACCTGGAAAAGAAAAGCTCATGTGTAGTCGTTTAGTCAGATCCTGTACAACAAAGCATATAATACGTTCATTTCACTTCTATGTAGTGAAACAGTATACTCTTTTAAGAAAGAATGTAGGATTTCCGAATGTCTTTAAACCGAGAGAATAGCTGGTTTGACAAGATTGTTATTACTTAATCAGTAAAACCAACCATCCACCAACGGTTCCAGCCAAAGAAACGATCAATACAAGCGCTTGAATTCCTGTCATCTTGATTTTCTTTCCTTCTCCCTCACGAGATAGCGAAAGAACCATTAGACGCAAGTATAGGTATGCTCCGACCAAGGAAGCAATGATCGCAAGAATGACGAATGGTAAATGATCCGAGAAGGCACTTGAAAGCAACAAATATTTCCCGAAGAATCCAGTAAATGGTGGAATCCCTGACATGGATAAAAGCGAAATAACCAAGGTAATTCCAATCAAGGGATTTGCGTAACCGATTCCTTTCCAGTTAGACAATTCATCTGTTTCTTTTTCAACAATCATATTGATGGCGATCAGTGCAATCGTGGAACAAGCGTATCCAATTAAAAACACCCAAAGAGAGGCCTCACCAAATTGTTGGTTTAATACCGCAAACAATGCAAATCCTGTATTAGCAATGCTTGAATAAGCCATCATTCGTCGGAAGGAGGTTTGTTTCAAAGCGGATAAATAACCTAAGAAAAGGGAAACAATGATGGCAAATAAAACAAGTCCGGAAACAAATGGAGTTAATGTCTGGAACGTGAAATTAAATAAATGAACAAACGCAAATAGTGCAGCTAATTTGACAACGGAAGCCATAAATGCCATTACTGCATTGGAAGAACCTTGATAGACATCTGGTCCCCAAAAATGAAAAGGAACAGCTCCAACCTTAAATAAGAAAGCTGCCATCATCATTAAAACGCCAATGTTTAACATCGGAGAATGAGACATGCCCATGTCAATCGCCATTTGAATTTCTTTCATTTCGAAAGAACCGGTTGCTCCATAAATCAATGCGATTCCGAATAACATGATCGCTGTGGCAAAGGAACCTGTAAAGAAATATTTAACGGATGCTTCTGACGCCAATGAATTTCCTTTTTGGATGCCTACCAACACATAGATTGGAATGGATAAAATTTCCAATCCAAGAAAGAACATGAACATGTTGCTGAATCCAATTAGGCAAATTGCCCCTGTTAATGAGAATAGGATCAATCCGTAATAATCTGCAGTGTGTTCGGTATCTTCTTTGTAGTATGCATATCCCAATAACACGGCCAATAACGTAAGTCCAATCGCTAATAAACCAAACATTTGTTGCGTTCGGGAAAAGGATAAACCGTTGTAAGAGCTGAAAATAGATTCGTAATCATTCATGAAAAACATCGAAAGGAATCCTGCGATTAATCCCGTGGAAATAACGATCAACGTCAGTTGACTTTTTTTCAACATTCCAACAAACAGACCCAAAAGTCCCGTAATAAATATGATAATTAATGCGTCCATCTTATTTTGTAAGTGTTAAGTCTCCAGCCATCAATTCTTGTGTGAATTTGATGCTTGGTTTAATAAATTCTATAATCATTTGTGGATACAATCCAATTCCAACAGCAGCAATGGTTAAGATTCCAAAAACCAAATACTCATTCCATGTTAAATCCTTGAAGCTTGCTATTTTCGTCGGTCCAAACATGGATCCTTGATACGCACGCAACATATAGACTGCACCAAAGACTAAGGTAGTTGCTGCGGTGATGCCAATCACCCAATGAGCACTAAACAATTCTTTGATGAGAATAAATTCTCCAATGAATCCAGCCGTAAATGGTACCGAAACAGAAATAAATGTCATGACCGCAAACCAGAATCCGAAATGAGGAGCAACCTTTGCAATTCCTCCTAAGTCATCGATGTTTCTTGTTTGAAGTCGATCCTCAATGATTCCAGCCGCTAGGAACAGTCCTATCGCCACAATGCTGTGATTGATGATTTGAACCATCGATGCCTCAATAGCGGATAATGAAAACAACATGATTCCAGCTGCGATTAATCCCAAGTGACTAATGGAAGCGTAGGCAAACAATGTTTTCAAATCTTTTTGCTTCATTGCAATCACTGCTCCATAGACGATTCCAATTCCACCTAGTGTTATAACAGGCCATTTTAAGTAAACCAAACCTTCAAATCCAATTGGAATCATCCATTTAATCATTCCAAACAAAGCCATTTTCAACATCAATGCTGAAAGCAACATTGTACCGGCCATAGGTGCGTTTGTATATGTTGGCGCTTGCCAAGTGTGGAAAGGAAATAGGGGGATTTTAACGGCAAAAGCAAACAAAATTCCTCCCATGATCAATGCTGCTTCAAAAGCTTTTCCTTCGAAGTTCGCTTGAACCAATTGAAAGTAAGAATAGTTAGGTGAAAAATAACCTAAAGCGATGAAGGACAAAAGCATCATCAATGAACCTAGCAGGGTATACAAGAAGAATTTAAATAACGCTCGGTTATCGTCTTGTTTTCCAAACCAATATAAAATCAAGAAAATAGGAATTAAGGTCAATTCCCAGAAGGTGTAAAATAAAATTCCGTCCAACGATGTAAATAAACCTAGTAGTGCGAACTGCATCAACAGGGTTAATCCTGTGAATCGTGCATTTGAGGCAATTTCTCGGTTCCAGTTTGCTAGGAAAATGATGCTGATGATAGCATTCGTTAATAGAACCATGGTTAATGCTAGTCCGTCGTAACCCATTTTAAAGGTCAATCCCAATGGAAAAGCTTCTGCAGGATTAAACAACAAAACATAATTCCTTGGGTCAAATTGGATCAAATGTGCGACGGATACACCAAGCACACTTAAGCTTGCTAATAAACCAAATGGTCGAATCCATTTAGAAGGGATGAAAAAAGCAATGATCCCGAGTATGAGTGGTAAAAAGATTAATTCCAAAACGATGATTTTATGATGTAATAACTAATAAATCCGATGATACCCATTACCATCCAAAATAAATAACTTGACAAGAATCCAGATTGCCATTTTCTAGTGTAATTTCCACTTGCTTCAATTGCACTGGTCATTTTGAAAATCCCATTGTTCAATATGCGTTGCTCAAATTGACTTGCTAGGGTAGTGGATAGCCACAAGATTGGTTGAACAAATACTGTTTGATAGATTTCATCGATGTACAATTTGTTGCTCGATAATTTCTCCCAAGCATTCATTTCCGCATCTTCTTTAGCCAAGGCTTGTTTTTTGACATAAGTCGAATACGACCACGCTAGCACACCCAGCGCTACTGCACTCGCTACACACATCAAAATAATGGATTGATTTCCATCCATGTGTTCTGGTTTGATTTGATTCAATCCGTAGGTGGTACTTTCTAAGAAGTGAGTCATCCAGTGTCCAGCGTTGTGGAAGATAATGCCTGGTAAATTCAAAATCCCTCCAAATACAGACAATACCGCAAGTACCATTAATGGAATCGTCATGGACAAACCGCTTTCGTGCACGTGGGATTTTAATTTATCGCCTCCTCGGAAACTACCATGAAATACCAAGAAATACAAGCGGAACATGTAGATGGCTGTCATGGTAACAGCAATCATCAAGATGCCATAAACCACTGGACTCGACATCCACGCATGTGCTAAGATTTCATCTTTGGAAAAGAATCCAGATAGGAAAGGAAATCCTGCAATGGCAAGTGTTCCAATTAAGAAAGTGATGTGTGTGATTGGAGTTAACTTCGACAAACCACCCATTTTACGGATGTCTTGCTCGTCGGACATTGCGTGAATCACGCTACCAGAACCTAAGAACAATAAGGCTTTGAAGAATGCATGTGTCGTTACGTGGAATAAAGCAACGGTGTACGCACCCATTCCTAAGGCAACGAACATCAAACCAAGTTGTGAAACGGTGGAGTAAGCCAATACTTTTTTAATGTCGTTTTGACGCATGGCAATAAACGCAGCGACAACCGTCGTAGCGATTCCAATCACCAAAATAATGTCTTTCGTTGTTGGTGCTAATTCAAACAAGAAATTCGAACGTACAGTTAAATAAATTCCGGCAGTTACCATGGTTGCTGCGTGGATTAAGGCCGAAACAGGGGTCGGTCCAGCCATTGCATCTGGTAACCAAGTAAACAATGGAATTTGAGCACTTTTTCCGGTAGCAGCTAGGAACAAACACAAGGTAATTGCACCGGCAATTCCTGTGTATAATTCAGGACTTGCAGTAATCAATTTTCCAATTTCCACAAACTCTAGTGTGTGGAATTTATTCAACATCATGAATAAAGCGAATAACAATCCAGCATCACCAATACGGTTCATGATGAACGCTTTGCGCGCAGCTAAACTGTTTGCAATTCCTTTTTCCGTGTCGTTGTAATGGAATCCGATCAATAAATACGAACAAATACCAACGCCTTCCCAACCGAAGAACAATACGAAGTAATTACTTCCCAACACCAATAAAAGCATGGAGAAAATAAACAGGTTCAAGTAGGTGAAGAATTTATGGTATCCTTCGTCATGACTCATGTAACCCATCGAGAATAAGTGAATCAAGGATCCAATTCCCGTGATGATTAGGGTCATCCAAATCGATAAGGAATCCAATTGAAAGTTAATATCCAAGGTGAAATCCTCAAATTTTGCCACTTGGAATAGGTGAACGATGCTCGTTTTATCTAAACCAATAAACAATCCAAAAGCGATCAGAAAGGATGCAAAAACCAACAAGGTCGCCAATGAACCAACGATGGCTTTCGGTACCTTCTTACCAACGATTCCATTGATTGCTGCACCAATTAGCGGCAAAGAAATCAAGATCAATAATAACATGTCTTTTCCCATTTTCTTAACCGTTTAATTTGTTGAACATTTCAATATCGATGGATTTGCTATTGCGGTAGGCCATGATTAAAATGGATAAGCCAATGGTTGCCTCTGCTGCCGCCACAACGATGATGAAAAACACAAAAATTTGTGCATCACCATTTCCAAAAAAGGTAGAAAAGGTTACTAAAAGTAAATTCACTGCATTTAACATGAGTTCGATGCACATCAACAAGACAATCATGTTTTTTCTCGTTAGTACACCAATTGCTCCAATACTGAACAGAGCGATGGACACGAAGATGTAAAAGTCCAATGATGCGCCTATATTATTTAATTGTTCCATAGTCTTTTTCTTAGTCGATGACTTGTTTTTCTCTTTTTGCTAATAATACTGCTCCAACCATTGCTGCAATGAACAAAATGGAAGAAATTTCAAAAGGCACCAAGTATTTAGAAAACAACAATTTACCCAATTGTTCCACCAATCCGGCATCTTGAACTTTAACCGGAGTGTATCCTTTTCCGTATTGAAACGTGTCGCGCAAGGCAGTAATCATGACCAGGAACAAAGTTCCACCCGCAATGACAGCGGTAATGGCTCCCATTCGACTGGTTTCAGGTTCGGCTTCCTTGTTTAGGTTTAATAGCATCAGTACAAATAGGAAGAGTACCATAATCGCACCCGCATAAACAATCATGTTTACGATGGCTAAAAATTGTGCATTCATCAAGATGTACATCGATGAAATAAAGAAGAAGGTGATCACCAAATAGATGACACTTCTAATGGGATGCTTGCTCAAAACCACCATCAAAGCTGATGCAATGGTTAGGCTACCCAAGATGACGGAGATCATTTGTAAACTCATTTCTCAGTTCTTTTACCGGTGAATTGTCTTTTTGTAATGTCGATGCGGTCGTCAAGGGACTCCACTAATTTTTCTTTTCCATAAATGAAATCTTCACGTTCAAATTCTGTAGTAACGATTCTGTCTGTTAAGAAAATAGCTTCTTTCGGACATGCTTCTTCGCAAAGTCCACAGAAAATGCAACGTAACATGTTGATTTCATAGCTTGAAGCATATTTTTCCTCGCGGTATAAATGTTCTTCACCTTTCACACGTTCCGCAGATGTCATGGTAATGGCTTCCGCTGGACAAGCAACGGCACAGAGTCCACACGCTGTACAGTTTTCACGTCCTTGTTCATCTCTTTTTAACACGTGTTGTCCACGGTAAACTGGGGCAAACACACGGGTTTCTTCTGGATACTTGATCGTTTTGCGGCGACGAAGCATGTGCTTAAAGGTCGTCATCATTCCACCAATAATGGCAGGTAGGTAAATCTTCTCCCACATGGTCATGGGTTTGTCCGATACTACCTTTTTTCTATTTGTTAAACTTTCCATTTCTATGTTTCTTTTACATCCATCCTTGATTCCAAGCCACTACTATGCCGGTAATCAACATGTTGACAATCGCAACAGGAATTAATACTTTCCACCCAAGGTGCATCAATTGATCGAAACGGAAACGCGGGATGGTCCAACGAATCCACATGATCACAAAGATGAACAAGAATATTTTTAATGCGAATGCAGTAATACTTAAAATGGCAAGCACATTTCCTGAGAAGGCATCCATTCCTGGGAAATTATATCCTCCAAAGAATAATGTAGCCATAATTGCAGCGGAAACGAACATCGAAGTGTATTCGGAGAAAAGGTATAAACCTAATTTCATGGAGCTATACTCTGTGTGGTATCCACCAATCAATTCTGATTCACATTCCGGTAAATCAAAAGG
>Ga0208592_1000559_pt1 | contig 10214 bp, 12 predicted proteins | sample LakMenE18May10ns_FD_150712 | JGI IMG/M metagenome (GOLD analysis project Ga0208592, IMG submission 150712) | Freshwater microbial communities from Lake Mendota, WI - 18MAY2010 deep hole epilimnion ns (SPAdes) | ecosystem: Environmental > Aquatic > Freshwater > Lentic | place: Lake Mendota...
TCCCCGGTCGCCAAGATTGGAACCCAGCGCTAGAACCGCAATCTTCCAGCCAAACATCAGTCTGGTTTCTTGGCGCTGGCTGTCACCGCAACTGTGTCAAAGAAAAGATCTATCGGAGCATCAGGCTTAGAAACTGTGACTTTTACCTTTTTGGCCCATGGGCTGGCAGCAAACAAAACCTCATCGGCTAGTCGCTGGGAAAGTGTTTCTAAAAGATTGACTGGGTTTTGGCCCACGTTTTTTGAAATAAGTTGAGCAATTTCTGCGTAGCTAACGGTGTTGGAAATGTCATCGGTGGCAGCAGCTCTGTCGCTGTCAATCCAGATCTTGGCATCGACAATGAAGTACTGTCCGTTTTGCCTTTCGAGCTCCATGACACCATGGTGGCCAAAAATCCTCAGGCCTCTAATTTCAATTTTCTGGGTCATGGACTAACTCTGCCCACCGGTATCTTCATTTGCAACTGCGAGGGCTTCGACCACTTGAATTGCATCAAGGGTGGTCGAGACATTGTGGACTCGAACTCCCCAAAGCTTTCGTTGTAGCAGCAGCGCGGTCAGCACAGCTGTAGCCAGATCTCGCCTCTGGTTGCTGACCTGTCCCTGGCTATCGGGCTCTAGAGCTCCTGCAATAAAGCGCTTTCTTGATGCTCCAACAAGAATTGGTAGATCTAGTTTTTCAAGTTCATCAAGCCTTGCCACCAGATGCCAGTTTTGGGTTATGTCTTTTGCGAACCCGAGACCTGGGTCTATGATCAACCGGTCCCTGGAGATACCCGCATCAGTAGCTTTGCTCACTCTAGCCCGAAGCTCTTTGGCAACATCGGCGGCAACGGATTCGTAATTGTTCAGGGAGTCCATAGTTTCGCTGAACCCTCGCCAGTGACTAATGATGAACTTGCAACTAAGAGGTTGCAGAGCTCGAAACATTTCTTCATCCGCTAACCCGCCAGAAACATCGTTAACAATCGTCGCCCCAGCTTGCACGGCTAAAACTGCTGTTTCACTGTTCATGGTGTCGATGCTGATTTGAGCACCGCTTGAAACAAAGTTTTCGTTGGACATCAAAGATTTGATGACGGGAATTACCCTGGCTTGTTCCTCTTCGATTTTGACTCTTAGGGCACCAGGCTTAGTTGATTCTCCGCCCAGGTCAACAATGTTTGCGCCTTGCGATACAAGTTCAAGGGCGTGAGCTAGAGCGTCATCCGCGCTTAGAAAGTCTCCGCCATCGGAGAAGGAATCTGGGGTGATGTTTACTACACCCATGATTAGTGGTCTTGAAAACGTCTTCACTTGGAAATCAGGGCCATAATCTCTTGGCGGTCAACGGCCTGACTGTATTTACCAAGAGCCTTCACGGTTACGGTATTTGCCTCTGGCTGTCTAGCGCCCCTGGAGGCAACGCAGTGATGTCTTGCTTCAATAACGACAAGAACGCCTTCGGCATCTAATCCCTGCTGAATTGCTTCAGCTATTTGAGCAGTTAGGTTCTCTTGAAGCTGTGGTCTGGCGGCAAGAACCTCAACCAATTTAGGAATGCGCCCAAGACCGACGACCCTGTCTTTGGGTAGGTAGGCAACGTGGGCCACTCCAGTAAAGGGAAGTAAATGGTGTTCGCAAATTGAAACCAGTTCGATGTCTTTGAGAATTACCACATCGTTTTGCTCTGCTGGAAAAGAGTCTTCGAGAACTTTGAGTGGATCAACTCCAACACCTTTGAAGAACTCTTGGTATGCACCGGCGAACTTTTCTGGCGTAGCCTTTAGCTCCGAGCGGTTGGGGTCTTCGCCAATTGCAGTGAGTAGCTCGGTCACCGCCTTTTTAATGCGATCTATATCAACCAATTACTTTTTCTTAACTACCCGTGTGGTTTTTTTGGCAGCGGTTTTTGTTTTCTTCTTGGAAGCGGCCTTCGCTGAGTCCTTTGCGTTTTTAGCATCAGCTTTTTTCTTTGCTGCAACCTTGGCTGTAGTGGAGCCTTTAGAAGGTATAGCGATTGGGCCCTTCTTGGATCCAGGCCTAGAGGCCTTAGAAAGCCAAGGCTTGCGCTTTGGGGATTTCTTGATGCCCTTGAAAATTCTTGCGATGTCATCTTGATTCAGCGTTTCTTTTTCCATCAACTCTTTAGCCATGACATCTAAAGCCTTGCGGTTAGCATTCAATGCCTCGTAGGCCTCATCGTGAGCGGTGTCTAGTATCTTGCGAATCTCTAGATCGATCTGGTGTGCTACTTCGTCTGAGTACTCACGCGCTTGTGCCATATCGCGACCGATGAATACTTCGCCACCGCCTCCATAGGAAACGGTTCCAACTGAAGACGAGAACCCAAACAGGGTAACCATCTGTCTAGCAATTTTTGTGGCCTTCTCGAAGTCATTCGATGCACCCGTGGTTGGGTCGTGGAAAACTATTTCCTCGGCAGCGCGGCCACCAAGGGCGTATGCAATCTGATCAAGTAACTGGTTTCTCGTTACCGAGTAACGATCTTCCGTTGGCAAGACCATGGTGTATCCAAGGGCGCGACCTCTAGGCAAAATGGTGACTTTGGTCACAGGGTCCGAGTGGTTCATGGATGCGGCAACTAATGCATGCCCTGCTTCGTGGTACGCGGTGTTTAGTCTTTCTTCGTCTTTCATCAAGCGGGACTTCTTTTGTGGTCCGCCGATTACTCGATCAATTGCTTCGTCAATAATTTCAGCAGTTACGGTTTTTAGGTTCTCTCTTGCAGAAAGTAGCGCTGCTTCGTTTAGAACGTTTGCTAAATCAGCTCCGGTAAAGCCAGGTGTTCTGCGAGCAATTATGGCAAGGTCAACATCTTCGGCCATTGGCTTGTTCTTAGCGTGCACTCGAAGAATCTGTTCACGCCCTGCAAGATCTGGTGCTCCAACACCAATCTGGCGATCAAATCGTCCAGGTCGTAACAGTGCTGGATCTAGAACATCTGGCCGGTTGGTAGCGGCTATCAAGATCACGTTGGTGTCCGAATCGAATCCGTCCATCTCAACAAGCAACTGGTTCAGAGTCTGCTCGCGCTCGTCGTTTCCGCCACCAATACCAGCACCACGCTGACGACCAACGGCATCAATTTCGTCAACAAAGATTATGGCCGGGGAAGCCTGCTTGGCTTGCTCAAAAAGATCACGAACTCTGGAGGCTCCAACACCTACGAACATTTCAACAAAGTCAGAACCAGAAATTGAGAAGAAGGGAACTCCAGCTTCACCGGCGACTGCCTTAGCAACCAATGTCTTACCGGTTCCTGGAGGACCATAGAGCAGAACTCCTCTTGGAATCTTGGCTCCGAGAGCTTTGAAGCGCTCGGGCTTTTTCAAAAAGTCTCGGATCTCTTCTAGCTCTTCGAGAGCCTCATCAATTCCTGCGACATCTTTAAAGGTGACTGTTGAAGATTCTTTGGTCACCATCTTTGCCTTCGATTTTCCAAACTGCATTACTTTTCCGCCGCCACCTTGCATTGAGGAAAGTAGGAACCAGAAAATCAAACCAATCAGAATAAAAGGCAGCAGTGAACCTAGAAGGGCTAAGTACCAAGGGGTGTTTGGAACTTCATCGTTATAGCCATCGGCAATTGTTGCATTTGAAATTACTTCAACAACTTGATCACCTCGTGGCACAACATAAAAGAATTGAACCTGAGAACCAAACTCTTTGTCGGGGTTGATTAGCTCAACATCGACTCTCTGATCACCGTCAAGGATTTTTACGGACTTGGCCTTGCCAGATTCGATTAGCTCAAGCCCATACTTGGTATCAACCTGCTGGAAGGTTTGATTGTTTATGAGGCTGGTTCCAACTACCAAAATGAGGATGGCTAGAAATATCCAGACAAACGGACCTGAGAGGATTTTTTTGAGATTCATAGACTCCTAGGTTATCCCAGGCAGACTGACAGATTCCTAGGAATAGACAGCCGGTGAGAGAACCGCTACCCCAGGCAGGGTGCGGTACCGCTCGTTCCAGTCCAGCCCGTAACCAACCACGAATTCATTAGGGATCTCAAAGCCAACCCAGCGCACATCTACTTCTACTTTGGCAGCCTCTGGTTTTCTTAGCAGGGTTACTACCTGCACAGAAGCTGCGCCGCGAGCTTCCAAGTTGGAGACCAACCAAGAAAGGGTTAGGCCCGAATCAACGATGTCTTCAACAATTAGAACGTTCTTACCCAGTACGTCGGTGTCTAAATCTTTCAAGATTCGAACTACGCCAGAAGAAGTGGTTCCTGATCCATAGGAAGAAACCGCCATCCAATCCATCTGCACCCGAGTCTGCAGAGCTCTGGAAATATCAGCCATGAACATAACCGCACCCTTTAGGACCCCAACAAGTAAGAGATCTTTACCGGCGTAGTGGGTATCAATTTCTTTCGCCAGTTCCGCGACGCGAGTTTTTATTTGCTCTTCTGTAACAAGAACTTTTTCGATTTCAGAAGATACTGCTTCAAGATCCAATTACTTCTCCTGGGTGGCTTTTAGTGTGATGGTTTTGCCTTTGCGCTCTACTCTAACGCCTGGAAGCGCCAGAGGCTTTTGACCATGCCAGTTCAAAACCAAATCGGCAACGGCTAAAACGTGAGTCCTGGATGAATCGACTCCAAAATAATCAATCGCTGATTTAATAACACGGTTGCGAATAGCCTCCGGTAATTTCAGTAGCTCCAGTTGAGCGAGGCTCAAGGAGCGTGAACCAGGCTTGGCAATTTTCTTGAAAGCCTTGGCGGCTACCTGGCTTAGGTATTGATCATCTTCTTGCAGCTGGCTGCTGGTTCGAATCAAGTTACTGAAAATCCCGTTGCCAAGTTGTTTCTCGAGAAAAGGAAGAACTACTTTTCGAATTCGAACTCTAAGAAACTTGAGGTCCTTATTTTGTGGATCTTGCCAAGGTGAAATCTTTTCATCTTTGCAAAACTGTTCAGTCGTTTTTCTGTCAATAGCAAGTAGTGGCCGAATCAGTTTCGCGCTTCTAGCGCTCATTCCAGAAAGTGATCTAGAGCCAGAACCCCTGGTTAGCCCAAGCAAAACCGTCTCGGCTTGATCGTTAGCGGTGTGACCTAGAACAATAAAATCTGACTTGCTTTCAATTCGAATGCTTTCGAGTGCTGCATACCTTGCATCTCTGGCTGCAGCCTCTGGTCCACCCTTGGTTCCAACCTTTACCTTTTTACTCCAGGCTTCGGTAATGCCAATTTGGTGAAGCTTTTCTAATGTTTGCTCGGTAACTTTTGCGGATACTTTTTGAAGGCCATGGTCAATAGTTACGGTCGCAACTTGCAGTTGCAGTTTCTTTGATTCAAATAGTGTTGCTGAGGCTAGGGCCAAAGAGTCTGCGCCTCCGGACACGGCAATAAGCAGTTTTTGCCCTGGTTTGGTGTTTGCAGCTAGGACCTCGCGAACTGCGTGGCGGATTGCTCCCTGTGCTGGGCTGAGCCGCTTGCGTTGAGGCACAATAAATCCTTTGATTAGATAATCTTTATTAGGTAAGCCTATTGAGGAGAGCAATGTTTGAAGTCGTAATCGAGATCCCTCGGGGTTCTAGGAACAAGTACGAAGTAGACCATAAAACTGGTCGCGTGCACCTGGACCGCGTGCTCTACACCCCATTTGTTTACCCAGCCGACTACGGCTACTTCGACAAGACCCTGGGCGGCGATGGCGACCCGCTAGATGTTCTGGTGCTACTTGAGTTTCCGGTTTATCCAGGAGTAGTTATCAAGGCGCGTCCAGTTGGCGTTTTGCCCATGGAAGACGATGGCGGAATCGATGAGAAGGTTTTGTGTGTTCCTGCGGGCGATAAGCGCTGGGATCATATTCAAGACATCAAAGACGTTCCTGAACAAACCAAGAATGAGATCGAACACTTTTTTGCTCACTACAAAGATCTAGAGCCAGGCAAGTGGGTCAAGTTAGGTAAGTGGGCTGGCAAAGCTGAAGCGGAAAAAATCATCGCTGAAGCACAGGCAAACTACAAGAACTAAAACCTTTAGGCTGATGGCCTTGCTGCATACGGAACTAGTTCTCCGGTTCGACCACTCAAGTTTCTAATTCTTACTGGTGCGGACGGGTTCGGGGCTTCAATGAACAGGTCATTGCCCAGATACATTCCGATGTGATATTTATTCAAGACTGATCTATTCCAATAGTCTCGGCTTGTTGACCAGAATATTAAATCTCCAGCCTGAAGTTGACTCAGTGGAACTAATTGACGGCGATCTGCAGCTGTCATAAATTGGCGCGAAGCCGAATGCCAACCAATGCTTATTCCCGCTGCTGCGTAGGATTTCAAGGTCAAGCTGGAACAGTCCCAGGAGTTTGGTCCGGTGGCACCGAGTCGATATGGCTTACCCAGTTGAGCTTTAGCGAACGCAATTGCCTGCGCAACCTTTTCTGGATTGGGTGCTCCAACCGAGTAAAGCTCCGGAGCAGGCGGCAATCCGCTACCTTGTGCTTGTCTGCGCTCCCAGGCAAGACCTTCAGCTCGTTGTCTTTCTAGATCAGAGGCAGTGTTACGAAGGCTTGCCAGCTGCGAATAGAAAATGGCATTCTGACGCTGGTTTTCTTCAAGTTTTGCTGTAACCGCATCGGCGGCTGCTTGAGCCTCCGCAAATGCCGCTTCCGCGATTGCGGCAATGGCTGCAAGCTCAGCTTCTGCTGCGGCAAGTTCGTCAGTTATCGATTTTGCCAAGCGTTGTCTTTCCAGGGACTTTTGGTAAATCACTTCTGTCTGCTGGGCTAGCTTTTCCTGAGCGCCAAGTTGATATAAAAGGTCATCTGCAACGTCAGAATTCAAGAAAAGATTTAGAGAGGTTCCTCCCGCCCCACCGCGGAACATCTGCGATGCGATTTGGCCAAGCTGTTCGGTAGCTTGTTCAGCTTCGGCGAGCGCGTCTTCGGCCTGTAGCCGCAGGACCTCTACTTTCCTGGTAACCACCGCTACTTCTTCTTTAGCGACGTTGTAGATTTCAGATTTAATGCTGGCTTCGCGGTTTAGCGGCTCTAGTTGGTCTTCCAAATCCGCAATTAATTTCTCAATTCGGACGATCATATTTTGCTTGCTGGTGACGTTGGCCTTGGCTGCGGCAACCTCAGCAGCCGAAGGATAGTTTGGGTTTGCGAAAGCGGGACCGCTAAGTGCAGCTCCAAGAACTAGACCTAGGCTCGCGATTACGGCAATAAAAGATTTGCGTCTCGTAGACATATTTTTCAAGCTAACACGAAACCTTGAGGTATTACCTGAGGGATTGCTGTGGGTGTCGATTTTTAGCGGGTTCCAGGCCCATTGGGCTTGCTAAACGAGGGATCTGGGGACTAGTGTTTAGTGTTGGTGCTATGAAGTTCCAAGCTTTGTAGGCCCCATCGTTTAGTGGCCTAGGACGCTGCCCTTTCACGGCGGTAGCACGGGTTCGAATCCCGTTGGGGTCACAATCCTTTGGCTCGTAGCAACGAGGCCCTGTAGCGCAGTTGGTTAGCGCGTCGCCCTGTCACGGCGAAGGTCGCCGGTTCAAGTCCGGTCAGGGTCGCTTCTTTAGAAGCCCTCTTTTGAGGGCTTTTATTGAATGGGGGTGGCTTGACCACCCAAGGCTCTGTAGCTCAGTTGGTAGAGCGAACGACTGAAAATCGTTAGGTCACCGGATCGACGCCGGTCGGAGCCACCATGTGCGGGTAGCATCTACCCCATGCCCATGGTTTCGAAACAATTGCTCCCGCTAGTTTTTGCTGGCGGGGCATTGGGTACCTCCCTTCGCTACACAATCGAAATCCTGCTTGGCAATTTGCCTCAGGGGCAAATAATCCTCACCAGCATCGTCAATCTTTTGGGCGCTGCCCTGTTGGGTTATGTCAGTGTTCATAAATACTTTTCCGGGCCAGCGAAGCAGGCCTTTTGGGGGGTTGGCTTCTTAGGCGGCTTCACAACAATGAGCGGCCTGGCAGTAATTACCGCGGGTGCTGATCTTGGGTTATCCGCTGCTGGACCAATTTATTGGCTGCTGGTTTTAGTGCAACTACTAGTAGGGGTTGCCGCTTTCCGACTGGGCTTGATACTTGCAGGCGGAGCTGATGCCAAATGACTCTTGCGACAAGTTTTGTTTTGGTAGCCCTAGCGGGAGGCTTCGGGGCGGTAACTAGATATTGGCTCAGCACTTGGTCCGGCAAGCTACCTTGGGGAATATTGCTGGCTAATTCACTTGGGTCATTTATTGCTGGCTTGGCAGTTGCTGGATTACTAGAAAGTGCTTGGCTGATTGTTGGTTTGGCCGGCGGGCTTTCGACCTTTTCAACTTTTGCAGCTCAAACCCACGACCTGTTTGCTAAGAAACAACTGGGTAGGTCTTTGCTGAATATTGTTTTGAATCTGTTGCTTCCGGCTGTGAGCTTCCTCACAGCTTCAATATTGCTCTAGACCAAACAGGGTCCTCGGATGCTAAACTTGTAGCAGATTTCATCGATTCTGCGCCTTAATCGGCGTGGCCAGGACAAAAAAGGGGGTCTCGCCATGGGGCGTGGCCGTCAAAAAGCAAAGCACACCAAAGTAGCTCGTGAGCTGAAATACTTCAGCCCTTCTACTGACTACAGCGCGCTAGAAAAAGAACTCACTGCACCATCAGGCTCGGCTGAGCCTGATTACGAAGACAAGTGGGCAGACCTTTACGACGAAGAAGAAGGCGAAGAAGAGTCAACCAAAAACTCTTGAGGCCTCTAAAGTCCTAGTGGCAGCTGCTACCAGGCGAACCAGACGGTCGAAATGATATTCGATCCGAAACTGAAAGAAGTACCAATTGAATAAGAAGAAAAATAGTTACTTCCTAGCCGCGCTCGCGCTGGCCCCAATAATTGCCCTAAGTGGCTGCGCAGCGTCAACAACTAATTCTGAAGATTCAATTACCATCTACTCCGGTCGAAGCGAAACATTGATTACCGAGCTACTTAGCACCTTTACCGAAGAGACCGGTATAGAGGTAAACGTTCGATACGGAGACTCAGCCGAATTAGCAGCCCAGATCCTTGAAGAGGGCTCGAATGTTCAAGCAGATGTCTTCTTCTCCCAAGACGCTGGAGCACTCGGTGCGCTCGCAAAAGAGGGTCTAACGAAATCTCTTCCGACCGACATCACTGACCTAGTGGATGCTTCTTATAAATCAAAAGACTCTCAATGGGTTGGAGTATCAGGTCGAGCACGAGTTCTTGTTGTAAACCCAGAAAAAGTAATCGAGCTTCCTACTTCTTATAAGGACCTTATGGATCCAATTTGGAAAGGTCGAATTGGAATTGCTCCAACCAATGCATCTTTCCAGGCTTTTATTTCCGCTGTGCGGGTAATAGATGGGGAACAAGCAGCACAAGATTTCTTGGCGGCTATGAAAGTAAATGCCGTCTTGTTTGAAAAAAATGGTTTGATCTTGCAGGCAGTTGAAGACGGAGTTGTTGACGCAGGTCTTATCAACCACTACTACTGGTTCGAATTAGAGAACGAAATTGGTGCCGGCAACATGAAATCTGAACTTGTTTGGTTTGAAGATCAAGATGCTGGAAACCTAATCAATGTTGCAGGAGCTGCTGTTCTTTCCGACAATCCAAGCGCCAACGTTTTTGTGAAGTGGCTACTTGGCGACACTGCCCAAAACTACTTTGTTGAAAGAACTAGAGAGTACTCACTAACCGGAGTTCCAGAAGTTGCTGGTTTGAAACCCTTCGGAGAGATTAAGGCGCCAAAAATTGACCTATCCGATCTTGATTCTCTGGCCGAAACACTTGAGCTAATTCGAAAGGCCGGACTGCTCTGATAGAAGCCATTAGGTCGAGACCACCGCTAGCAATTTTGCTAGTGGCAGTATCGGCCGTGCTTATCTCTCTAATCCCGCTGATTTACCTGCTGGTTCGAGTGGCAACTATTGGAATTAGCGAGATCGCAGAGTTGATTTTTCAGACAAGAACTCTTGAGTTAATAATCAATTCGCTAGCGCTTGCTATTGCGGTATCGGTTTCGGCGGTGGCCCTTGGTTCAATGCAGGCTTGGGTCGCAGTTCGCTCCAACCTGCCAGGCAGAAAAGTTTTCTCAGTTCTCGCAGCGCTACCTCTTGCCATACCTTCTTATGTTGCTGCCTACGCGTGGATCGCAGTGATCCCAGGCTTTAGCGGATTCTTTGCGGCCTGGTTGCTACTAACTGTTGGAACTGCTCCACTGGTTTATCTGGCGGTTTCT
>Ga0208592_1000562_pt1 | contig 10193 bp, 7 predicted proteins | sample LakMenE18May10ns_FD_150712 | JGI IMG/M metagenome (GOLD analysis project Ga0208592, IMG submission 150712) | Freshwater microbial communities from Lake Mendota, WI - 18MAY2010 deep hole epilimnion ns (SPAdes) | ecosystem: Environmental > Aquatic > Freshwater > Lentic | place: Lake Mendota...
GGGTGTTTCCTTCGGGTGCACACAACCCGCAGCGCGCGCAGTAGCGGCACACCTCGACAAAAGCAGAGCAGCCGAACGACTCGGCCGACTTGCCGGAATGGAAACTGCAGGAATCGTCGGTGGACCATTCCTTGGTGGAATTCTTCTCGACCCACTGGGGCTGCGCTCAACATTTCTTGTGTTTTCTGGAATAGCGCTACTTGGTGCACTCATTTTGTCGGTGAAACATTTACCTCAACTCGAGCACAGTTCAGAGTCGAAGAAACTCAGCCTGACATTGTTCCGTTTTCCCGGTGTGCGCATTGCTGCACTCACCACCATGAGCCTCTTCTTACCCATTGGCGTTTATGACGCTTTATGGGACCGCTACCTCACCGACCGTGGAGCAACTAACTTCGCTATTGGGCTGTCATTTTTGTTGTATGGATTACCCTTTATTCTGCTTTCGCGTTACGGCGGAAAACTTGCCGACAAATGGGGAGCACTGCGTGTTGCGCTGTACGCCATCTTCATTGTTGCCCCTATTACGGGAAGCTACGGGTTGTTTACAACCCCCGTTGCCATCATCATCGTTTCCATGGTGGAAGGCATATTCCAAGCAATCTCTGTTCCCGCATCGCAGGCAACAATGGCTGCAGTTGCTCCACCAGGGCGCGCAGCAGCAGCACAAGGTTTGTCGGGTGCGAGCAACCTTGTTGCTGCATCGCTGATGGCATTCACAAGCCCGCTGCTCTACGGGCGCTACGGACCCGCAACAACTTTTATTGTCGCGGCCTGCTTGATGTTGTTGATATCAACTACTGCACAGCTCATGGCACGTAAGCACCACTTGCTCTAACGCATCAACTAGTTGAGGCGCTCCACAATCATTGCCATGCCCTGGCCGCCGCCAACGCACATTGTTTCCATGCCGAAAGTTTTGTCTTCCCACTGCAAGCCGTTGATGAGCGTTGTCATAATGCGTGCACCGGTCATACCGAATGGGTGACCAAGCGCAATACCTCCACCATGAATGTTGAGCTTCTCCATAGGAATACCCAAATGCTTTGCTGACGGAAGAACTTGCGCAGCAAATGCTTCGTTAATTTCCACCAAGTCAATTTGATCGATGGTCATGCCCGCACGCTTCAACGCCTGGCGGCACGCTTCAATGGGGCCAAGACCCATGATCTCGGGGTTCAAGCCCGACACGCCGCTCGACACAATGCGAGCAAGTGGAGTAAGACCAAGTTGTTTTGCTTTGGTATCGCTCATCACCATTACTGCTGCTGCACCATCGTTCAACGGGCAAGCATTGCCTGCTGTAATGGAACCATCGGGGCGAAACACTGGCTTCAACTGTGATGTTGCTTCATAGGTTGTGCCGGCACGTGGGCCGTCGTCTTTTGACACAACTGTGCCGTTGGGCAATGTGAGCGGAGTAATTTCACGCTCGAAGAAGCCGTTCTCCTGATGCGCTACTGCGAGGTTGTGTGAACGCACACCAAAGTGGTCCATGTCTTCACGCGAAACTTTTTCTACTTCAACTACGTTCTCTGCTGTTTGACCCATTGCAATGTATGCATCGGGCAAACCAACTGGTGGAGTCCATACGCCATGGCCACCTTCTGAACGCGTACGTGTGCGTGCACCTGGTTCTTTAAAAATGGGGTTCGGTGCAACGTCGCTTGCACCCGATGCGTAACGGCTAACGGTTTCTACACCAGCAGCAATAAAGCAGTCGCCCTCTCCGGCGCGAATGGCATGAGCAGCCATGCGAATGGTCTGTAATGAAGATGAGCAGTAACGGTTCACGGTGACACCAGGAACATCGTCGAGACCAGCGAGTATGGCAACCATACGACCAATGTTGAATCCACCTTCACCCGCAGGCTGGCCGATACCCAGCATGAGATCTTCCACATCAGATGGCTTTACTTGTGGAACCTTCGCCATGAGTGCACGCACAATTTGCGCGCTCATATCGTCGGGTCGCAGGTCGATGAGCGAACCCTTCATTGCGCGCCCAATTGGGCTACGAGCGGTGGCGACGATGACTGCTTCTGGCATAACTACCCCTGTATGTAATGCGGCCCCGAACGGGCACCCCCATAACTTACCCATCGGTAAGGTTTTGCTCCAAGCCCAACTATGACCTGTTTGAGATCACCCTCTGCATCTCTTCTAGTTGCAGGGGATCATGCAGGTGAATAAGCCGGGCGTACGCCTTCAACCCCCGCGCAGTTGCCCGCACTCTGATGGGAATGCGCTCCCCCAAATCGCTTGCATAGCCCCGCGGGATATCAACACTCTCGATCCCTAAGTCATGCAGGTCTTGCTCGGTGGCATCGAGCTCTCCGCCATAAGACATATACGTTTCCGCATCAACAAAAAACGTGAACTCATGTAACGGTTCAGGGTCAACATCCGAGAAACTCACCGAGATATGTTCGCAGAGAGTTCACGCATATGCATGATCCGTCCTACCATCGGGTACATGAATATTGCCAAGGTACCCCTCTCCGAAATCAATATCTCAAACCCAGAGTTTTGGGCGAAAGATCGTGCGTATCGCGAAGGAGCATTTCATACGTTGCGCCAAGAGTCGCCATATCAGTTTTTTGAAGAATGGGAATTTGAAGACTCCCCCATTCCACGCGGCCCTGGCTATATCGCTCTCACACGTCATGACGACATTTGGCATGTGAGTCGCCACCCTGAACTATTTTGCAGCGGCAAAGGTTCAAACATTGCCGACCTCACCGTGGAACTCAACGAATTCTTTGGCTCCATCATTGCAATGGATGACCCTAAGCACTTCCGTTTGCGCTCCATTGTGTCGAAAGGTTTTGCACCGAAAGAAATTAAGCGCGTTGAAGATTTTGTTACCAATAAGGCAACTGAATTAGTTGATAATCTCCTTGCGAAATTCCCCAACGGTGAGTGTGACTTCGTTAATGAAATTGCTGCTCCATTTCCTCTGGAAATCATTTGCGAGATGATGGGCATTCCACGTGCTGACTACGCGCAAATTTTCAAATGGACCAACACCATCCTTGGTATTGGCGACCCAGAGCTTGTCACCAGCATCGACGACCTCCTTATGGCCGGCTTAGAGATGTTCAACTATGCCCAAGCTTTAGGTGAAGATCGCCTCAAGAACCCAGTAGACGACATCACATCGGTCATGATGCATGCCGAAGTCGACGGCGAACGCCTCACCACTCAAGAGTTTGGTTCGTTCTTCATTTTGCTCGTTGTTGCGGGTAATGAAACCACACGAAATGCCATCAGCCACGGGATGAAACTTCTTACCGACCACCCTGATCAACGTGATATTTGGTGGAACGATTTCGACAAGAACACAAAGACCGCTGTTGAAGAAATTGTGCGTTACGCATCACCCGTTATTCACTTCCGCCGTACGGCAACACAAGACACCGACATCAATGGCTTTCAGATTAAGGAAGGCCAAAAACTCGTGATGTGGTACAACTCGGGCAACCGTGACGAAAGTGTCTTCACCAACCCACACCTGTTTGATGTTTTGCGCATACCACAACCATCACAAATTGGTTTCGGTGCCGGTGGCCCACACTTCTGCTTAGGTGCAAACCTTGCACGCCGAGAGATTGCGGTGATGTTCGATGAAATTCGTCGTCGTCTTCCCAAGATGCGCATTACTGGTGAGCCAGCAATGCTGCAGAGCAACTTCATCAACGGCATCAAGCGCATGCCCTGCGCCTGGAACTAACAGGAGTGTTCTCGGCGCCGTATGTATCGTTTTTTGCAACAATTTGCGCCGAGAAGTAGAGGATGACCCACCATCCGCAGTTCTCTGGCGTCTTTGGCGGCGGTGGCCTCTTTGGCATTGGGTATGGAATGGGCGTTGTTGATGGCCTGCGTAAGAGAGGCATTGATTTAGCAAACAGTCCGATGCTGGGAACTTCTGCAGGTTCATGGGTCGCGGCTGCCACCGCTCTTGGAGTTCCCTTCAGTGCGCTGGCTACTCTTCCTATTCCCCGATTCCCGAATCCGAAATCGGGAGTGCTTGCTGCCTCAGCAGAAAAGGTGTTTGGAAAAGCGAACAATGCGTTAGTGCATGTTGTCGCCTGCCAACTTCCCCAATTACGCCGAACTGAACTCAGTGCGTCTGATTTCCCCTTGTCATCACTTGTTGCAGCATCGTCAGCAGTTCCTGGTTTACTCGCGCCTCAGAAACTCGGCGAACATTTCTACATTGACGGAGGCGTTCGCTCGGGCGTGAGCGTTGACTGGGCGCACCCATCGGAAACTCTTGTTGTTGTTGCCCCGCTTGCCGGTGCAATGTTTGGCCCGTTTGGCTCCTTTGTGGAACGCAAAATGCGACGCGAGATGAAAGAGTGGCAAGAAAAGCATGCAGGGCGTATTTTGCTTTTCGCTCCGAAGGAGTCGACCTCCCATATCGCGACGCTTCCCCAACATCTTTTCAACAAGGAAAAAGCGTTGCTTGCTTATGAGTACGGGCTCAACGAAGCAGCTAACGCAATTGTTTAATGCGGGTCTTGGCCTAAATGAATGTTGGCAACCACGGCAGCGTGGTCACTTGCCTGCACACCGTCAACTGGATCTATGCCCGCCAGCCAAATGCTCGAAGGGTTCCCAATAGTTTTCCGACGTGGCCACGAAACGAACAAGTAATCCAGTCGCCTGTTTGGCCACTTTGCGTCAACAAGATACGGGTTACCGCGACGCCACGTGTATCCGTCACCCTCACCAGCTACTTCCCATAAATCCGTAAAGACCAAACCATCAACGGCTGGCTCACGGCGACCAGTCAACGTCCGAATTTCATCTGAGTCTGGAACTGAATTGAAATCACCGGCCATGAGTACTGGCATTTCATTTTCCGGATCGATCCGAAGCTGATCGACAATTTCACATAGCGCCTTGCACTGGGCCATCCGCGTCCGTGAAGCATCGAATCGATGGTCTAGGTGCGTACACACCGTCCACATTCGACCTTGTGGTGTCTCGACCATGGCGGCAATAGCGTGCCGATAACCAGGTGCTCCTGATGAGTCTGGCAAACGATGAATTTGTGATGACACAATTGGCCACCGCGACAACATTGCATTTCCTAAGCTGACGCCACCATCTACACGAAGAACATCTGTTGGAGCGACAAACATACCCAGCTCGCTAGCAAGCCATTCAGCCTGGCTCGGTTCACCTTCTTGCCACCATGCTTCTTGAAGGAAAACAATGTCGGCATCTTGTTCACGAAGAACCGACAAAATTGCAGGCTGACGTTCACGCCATGGTCCAAATTGCCACCACAAGTTCCACGTCAGAATTCTCGCTTCCATTGTTTCACCGTACCCCGAGCACTCAGCAGACAGGCACGTCAGAAACGCAACGTCACCTCACAGATCGTGTACCGTCTTCCAGCCTGCAAGCCACGATGCATCTTGTACGAACCCTCCACTTTGAGCTGCCTCTTGTGCAAGTGCCACCATTTGTGCCAGGGCTGCGCAACCTACTTCTGCACCGGCGAGAGCTGCATCTCTCGCGACGGCCGCACCTTTCAAGTTTGCGCTCGTCATAGCTGCATCGCTCGGTTCAACATTTTCTAATTGCGACTGAGGTGCTGCTGCCTCATGAGAGCCTGTCGCTTCCCTGCGTGAGCCATTATTACTGCACGAGGCAATCACGACTAATGCAACAACTAATAGAAATGTCTTCATGCCTACTCCTTTGTTGCTCACAAAAGCATCATGCCACGAACCACGGACGCCAGTCGCCCCGCACCTGACTATGTTTTAACTTGGCGGTGGGTTCGGATTTGGGTTTTGTAGTGGATTCGGGTTCGGATTCTGCGGAGCCGGCTGATTACCCATTTTTTGCCACTTGAAGTGCGTTGAGTTTGATGCACGGTCTGATGCGCTGATTGACCATTGTCCAATATTGCCGGAACATTTTGACGTGTCTACCGTGATCTCGATGTAGTTGGCAGCATTGGGAGTTGCATCACTGGCGGTGTCAACAATCGCGCTAGCCGACTTGCCGACCACCGATTTCGTTTCGACTGTGATGCTGGTTCCGTCACTGCGCTTCGCACTCGCAATAGGACACGGTCCACCAGGGCCACTCATTGCATAGGTTAAACCGCCGACGTCTTGCCACGATTCTTCCGTGCCAATAGGGGCACGTTGAGGGCGCCAAAAACTTAGGGTCACGCTGCCGGTTGGCTCTTGCATATTTGCGGGGACGACGTAGCTGCCATTGGCATTATGAATGGATGTTCCCGCCCACGTACGCACTGAAGGAGCGGTTTGGATCACACCAGAAATAACCTGTGTTGCTGAAGCAACAACGTTCTTGTTTGAGTCGGTAAGCGCGAAGCGAATGGTGTCGCCCACTTTCATACCGTCAGCGCCTGACATACGTGGCTTAATTTCATTCACCCATGAGCTTTCGCCTGCAAGAACGCCTTTCGATGGAATAATGTTTGGAAAGCCGTCTCCGTCAGGGTCGCAGGTCTTGAATACCCACTCATCCATGAATTTGTCATATGCGCTTCCTGTTCCGGCATCGTTTTTAGGCCAATTTGCTGGAGATTCCTCTGACTTCGTGGGATTTTTTGCAATCACATTTGTGCCACAAAATGTTTTGTAGTCGGTTTCTCCAGTTGTGAGTGGAAGCGCATTTGATTTTGGTTGTGTTCCAGCGGCGTCAAAGTCGGGGCTAATCGTGACCGCCTTGCTTGTGTCGCCCGAACACCAGGAAATGCCGGTGCAGTCAATGTTGAAGTAACCGAAGGTGCGCGACGTACGTGTGGGGAAGTTGGTAGTCACAGCCGTGTTTGAATATACAAAAAATACGCCTTGGAAAGTGTTGATCATCGTCTTTAAGGCCTTCGTGGCATCAGCACTATCTTCTGGTTTTGTGACGCCAAAGGCGTTCAGGTTCACGCATTGACCACCACAGATGAGACCCGTATAGATGGATGCATCACTGTTCAGCGCATCGCCATCGTCAACAGGTGTGCTGTAAAACGTTGAGTCGACAAGGTCAATTTTTCCGTCGTTGTCGTCGTCGACGTCGGCAAATGCGACAAGACCATCGCCATCAGCGTCGGCACCTGCGTCGTTCACGGTTGGGTCGGCAAACTTGCGCAATCCAGACTTAGTTGACGTGCCTGACTTGCCAAGATTTGTTCGTGCAGGAGGAAGACCGGCTATCACGGCAACCGAGGACGACAGGACGGCAATGGGGGACTTAGCAACTGCGAGGTGCGCGAAATTTGATTTGACTGTGATCTTTTTCAAGTCGACCGTAGAAGACGTTGCTCTCTTCATTGCAAGGAATCCTCGGGTGGCGGCGGCCAAAGACTTCACGCTTTTATTTTTTGCTCCGGAGTATTTCAACATCACCGGGCCAACGTAGGAACCAGTGGAATTCAAAATAGAAAAGGTCATTGCATTGGTGTCGGCAACAGGGATTTTGGCAATAGTCACCTTGCCGCCACTGGCGGTTGCGATGAATGATTTGCCAGACTTTGCGGTTGCAAGTAACCGCAAGCCATTTGGTAGTGAGGCTTTGACGGTGACCGTAGAAACCTTTGCCGCATGGGCGGGAGAGAGGCTTAAGACAGAAGTACCGAGTGCTATAGCGGCGATCACCGCTATCCACCGGGCTCGGCTTTGACGACGTGTATTCATGGCTTCTCCTTCACTTAAAAAGGAAAAGGTAATACACTCCGTGGATTATTGAAAGTATTTCAGTGAAATATTTTCATGTGTTTGGGTCAGCGCTGTTGGACTCCCCTTCTTTATCCTTTCGTCACGGCGACCCTTCGCTAACTCACTGACATCTCGGAGACACTTAAGAGTCCAGCCTTCTGGCAGTGTTGCCCCAGTCATTTTTACGCCCGCCAAAACAGCGCCCGACAGGCACGCCACAAACACAGTTAAAAAGTGGCCCCGAGAATATTCCCGGGGCCACTTACCTTCTTTTATTTTTTACTTCATTATTTCTCGGCGCGAAACGTCACGATATGCGTGACATACGGCGCCGAGAACACTTCAGGTGTCAGCTGCAGCCAGAGGTGCTTCCACATGATGGGCATGCATGGCATGAGCCGGCACGCTGCATCTGCACACCACACTGCATGCACATTGGTGCATCGCTGTGCGTAATGACGCGTGGGATGCCTTGTGCTGGTGAGTGGTCGGTGCTTGGTGCAAGCGGTGCAAGACCTGCATTCATCTGATCGGCAAGTTCGCCGGCAGAAGGAATGGTCTTTGGATCTTGAACCATTTCATTGCCACTGTTGGTTTCAACCATGGTCTCGTCGACGCCTGGCAATGTTGGCTGCAAACGCTCGTCGCGGCTGAAGATGCCGAGTTCTACGCGCTCGTCGTAGGTGAGATATTCCAAGCCCAAGCGACGGAACAAGTAGTCCATGATGGACGATGCAATGCGAATGTCTGGATCGTCGGTCATGCCTGCTGGTTCGAAGCGCATGTTGGTGAATGCTTCAACGAATGCACGAAGTGGAACTCCGTACTGCAAGCCGTAGCTGATGCTCTTGGCAAAGGCGTCCATGATGCCCGACAAGGTGCTTCCCTGCTTCGACACGGTGAGGAACACTTCACCAGGGCGACCATCTTCGTACTCGCCAATGGTGGCGAAACCTTTGCAATCGGCAACGCGGAATTCAAAAGTACGACCACGACGTGAGCGTGGCAACTTCTGACGTACTGGCTGGGCGACGATGCGCTCGATGACCTTTTCCACTACTGCAGTTGCAGCACCGGCGCCAGAGTCTTTGGAGTCATCGTCTTTCTTCGCGGTTGACAAAGGCTGACCAACTTTGCAGTTGTCGCGGTACACCGCAACAGCCTTCAAGCCGAGCTCCCATGACAACATGTGCAACTCTTCAATTTCTTCCACTGTTGCCTCTGCAGGCATGTTGACAGTTTTTGAAATGGCGCCCGACAAGAACGGCTGTACCGCACCCATCATGCGCACGTGGCCTTCGTAATGAATGGTGTTGTCGCCCATTGAGCAAGCGAACACTGAAAGGTGTTCTGCTTTGATATCGGGTGAACCAACAATGGTCTTGTTCGTATCGATATAGGCAACGATGCGATCAATGACTGGTTGTTCGTAGCCAAGGTTCTTCAAAGCACGAGGAACGGTTTGGTTCACAATGACCATGTTTCCGCCGCCAACAAGTTTCTTGAACTTCACAAGACCAAGGTCTGGCTCAATTCCGGTGGTGTCGCAGTCCATCATCAAACCAATGGTTCCGGTTGGTGCCAAAACTGTTGCCTGAGCGTTACGCACTCCGTACTCTTCGCCGTCGCGTACTGCGGAGTCCCACGACTGTGAAGCAGCAAGCACGAGGTCTGGCTGCACGATGTTGACGTTGTCAATTTCGCGGTCGGCGTCACGATGCATGCGCAACACCTTCAGCATGTGCGTTTCGTTCTCTGCAAAACCAGCGTGTGGCCCCATGCGGCTAGCTGTGCGTGCGCTGGTGGCATATGCATGACCAGTCATCAAGCTGGTGAGCGATGCTGCCCAAGCGCGACCTTCGAGTGAGTCGTATGCCAAACCAAGAGCCATGAGCAGTGCGCCGAGGTTTGCGTAACCAAGACCCAACTGACGGAACTTGAGGCTGTTCACACCGATTGCTTCGGTTGGATAGTCGGCACGACCGACAAGAATCTCCTGTGCAGTGAACATGATTTCGATGGTGTGCTTGTAAGCGTCAACATCGAACACATCGTTGCTGTCGAGGTACTGCAAGAGGTTGATTGACGACAAGTTGCATGCAGAGTTATCGACGTGCATGTACTCGCTGCAAGGGTTTGAACCATTGATGCGACCTGATGCAGCAGAGGTGTGCCACTTGTTGATGGTGGTATCGAACTGCAGGCCGGGGTCGGCGCATTCCCATGAAGCGGTAGCGATTTGACGCCACAGGTCGCGCGCACGCACGGTGCGCACTGGACGGCCATCGACTACTGCACGAAGATCCCAATCGCGATCTTCTTTCACAGCGTGCATGAACTCATCGGTAATACGTACTGAGTTGTTTGCGTTTTGGTACTGGATCGAGAATGCATCGGCACCGTCGAGATCCATGTCGAAACCTGCATCGCGCAAAACGCGTGCTTTGTTTTCTTCTTTGGCTTTGCACCAGATGAATTCTTCGAGGTCTG
>Ga0208592_1000564_pt1 | contig 10184 bp, 12 predicted proteins | sample LakMenE18May10ns_FD_150712 | JGI IMG/M metagenome (GOLD analysis project Ga0208592, IMG submission 150712) | Freshwater microbial communities from Lake Mendota, WI - 18MAY2010 deep hole epilimnion ns (SPAdes) | ecosystem: Environmental > Aquatic > Freshwater > Lentic | place: Lake Mendota...
AATACAGGACAAAATTTCCCATATTCAAAAAAAAACTTTATTGTTTGCATAGTTAAAAGTACATTGTCGATAAGCTTTGATTTTATTATATGAGTTATTAAAAATTCAAAACAAGGAAAAAGAAATATATTTCGAATAATTATATTTATTGATATTTTTTATATATTCGATAAAGAATTTCGAATTACACATCACTCGAAGTTATTATTAACTAAATCTCTCATGATGTGGAGAGTTATATATTATGGCAACATTACATTTAGTAAATTCGACTACAGGCGAAGAATACGAAGTGCCTGAAATTGACTTTTCAATAGTCAAACCAAAAGACATATTAACCAATACCGATTTAGGTCTTCCACCTCCTCCAGTCGGGGAAACATGGTGTTTGCTTAAAGGGTCTGCTAGAGTAGATGATAACACCTCCCTACAAAATTTAGGTTTTCAAGATGGAGATAAAGCAATGATAGTTGCAAAAGTATCCGGAGCTCAATAGTACTTTGGCATGAGTAATTTTTATAATGATACACTTCTTAAAGAAGAATTCACCTTATTACAGCAAGTTCAGAGAGATCGAGAGGTTTCGAGGTATATGACAATTAGTTACGAAGATCAGTTAACTGGAAGCGAAAGAAACATTTCCTTAGTACCCTCTAATGGTTTGTATCCTGAAAAGTTCTTTGTAAAATATAGGTTACCTGTTTACATCGCTCAAGGACAACGACGTGATGATTTTGAAGCAGTTACCGAAATTACGATTAATGAAAATGTTTTAAAATCCAAAAATTCGGATAATGGACCACATACGGTTTATTCATCTAATTTTGAGCCGTTCAACAACCATGTACATAAAGGTTGGATTTGCACTGGAAATGCATGGATGGTCGCAAAAGACCATGGTGTTTGGTATTATATTTTGGCCTTGGGAGCATTAATAAATCAGGATGGAATTGTTACGGATCACGAGCGTCGACAACATATTAATCCGGAGGCATTTGATTATTGGGTTGAACGTGGTAAACGACCAGTCACTCAAATTAAATGGCCTTGGGATATGACCATGAAAGGCGAAATTGTAATTAAACCCACAACAAAACCTCAATTAACCATCAAAAAAGTTGGTTCAGAAAATCAAGGAGGTGTCGTAAATAAAATTCCAATCGTAAAGAAAAGTACTGATTCATCAGCGAGTGAACCAATGAAAATATCAATAATCAAAAAATAAAATGAGTGATCCTGGTTTTTTTGCACGACAATCTTTGGTACTTGGTGAGGAAGTGGGAGATGTCATACGCAATACAAGAATTCTTGTAGTTGGGGTGGGTGCAGGAGGTAACGAGTTATTAAAAAACCTGGTGTTGATGGGGTTTGGAAATTTCACCTTGGTAGATTTTGATCCTATTGAAAACACAAATCTTTCAAGGACAACCTTGTTCACTAAAAAAGATATCGGAAAATCAAAGGCGCTAGTTGCTGCTGAAAGGCTGACCGAAATGTGCTTGCATGATTCGCCAAATATTATTGGTGTTGATGCTAAAATACAAGACATAGGAAGTCAAGTATTTAAAAATCATGATTTAGTCGTTTGTTGTGTGGATACAAAAAATGCACGCGTTTATATTAATGATTGGTGTGTTCGGCTCAAAAAACCATTTTATGAAATGGGGTTTGAGAAATTTGTTGTTCAAATTTCTTTTTTTCCCAATCAGTCATCATCTGATTCTTGTCTGAGGGATTTTATTGGCGATGCCACCTTTGATGGAAAGCGTCAAAGTTGTTCTAAGTTAAAAATGCATGACACGCAATTACGTCATATTCCTACCATACAAGTGGCGGCTGCATTCGCAGGTGTGTTCGTGGCCACAGAAATTATTTTATTTTTGAAGGGCGAGTCAAAATTACATAACAAGATGCTACAATATTCGGCTCAATATCACAGGATTTTAAAAATTGATATTGAAAAAAGCGAACAACGCTCTGCACATAACAGCCATGATCTACCCATTTTTAACACAAAATTAAATTACAATAACACATTTAAAGAATTATTTGAAGAATTAAAAATTGAACATAATCTCGAATGTTATATTTCTTGGACAGAAGAGTTTATTTACGAAATTGATTGCGAAAAATGTAAAAGAGGAAATTTAATTAAAAAATTTAAATCTGAAGTTTACGATAATGAAAGATGGTGTTTGAATTGTAGGTCGGCTTATACTGAAGATCAACCTGTTACGGCGAAATGGTCTATCAATAAAAGTCTTTTTTTAACGAATGACAAACATACTTTTTTCTTAAATCTGCCAATGTCAGATTTCGGTGTTGTACAGAAGGATTTTATTGAGTTAAGTGTTTTGAATAATGAAATTCAAAAAATATTGGTGATGATATGAAGATCATAAAAACAAAATCTATTCAAGCAAAACTTTCATCTGAAATAAAAGAAGTCGAATATCAAATTTTACATTCAAGAAAGGAAATTCATTCTGGAGACATTCCATGTTTCTTTGTTTACATAAATAATCTTGCTTGGAATGCATTTTTAGGTCATGGGAACAATGTATATAAAGAAACAGGTAATGAATCCCAAGGGATTTTTATAGGGGAGTATTTTAAAGATGAGTTAGGAGAGTTTGTAATTGCAAAAAGTTATTGCGAGGGTATTGGAGACGCGAACAGAGCTTATGTTGAAATGTCAGAGGAATCTTTAAGTTCAATTGCAAACAAATGCAAAGTGGAGGATGCGTTGATGTTGATTTGGATACATACACATCCGAATATGGGGGTTTTTTATTCCTCAGTTGATAATAATTGTTTAAGAGCAAATTTTTATATGCCTTTTCAAATAGGCTTGGTGGTAGATATTATAAGAAAACAAGTCGCTGGGTTTAAATGTTCAGAAGTTGAAATTAAAAGGTTTAAGGATTATGCTTTATTGAATGTTATAGATAATAGTTTGGAGAAACCCTATCATTCGAACACAATAAATATCCAGAAAAAAGAAGAAATAACCATTCAGGTTTCAGTTAAAGAAACTGATTTAAAAGATAACAAAGATTCTGATTGTAATATGTCACAAAGTCAGGAGTCAGATGAAGTAAGTCAGCCAAATATGGTTTGGGAAGAAGAATTCAAAGATGGATTAGCTCAAAACACTTCAGTAAATACAACTATAAATGAAGACAACATAAAGGGTGTTGAAATCAACGACAACCAATTCATTGTTGATTCATCGAGTTCTAAAGAAAACAATACCCAAGATAGTCAAAGTGATTAGATAATTCTAAATTTCAATGCCCGAAGTAAAAAGATGTGTTTTGTGTAAAAGGCCGAAACAAAGAGCTATTAGAGAACAAGTAAGTCAAAAACAAACTTGTCCTGACTATAATTGCCATTTCAGAAATGAAATATTATCAAAAATTCAAGAGGCCATTCAAATAAAAATAGTGAAGAAAGCTTCTCCTTCCATAAGAATAATTAAGAAATAAATTATGTTGAATATATTTATCAATATTCGAAATGTATTCACTTCTTCTGAAAAAAGAAGATGCACTGGATGTAAAAGAAGACTTGATAAGGCCATAGACGAACAAATTGGGCGAGATTGTCTTTGTGATACAGATAACTGCGTATTTATTAAAGAAATTACGGAGGCAATCGCTTTGGCAAATCATTCAAAAGAACCTGAATTAATTACTTGGGAGTCAAATTTAAATAAAGTATTGCAAGGAAAAGAAGTTGCCTTGAAATGGGAGGTGCAATATGCGAAAAAGGTTTTTATTTCCGGAATAGAAGAGGTTCCAGTAAAAGGTGAAAAAAGTATAGTAATTAATGAGTCCTCTAGCTTTTCACTGCGTATTGTTGACTTTCAAAATAAAGAGTATATAGTAGAAAACGCCATCGAAATTGGTGTTTTGGATTTACCATTAATTAACATTGCAAGTGAATTAATAAAAATTGAGGAAGACGGTCAGGCAGAAATTACTTGGCAAGCGGAAAATGTAACAAAAGTGATCTTTATTGAAAATAACAATCGCATCGATGTAAGTAAAACGAATCACTTTTCTGTAAATCCAAGTGATACATGTAATTATTCCTTAGAATTTCAAGCGCTCGATAGCATCACTTTGATTAGGAAGGATATTCTAGTTGAAGTACATAAAAAACCTTTAATCCATTTCTTTAAAATTGATTCTGATTTAGTTTTAACAACGAAAGCTGTTTATTTAGAATGGCAAACCGAATTTGCAAAAAAAGTAGAAATAAATTTTGGAATAGGAGAAGTAGCCTCATCTGGAAAAACAAGACTTTTTTTCGAGGAGAATGTAAGATTACTCATTAAGGTGTATGGTGAGCTTAGTGTTATTGAGGAAGCGTTGGATATTTATGTGTTTCCAAAGCAATTAATGGAATCTCTTTTGGTTGGGACTCCAAATTTTAATTATGAAATAAAAATACCAGATTACATTTTGAATTTTAAAAAAAATGATGTCAAAACACCAGTAATCGAATTTAATGAATTCAAATTTCCTAATTTTCAAAGTGCCAATAACATCTATAATATTAATGCTAATCCTAAAATGATTGAACTTGAAATTCCAGAATATTTATTAAATAATATTAGTAAATAAAGGAATTTAGTTATTAAAAGTTTATTTTAAACGTAAATTTATTGTTATGGGGAATTTTTTTTTTAGGCGTGTTGAAAATTTGTTTCTTTGGTCATCAGGAGCAAATCTTGAAGTACTTGACCAAGTTCCAACCGAAAAAAGCAAATATTTTGGTATTGGAGGAACGATTGTTTTCACCGCATTAATGGCGAGTTTTGCAGGAGGGTATGCTTTTTTTACTGCATTTAAGAGTTTTGAATTAGCTATTCCGTTCGGAATTTTTTGGGGGTGTTTAATCTTTAATTTAGATCGATATATTGTTGCTTCTTTCGGAGTAGGGGACGGAAAAAAAACGATTTCCAAACAAGAGGTAATCGAAGCGTTTCCTAGATTGCTAATGGCCATAATATTAGGCTTTGTGATTTCAACTCCACTAGAACTAAAGTTGTTTGAAAAAGAAATCAATGCCAAAATTGACACAGACATTTCAGTAGTTCAAAAGAAAATTATTCGTTCAGCAACTGAGGATGTACAAATCAAATCTTTGAATCAAGAGAAAAGTAAACTTGAAAAAGATATTCAGTCAAGGCAAAATATTATTGACTCAAAAAAAACTTTTTGGGAACAGTCAGAAAAAGATAAAAATGACGAATGGAATACAGGGAAGTTTAGTGGGAAAATTGGTAAAGGTGGCTATTACACTGATCTTCTAGAAAAAGCAAAAAATGCAGGGATTGATTATCAAAAAATAAATAGTCAATATTCAGCACTAAATATTAAAGATTTTGGGCAAATTGATAAAATAAATAAGAAAATTGAACAGCGAGAGGAACAATTGCGAAAAGAGGTTGCTAATCAAAAGACAGTTCAATCTCAAAATGATGGATTGTTGGCGAGATTATCCGCTCTAAACGAACTCACAAAAAAAGAATGGACATTGTGGGCTTCGAAATGGTTGATTACGCTACTTTTCATATTTATTGAAATTGCTCCCATTTTATTTAAAATGATGACAGAACGTGGTCCTTATGACGATATTATAGACAGAATTAAGCATGAGACGATGGTTAGGCAATTGGAAATTCAGTCAGAACTAAATCAAGAGATTAATAGTTCTTTAAAAATTAGTGAGCAAAAATCAATAATGAAAATCGACAAGGAAATTCAGACTTATGAAGAAATTCTAAATGAAGTATCCAAGGTACAGAAGGAACTTTCATTGATTTCAATTAATAAATGGAAAGAAGAGCAATTAGCTTTATTAAATAACCCTAACTCACCACCATCCTCTGATTCCACATCTTAGTTTAGTTTGTCTGATGAGTATGTCCAAAGAAAATTTGTTAACTGATCTACATCTTGATAATGAACTTATGTTGATTAATTACCTCTATTGTTCTTAATATTCTTTCTTTGTTCATCTTGGGACAATCCCTTAGGTTTCTAAAATAAGTCCTTTCGGTAATTGGAAAAATATCTAATACATCTTCTTTTTTTTTGCTCTTGCTTTGTAGTTAAATATGAAATCTGTGTTTGAAGTACAATTTTTATATGATAAACTGAATATTTAATTAATTTACAATCGAAAAATTTATAAAGGTTTTGTATGGTCGCTGTATTTTGACTTAGGGTTCTAAACTGGAGGATTTATGGTTCGCCCCCTCTCATTACAGCAAGCAAGCACAAGCCCCTTTCTTACTTCGATGAAATGATAAGATATTAATACTATTTTTATCTTTGAAGTATAATATTTAGAAAATGTGAGGCGTTCGCCTACTTGCCAACCGTTATAGGCAAGTTTAAAAAAAAACAGCGGTTCATAGACAGGCTGACCACCTAAAATGACAGATAAATAAAGTGGAGACAAGAAAACCACTATAAAAACAGGGAGTATTCTGAAAATCCATAAGAGTAGGAACAAAATTTAAAAAAAATAAAAATGAAAAAGTTATTATTAATGGCAACTATGCTGCTATCATTTGGAGCTGTAAAAGCTCAAATTTCTGATGTTCAACAAAAAGGAAGTTTCCTATATGTTTATGGTGAAAATAATAAACAGTTGTCCTATCTGAGTATCGGTAGCTCTGATGAATATTTAGGTATGGGATCTTCATTTTTTGTAGTTAAAAAGGGGTCTTTCATTTATACTTATGATTACAGTTCAAAACAAATTGCTTATATGAGTATCGGTAGCTCTGATAAATTCAAGAGTGCTGGAGGTAACTCATTTAATATCAAAAAGGGGTCTTTCATTTATACCTATGATAAAAACTGCAAACAGCTAAGTTATAGAAGTGAGTAATTTCAACTAACATTATACAAACTGACAGTATAAAAACTGTCAGTTTGTTTTAAATAATACAAATTACAATGACAGAAGTAAATGTGATAGTTGAATGTAAGGTAACTTACAAAGACGGTTCGACAGAATTTAGAAGACCTTCATTTACCGAAGTATCTGCCAGTCTTGCTTCGGTGAACAAAGTTTCTGTTTTAAATTATCTTCGAGAAAACTTGACGAATGTTGAGCGTATTGAAGTTATAGATACACTTTATTTTCGGAACAAAATGGAATTTGAAAAATACTTGAACTCAATATAATAGACGGAAAAACAGCCCATAACAGCCCATAACAGCACCTACAATAAATTGGCAGTTTTGTGCTTCGTATGACAGTTTTGTGGTTCGTCAAACATTCGTTCTTCGTATAAACATTTGTGGTAAAATCCTCAACTGCGTGTAGCTGCAAACCGTTATGGACAAGTTAAACAAACATAGCGCTCCAAGTCAGGCTAACCAACTATAGTGACAGACTTAAAAGTGGAAAAAAGAAAACAACTCTTAAATCATCGAGACTTCTGAACATCGAAAACAGCTGAAAGTTAAAAGGAAGCTTTTAAAAAAAGGGATTTAGATCCATGCTAGCAGTAAGAAACTAACAATCATTAAATTACAATTAGTGGATTGATTATTTTTTTTTATTTTTAGTGTCATTAATCTAAACTAAACACACCATAAGTAAAAATGAATAAAATTATTCTAAATATATATATTATTTCCGGTGTGTTTTTTCCGCTTTTACAACAGTTAAATGCACAATCGTTGCCAAATCTTCAAACAAGAATTTTCAACGAGGCGAATATTTTGAGGAAAAATCCAGCATTATATTACCAGAAGTATAAAAACCTATTTGACAAGGAAAAAAATGCGGCTGTTTTTTTTCGCTTTGTAGGACCAACCTTTGAATTAAGCTGGTCAGACTCCCTACACATGGAAGCGAAGAATGCGGTATTAACAAATTATAAATCAGATGGGAGCTTCAGAAAAAATTTTTGTGGGTCTTCCGGATTTGGGGCGAGTCATCAAATGGAAGATTCTGTTATTTTAAAGTTTATTGTAAAAAACTACACTACATTGCTGAGTACTGATTACAACGTAATCGGAATTTATGCAGAGAGTAAAAATAAAGGGGCAAATAATGAGGGGCAATTTTACAAAACATCTTATGCGTTTATTGGTACGCAATGTCATTTCAAGCCAAGAAAGTACAGTTATCCTGCGGCAACATTTGTAATTGACAGCTCCCAAATTGACTTTAAAATGCTGAATACAGGAGCAGCTGCTCCCTATATGAATGCACAAGAGAAAGCGATGCTGAAGGAAATAAATTTTGCGCGTTGCTATCCAAAAATATATGCCCAGGTGATGGCAAATCACCTAATTAAATTTGGAAACAAATTATCATTCAATGATTTTATTGCAGGGCAAGAAATTGTTGAGGAGTTAAAGAATATGCCGACGCAAAACAGACTTTTACCTGATGAAAGATTATATAATTCGGCAAAAACGCATGGGCTGGATATGGTAAAAAGAGGTTACGGTGGTCATACTGGTTCCGATAATTCAAGTCCTTTCGACAGGATAAAGAATATTTTGGGAGCTGCCTATATTAAGGGACAAGAAAATTTGGTGGGTGGAAGTAGCCCATCTGCAAGTGTAATCAATTTATTAATTGACGGGGGCATTGGGTCAAGAGGTCACCGTTATAATATAATAAATCCAGAATGGACTCACGTTGGTTGTTATTGGGCTGGAAAAGTCGGAAATATGCCAGATAATTATGTTCAGAATTTTGCCATTTTAAAATAAGAAGTTAATCCCCAATTACACCCTAATCTTCAAACTAACTAAATAAATAAGTGAAAATTCCAGGCATGAAAATAAATCTATTCATCGTATCGGTAATTTTATCCTCAAACTTGTTAGCCCAACAACATCAAAATGGGAATATGTATTTACACTACAACATTTCCAATGGAAGTTATTACAACATAGATCAAGAAATAACACCTTTAAAATTAGCAAATGGCACTTTTTGGGCATTAACTTTTGGTTTCAATGAACAAAAAGACGGAGGATACATTGGGATACAAACCGACTTCAGTAGCGTTGGTAAAGGATTGTTCATCTTTTCAATTTGGAATGCGATTGATGCCAAGAAAGGAGACGATGATGCATACATTTCAGATTTTGGGGGTGAAGGAGTTGGGAAAAGCTGCAGAATATCAATACCATTGGTTGAATCACATTCTTATAAATTAAGAATATGGCAGTTAGAAACAACTAGTAACGGAACTTACTGGGGTGCTTGGATAAAAGATCAAACTGAAGGCATAGAGCATTATTTAGGAAAAATCAAAACAAAAAATCAAACTACGTTATCCAATAGCGTATCCAATTTTGTTGAGTATTATGGAGGGCAGAAAGCATGTGATGATGTTCCTTCATCAAAAGTTGTATTTAAGTCTGTCAAAACTAATTGCAATGATGATTTAGGTACTTGCAAAGCACTATTCAATCCAATTAACTACTCTTTTGGCGAATGTGTGAAGGGTGTTTGCAATTTAAATAAAAACAATAATTTGGTCATATTTGGCGGTAATTAAACAACATAGCGGTTCATAGACAGGTTGACCACCTAAAATGACAGGTAAATAAAGTGGAGACAAGAAAACCACTCCGCCGCGGCGGAAAAAACAGGGAGGATGCCGAAAATCCATTAAAGAGTAGGCAACAATTTAAAACTAAATAAAATGAAAAAGTTCGTTTCTGAAAACTGGTACAAATTGATGATTGGCTCATCATTATTAATGGCATCATTTGGATTTATGGTGCATTCTGTTTCTCCTGCTATAGCAAATGATATAAAGGATGAACACCAAATCAATAAATTTGAGTTTAATAAAAAAGGAATAAGCCCTTCAGTTAAAGTTAATGGCCCTGGTGAGACATACTATTTGATAGATTCAAAAAACAATGTTTGGTGGTATCAAGATGGTGGAGAATGGACTTATTGGACTACTCTTTATAGATAAATTGACATATTAATAAGCAATAAAAAAATCAGGAAAGGAGTTTAAATGTAATACTTTCTGAGGTGAGAAACACAAAAAGTAGAGACAAGGAAACCGTAACCCTCCCCAAAAAAGACAGCTATGGTTCTGAATCGAGCAGATATATATTAGTATATTAGACAGGTGTTTCAGCGAGTACAGCAGCATATATACTTCTTTT
>Ga0208592_1000567_pt1 | contig 10160 bp, 8 predicted proteins | sample LakMenE18May10ns_FD_150712 | JGI IMG/M metagenome (GOLD analysis project Ga0208592, IMG submission 150712) | Freshwater microbial communities from Lake Mendota, WI - 18MAY2010 deep hole epilimnion ns (SPAdes) | ecosystem: Environmental > Aquatic > Freshwater > Lentic | place: Lake Mendota...
CCTATTCTACAATGAAGCTGTAGGATACAACATTCGTTTCAATTGAACCTTTACTCTATTTTTATTTTTGATCTTTAGTATAGCGAATGGGTTACGGTTACCCATAATGTTATAATCGGCAAAACAGCAAAATAGCACGCTCGGACAGAGTTCGAGGTTTAAGTTGAAATTTCACGCTTCCTAAACATTTTTCAAATTGTGTAAACAAATCGGATGATGAGTATGCTGAAACAAAACAAAAGACTTTATTTTTCAGACATTTATCCAAGCCAATGAAACAGGAGGACGTTGAGAGCTGGGGGAAGATGGTCAAGAAGGACTCGTACGGAAACTACTACAACTGGGAGACCAGATGGGAGCTGAAGAGGGACCGCGAGGCGGGACCCCCGGAGGACTTAAACATTTGGCGGTGGTCGACGTTGGATCCTCCCAACAGTTTGAGGTAGTAAGAATCATTTTTAGAACCTATTCCTGTCCGGAACTGTCCGAATTTTCGGAAAGATTTTTGATTTTGGTTTAGAAGCTAACTTTTAATTTACTTATTTGCTACACGCTGAAAGGAGATATTTGTTGTACGAGATAAAATTCCGGCATAACTTAAATATATATTGATGAATGTGCTGCACAAATAAAGGGTACGACGGCCAAATTCAGCCAAGAGTATGACTAGTATACAAATAGCAAGATTTATTCGCCACTTCGCTTTCATCGATTTTTAGAGTGTTAAAACACGCCATTGTTATTTCTACACAGAAAAGATTTCCAGCTGATTATATAAAATATCTTTGATCCTAGAACAACTTTTGTAATTGGCCTCACAGATTTATCTAGCAAATTTTAAGAATATTTCAAAGTACTTAACGAAAGCTAGGATGGAACAGATTTCGTCCCTTCATGTCGACCGAAGAAGGATTCGTCCGAAGTAAGCCTGGCTTGTCGATTTCTGTTTCACCCAGGCAGTTTTAAAAAGCAAGTTTTGTTCATTAAATTTAGTGTTAAAATCAGTGACTAAAATTTTAGCGATATCGTCTTGGTATTTTAATATTTTCATAGCGATAGGTTTGGCGGAAAGTTACCTTAGTCCTATCAACAATTTCTATGTTTTAAAATGTGACGTACATCATGTAGCCTGATAAAAGATCGGAATATTGGACTTTGAAAACTGGACGTTCATGTACACCTCTTTGGATTGCAGCGGAGAGGAAATATAACCATTTGTGTACAAAACTAATACACGTACAAACAGGCATCCTACAGTCAGGCAATAATTTGCGATAGTTTGCCTTAATGCACGGTTGATAAAAAATTTTAAATGTGAAGGGATTTGCTATTCAGTCTGATTACTGTGGAAAATTATGAGCAGCATAATTTGTTTTATTATGCCAAGTCTGGAGTCACTTTCGAGATATGATCGAATAAGTGTTTTAATTTGAACATCATCGACTCGGAATTCACTATATATATGAAGATAGAAACATCATTTTTGAGGGGCGATTCGGATTATATATAGAGGGTTCCGAGCAAATGATGTTTCAAATAAAGCACTGATTCGATTAAATCACCGATTGATAATACTTAATTGATGATACAGCCGTATTATATTATGATATACAGAATTATAGAATGTTTTGGAGTAATATGGATGAGTCTGATTTTGAATTAAGCAGGAAATGTATTGTGATATTGAAAGGGCGGCGGGAGCCCCTGCCAAAATTTCCAGGACAAAAGTCAGATTTTAAAGACTTTGCCAATATTAAAAGACTTTTTGGAAACTATTTTGGTTAAAATACAGACAAATTACGTGTAGGGAAAAAGAGCAGGGAGCCATGCCCGAAAATCTGATCTGAACGGCGGAATTAATACGCTTTGGTAATTTTCGGCTAGATAGCTCACTGGCGGGCGTAATGAAAGCACATATATAATGTTTTTTTTTCGCAGGAAATTCGTGCAGAACGTGAGGAGCCCTCCGGGGATCTACATCGTGACGACGGTGCCAGATGCCAGAGTGCTTGTGCTTCTAGAGGACTGCGACACAGGATACGAGTGTAGTTTCATCGTAACCTTGTATGAGGGACTCAGGGCATTGTGCTTTTGCGCTGCACAGAAAGACAACTTGATGGTCAGCCTGGAATTAGTTCAGGATGACCACAGATTCGCGACATATGGTTACAAAATGAACGCAGTTGCCATAGTCAGTCAGAGTGCAGTAAATGACTTCCGTACGGAAGCAGATATTCTGGCTTTTTCGGTCAGGGAGTGGGACATAGTAATGAGCGAGTGCTGTGACCTGGCCGCCCGGGGCGAGTCGCACAGGCACAGCTTGTTCTATAACTGGCAGTACCTAAACAAATTCAATTTTAGTAGAGAATTGTGTAGCCACGATAGGCGAAGGTGGCCAGTCCCGCCCCACTGGTATAAGAAGGCTTTGGGCTTCCGGAACAGCGATGTCAGGAGCCAAATCCCGTTCCCTGATACGTTTGATATAGACAAGTTATTTTATGATGGCGATGAGGTCTAGGAGGTGGCATTTAAATGCAGGGCCCCCTTCCGCCATGGACATATCTTCAGCGGATTATTCAAAGAATAGGGGAAAATTTCCCGCTTGCGCGCATTTTTGAGTTAGATATTTTTGCACTCGAATGCGCCTATGCTTGCAGACACTGTACGGGGCTTCCGTACAGTGTATAATTTTTGTGCGCTTACTGCTTACAACCAATTAGTTTTATTTTTATTTTGCATTGCTATGTTTTGCTCTGTTTTTTTTATATAATATTCTGTTTTCCGTGCAAGCAAGGTCTTAGCGAAATTTTGTGATATCACAGCTGGGTCGGGCCTTGTTAAACAGAATATATTTGGTCCAGGATTTCTTGTAAAAATAATTTTGAGAAATCGAAGAAAAACAATAAAAAGGGGGACGAACCCAAGCCTGAGCAGCTGAAAGCTTAGTTCATATTGCATATGGAATCGCTAGTAACGTACCTACTGCTTGGTGATTTGTCAGAAAAACTGGATCAGATTTTTGTTTTGATGTAATACAGTAATTATTATAATAATGATGCCGCCGTCCTGAATTGAGATACATATGGATATTAAAGATAACCTTACTACTGATCCAAAACTTGGTTTCAGATTGAGTTCTAGGGGACATGGATCGGCGGCAGGATCGCGGTCCGCCGGAAAGGTGATTGAAATTAATTCTGAGCTACTAGCTTAAAAACATATCATATCATGCAGAAACCTAGATAGACGAGATTTCTTTGTAGCGGTCTCGCGAAGAAGAATAACCTAACATATAAATATCAGCAAACAGTATCAAGAGCCTGTTTATTTTAATTTTAATTTTTATTTTATTTTTAAATTCTATTTTAATCTTTATTTTTGTGATAAGAAAGATTAGTCCTTAACTCATATGTGATCGGACGATTTTGGGAGTGATTATTTTTATTCAAATTTTCATTTTCAATTTTTATTTTTATTTTTATTTTTATTTTTCATTTTTATTTTTATTTTTAATTTTCATTTTTATTTTTAAGAAACGTCAGTGAATCGAGCGAGTTGGGATTGAATAAAATTTTCTATAATTTTGGGTTGGCTGAATTTTAATTTAGTTCAGGATAAATTTTGTCTTTATTATATAACTCATTAATATAGGAAAGCTGAAGTCCGGAGAGGAGGACAGCGCTTGGAGCCGATTCCCAGAGGTGATCTACCTAGCCAGGATGAGATCAAGGGGATCCTCCACGAGTTGGCACGTTTCAACTTCTTCAAACGGGAATTGCCAACATTTCCAGTTTCGTTCCCGCAAAAGGCACCAACACAAAAGCCTTTTGATGTGTATCATGTGCCGACCGGAATACTCACACCCAGAGATTTGGAATATAAGAATGAACGAAACATTCCTATTCCTCCGAGGGATGATCAAACGTCGGCGTTGATGCAGCTTCTTACATGTGGGCATGTCAAGCCTTTCAGAAGGGATAGCACAATGATTTTCGTTAAGCGGGGACAGTGGGTCTTGATGGACATGAATAATCCCGGCTTTGAGATCGAAAATTGCGCTGTCCATTTTGCCGATATACCAAGAGAAGGAGTATTGCATATTGCGAGGGATTATGCGAATACCACGTTCAAATCCTTTAGGGATGGCAAATCCGGCATCCCGTCTTTGCCAGAACGCAGACACGCAAACAAGGTTTTTAATTTATTTTTATTTAATTTAAGTTAATTCGCTTTCATTTATTTAGTTCCATTTAATTTGACCGGATCTATTTATAATCGAAATTTGTTTAAGGAGTGTGGCTGCGGGGAGCTGTCCCTAGGGAATAACATAGAGTGTCGTCTGTATTGCGTCGTGTGCATTCCCAGAAAGTACATGAGGGGAACATACGGTCATAATGAAGAGTACAGTGATGCACTTCCGACACTTAACATGGCTAGTCTCCGCTACACAAACTTCTCCATGGTATATTTCGGGAACATTAGCGAAATTGGTACAAGCATTCCGATGTTGTGCCGCAGGCAGTCGCTTGCGAAAACGGAGAGGGACAAACCGATCCCATATAAACCGGTCGGCGCAGAGGTGCCGTTTGATGAGCGGTTAGATGTACTGAGAATTGTCTTGAGCCAAATGGCGAGACCAGAGTGCACAGCTTTCAACCGGTTTTTGACGACCCCGGACAAAACTATGGCTTGCTCTGGGACAGATTGGTACAGATTTCCCTCTCAGGTTGGTTATAGGATGTATATTATTTATTTTAAATATTTCATTTTCGAACATTTTGTTTAAATTACGAAAAACTGGACATTGAAGACGACTTTAGGTGGTGGTCTTAGTTTCATGAGGATTTCTGAGTTGTTTATGATTTATTATTTTTTAGCTGTGTATTTTAAAGATAGGATTTAAATATATTGCTATATAAGTTAATTATCTATACAAGGAGGAACAGTGGGCGAGTGTGGACTGCAGGATAGCAGGCTGGAAGACTTATGTTTCTCTTGACAGCCAGCTGTCAAACTGTGTGCATGTGGCACCGTTCACTGGCCCTCACAGGTGTCCGTATTGTGATGAAATAGTAATGGCGACAGGAATTGCCTGTCTAATTTCTCACTTGCTATTGAAGCACCGACGTCTGCAGCTGTCATGGTTTTCATGTATTTGCTGCATGGGCGTGAATGCACTTTCATGGGCCAGCTGGGTCATCCACTGGGATAAATTCCACCGAGCAGCGACATCTTTGATGGTCGTCTTAAACGAGACCAGCTGCCACTCGAGGCACAGCTGGGGAGTTGCGATGCTTAGTATTGTTACTACAACGACAATTCTGGGTATAGACATGCCGGAATGTCCGGACGAGCCGGACAGGTTCGTGTCAGCCTGGGGCGGATATATCCCAATCACAGAGCGTCAGAAGGAATTGATTTTGGCAATCAAGGTAAAGCGAGATGAGCTCTTGCCTGACGAGCTAAAACAGTTCGCAGACAACGAGCGGACGCACACTGACGACAATTGCCCTTCAATGGGCAGGAATCCGGGCAGTAGTTCAGCACAGGCTAGGAATCCGAGTCGCTCTTCGCCTACGCCAGGGCCCCCGAAAGCGAAAAAACAGGCGCTGACTCAGAGACCAATCAGTCCGTATCGTCCCGAAATTGTTCCGGACGGGTGTAGAGAATATGCCGCGGTTTGCTCTGGCGCTGTGCTCAGTACGCACATAGCTTATAGGCCTTCGTCTGAATTCAGGGATATCTTACAGGTGCCGGCTACCCCTATGCATGTCACGGACTATGGTAACATTATCCAAGATGAGCTGTTTGGCGGATCGGACCAGGATGCGCCTGTCATTATGAGGACAAATCCGGTCCATGACGCCAGTCTAGATTGCCTGGATAGTGGCGATGGCGATGACGATTGCGTGGCGAATGAGTCAGCACTGGAAAGCGATGACGAGATGGCTGCATCAGAGAACTTCTGATAGTATAAGCTATTGGTAATCACGATGGATATTCGGAAAATTTGTAGATATATGTTTTGCTGGGTGATATGCCCTTTATATTGTTTTGAAATACAATGACGGACGGCGGCAAGAAAGATTTGTTTTTACTTCAGTACCTTAATTTTTATGGGGTTCTGAGTATTGCATCCTGTATATCTATGTATTTTCTTAATCCAGGATAAGGTTATAATAAAGTCGTCGTCATTATGGAAGTCGCCGTCATTGGATACAAGAATATCGTCGTTGCTTTTATATATATTATTATAGGGAAAATGTTAATTACGACTGCCAACCGATAGCGCGTTTTATTGATTGTTTTCCTAACTTTTTGACGAATTTAGTTCAAAATTCTTGCCATATATATATATAGATGGGAGAAAGCTGGGCTTTAGCAGTGTGCTTTAGCAAATATAAGTCACGTTCAGGCACATTCGTTACCAGTAGCTCACGGGCTGCTACATGAGTAGGACTTTGGACATAGGACTGGTTGCACTATGGAGTGCTCCTCCATTGGCCATTTGCCAAGGAGGAATGAACTGGATCCAACTGGGGGGCGATATTTCTCGCTTACCAGGAGTGGATGCAGTTCAAAGGTACAACTACTCACGACTCTAACCAATATTTCTTGGCCAAGGGGAATGAGTATCTGGTCTGTGTTGTTGTTTATGACGTTGTTGCTTACCCAACCGTCTGATCAACGACCCTTGCCAGAGTTTAAGACTGACAATTTGCAGACCACAGAATTGCAGACCGCTAACTTGCATATGGAAGTTCAGAACCTTCAGCGGACAGAGTCGCTGAATTTCTCTACACAGAGCCTCGAGTTTACAGTAAACCGGAAGATAATAAGCCAAGCATTTGTGCAAAAAAGTTTGTCTGTATTGCAGAGGAAACTTCCATTTGAGAAAGTAAGGTCACAAATTTCAAATCTAAGGATGAATTTGCTCGACATAGACGGGGGAAGCGATAATTCTCAATATGAAATTATTTTTGGGACTAGCGGGAAAAAATTTTACGCTAGCCTATGGGAAACTAAAGCTAGTCAAAATATGCTTAGATGCGTGGAGCTGGGCGGTAATGTTGTTTTACTTGAAACTCTAGCTGCAGAGAAGATTGTGATACCTAGACTTTTAGTAACTGGGGATGTGTTCAATATTGCGGATATGAAGGCAAGCTGCTTTTTGTCCGGCGTGGAATTGTCCGGAATAGGGTGTTTTAGACAGTTACAGAAGACCACTACTTTAGGGGGATGGTCATATGGTTCCAAATCACCGATGGACTTGTTTAAATATACTCTTGAAAGATACGGCTCCGCAACATTGCATGTTACATTTAATGGATCACATGTGGAACTATCGGAAAATCCATATTCGTATGTACTCTGTGCGGTGGACACACTATCTAATTCGGAATTTAGGGATTCCACGGCAGCAATTGTAAATGCGAAATACCATAGTCATTTATCGGAATTGTATGGCTTACTGTTAAATAGTTTTGAGGACGAGTTGTCGTTACTTCAGGATATAGCAGTGTATAGCATCTCTCACGTTCATACATCGCTTAGGTTTGCGGAGGACGACATTTGTGACACTTTCCGGGATGATTTATTGTCGGAGTTAGGGATGTTCGGAAGAGAAACATTCGAGACACGTCATAATTTTATTGACTATATGAAACAGATTGAGGTATCATATATAGCTGTGAGCACTAATTACAAAAATATGTTATCAGCAAAGAATGTGGTTTGTGAGGAACAATCAGCTTCTTATGTGCAAATACTTTTTGCAGAGAATATCGCACTCAGACACCACTTAAGAACATATTACATTTCATTTGCGGAATCAAAGGGGCACTCGTACACGGAATCGTGGCGTATTTTGTGTTTCCGAACCGAGGATTGTTCGAACATAGCTCCCACTTTGGAAGGCATGATGGATGCGAAGCTGACAGATCTGGAGATTAGTTTCATGTTGATCGAGATACATAATGCAGTTGCACGGTTCTTAAACAGCTTATGCGGAAAGGGTATGGAATCGTGTAAGAGACATAATTTGTTAACTACGAACTCATTGCAGGCTTATCTGAGGGCAGCGAAAGTAAAGCGAGCATTTTCGATTACAAAACCTGTTGACACTAGTCAGGCGGATATTGGTTCGAATGATTTTCGGCGGCGAACGAAACGTTGGATTTTTACGGGATTCTTGGGAGCGCTAACCGGGTTAGCGAAAGAGACGGATATAGAAAAGTTGAAGACGGATACGATAAATCTTAAACATGTAGAGGAGGATAATGCAAGTGAGATTGGTAAACTTGAACGCCAGAGTAATAAAATTGTCGACCGGATTGGAGCCCAGAATGAAAAATTGTTACAATTATACCGGGATGAAAGCGATATGAACGTTAAACTAACGGACTTACTGCAAGAGGACGCGGCAGTAGGCAAGGAGTTGGCTTTGTTAGTGAGAGCTTTAGAAGTTGTGACTGATATTAATATTGAATATTCTGTTATAGCTACCATATTGGAACTCATCCCGGTCTTGCTCTCAGAATGCCGGCAGCTGGTTCACGGTTTGTTTACCGGGGTGCTGCCTAATGAAATTTTAATGCATATGTGGCGTACAGGCAACCCTACAGGCAGACAGATGCATCATGTGCATTCAGAGGTTGTGGTTTCGCACGACACAATGGCAATCAACTACTATATACCGGAGTATATGATTTTTGACATAGTTTATATTTCCTTCCTTCCAATTAGTACGCAGCCGGATGGGCATTGCGTGAGGGTTGGTAACAAGCCTAGTATTATTGCAGTAGGGATGTCAGGAGAGTTTTTCGAATACGACAATGCACATTGCATAGCGAACACGGTTTCATCTATATGTTCTGCGGAAAGAGTTACTATTAGGACTAAACCGGTTTCATGTGCAGAGTTCTTAGCGACAAGGTATTATAGTGTACTACCGGAAATATGCATGCGAACCATGAAGGTAGGCGTGTGTGGACATCAAGAATATTTCAGGAAGGATAATTTTGTTTATTTATTCTCACCAAAACCGGATATAGGGACAGTGGCGTGCTCAGAAGCATCCGAGAACTTGACAATAACTATGGGAATTTCTCGCTTCAATGTTTCCACGTGTTCGTTGAGAACATCTGAACTTCTTATTCTTGGCTCCGGTTATAATGCAAAAGTAGTAGACCTTGATAGCCGGTCCGGGATTGGCACGACAGTAGCCAAATTGGGCTCAGTACTTAGTGACATTAATTTGGGACATTCAATTTCCTTCTTGAACGAGACGGAGCTATTGTCGTCTTTTCTAGCAGCGTCAGGCGTGGACAACCTTGACTTAGCTAATGCTGAGAAGGAGTTACAGAAGTTCAGGACTGTAGATAAATTGGCAAACTATACGGTTTTTAATTTTGACTTAAACAGTCCCTTAGGAATAAGCAGTGCTGTGACAGGGGCTTACGCGGGCATAGGTTTACTCGTTTGTTTTATTTCGGTACTGTGCTGCTGCACATGCGAATGTGGCAGAGCAGCGGTCTTTGCAGTACTTAAGGGACTGGGTAAGTTACTTTTATGGCTAGGAAACGGATTATTTTGCTGGCTATTACCAATTTGTTACAAAAAGTACAAGGATAGTAGGAGTCAGGAGCCAACTATGTCGCCGAGCACTGTCTTAACGAGCTCACCTGCCACAGAGGAACCTATAATCTCAAGGAGAGAGGGGGAACCTGATAGTTCAGGCATAATGTCGGAATGGATTGGCAAGCGGGGTCAATCGCCAGTTTTACGTCAGAGGGACAGGACATACGTTTTTAATTCGACACCTGCATTATCTGTGACTGGAGTCTCGGTTGAGCCTGGTGGCTCTGATGGAGCGTCATTTAGTCCATCTATTCTAGTGTCTCCATGGAGAGTGGAGACCTACGCTGATAACAGCAGACATTTGTTAAGAGGCACCTCTTTTGAAACTCTGGAATATATATCGGGATCCGGTGTCATCCTAAACTCCAGCGGGTTGCGAGTAGTTTGTGAAAGTCCGGATCTAGATGTTATTGATAAATTTGAAAAGTCCGAGGGGGAAATAAGATGTTAAAGTTTTCGGACAATATTTCGAGTTTATTTTTCGAAGAAACCTGGCTGAGAGGGGCGTAAGTTATTTTCTC
>Ga0208592_1000569_pt1 | contig 10153 bp, 4 predicted proteins | sample LakMenE18May10ns_FD_150712 | JGI IMG/M metagenome (GOLD analysis project Ga0208592, IMG submission 150712) | Freshwater microbial communities from Lake Mendota, WI - 18MAY2010 deep hole epilimnion ns (SPAdes) | ecosystem: Environmental > Aquatic > Freshwater > Lentic | place: Lake Mendota...
CGCCGTATCCAAAGAAACAATGGAAACTGGCGCACTTGAACCAAGGAATTGGCCACTGTTTACGTTCACGTTTAATTTCACGTTTGATTGATTGTTCACACCACCGTTAAAAATGTCGGCAGAGAAATCAATTGGTGCTACTTGAGCGGTTGGAATTTGGTAATAATGCAAACCAACCGATCCCCAATCAGATCCTGTAATGGCTAAATCATTTGTTGGGTTCGTTACTAATTTCACATCATCAATGTACCAACCATAAGTAATCCAAACATTTGGATTTGTTGCTGAAGCAGGGTAGTTTGTGGTCCATTGAAAACGAACCCACAACTGTGTAGGTGTTACACCTGGAGACAATTGAGACAATGCAGCGGCTAAATTGATGGTTTTGTTATCTGGATTGGTGTAAGCGGATCCACCTGAAGCAGATAATACTGGTTTATCCAAGTTACTTCCAACAGAAACCCAAGTTGTTCCATTGACACTAATCAACATTTCTTGAAGGTCGTTGAAACGTGCTCCGTATTGTTTGAATTGTAAAGAAATTTGGTTTGACCCTCCTAACGCAGCTACATCAATTGGAGCAGCTGTTGTTAAAGTATACACCACGTTCAAGGCTTGAGTAGCAGGGTTTGCTGTTGGATCTCCATTCACTAATTCCGCATAATTTCCGGCAGATGTGGAATTAATTCCGGCAGTTGACCACCATCCATCGGAAACATTGTTGATGTTCCAACCGAAGTCGATTCCAGTCTGACCATTATTGTCCACCGTCCAGTTTGCCGGTGTGGAGAAATCGTCTGACCAAATGGTCACGCCTAACGATTTTTCATCTGACGCAATAGGTCCAGCATGTGTAGGCACCTTCACTAAGTCTTGAAAAGTCTCTAATTTCGGGGCTTTTTGAGCATTTGCTAGCATCGAAGAGGCGAAAACAACTGCTGAGAGTATAACTTTTTTCATTTTTTAAAATTTATCTTAGATACCAAATATACAAACTATTTCCTATCCTTCAAAAAAGGCAGCGAACGTCGTAAATCGATTAAATCATTTTCTTTTAAAGTAAACGAAGCAAGGCCTTCTTTATCATTCATGGCAACAATGGTTTGACCCAATCCATCATAGGCAGCGGAGGAGCCCGAATAATACAAATCCATCCCGTCTGTGCCTACGCGGTTTACACCGAGTGCATAACATTGGTTCTCAATCGCACGCGCTTGGAGCAAGGTAGACCAATGAGCAGTCCTTTTATGAGGCCAATTAGCGACGTATAAAAGCACATCATATGCTGGCAATCCATTTTCATCTATTCTATTTCGAATCAACTCAGGAAAGCGCAAATCATAACAAATTTGCAGGTTCAATTTCCAAGTTAAGTATTCGACAACGGTTTCCTGATTCCCCGATGTAAAAACGCGGTCTTCGCCACCTAAGCCGAAAGCTTTTCGTTTGTCATAGGTTGACACGTCACCATTCGGTTGTACAAATACGCCTCGATTAAAAAAACAGCCATTCTCTTTGACCATCATCGAGGTATAAATTGCTGCTTGCTTCTGTTTGGACCAAGCGCACAAATTTGCCAAAATTGGGTTTTCTATCCATTCCTCAGCCAATGCCACATTCATGGAAAAGGAAGTGTGAAACATCTCAGGAAGGACGATTAGATCGCAGTCTTCGATGCTATCCATGAAATGCGAAACTTTCGAAACATTGGCTTCTATGTTTTCCCATGATTGATCGAATTGAATGAAGGTAATTCTTAAATCTTGCATAAGCGTTGCGTTGCTTCAGTGAGTGTTTCTTCGTCTTTCGCAAAACAAAAACGGATGAGCTTTTGATCTCGACTATCCGCATGAAAAACAGAAAGTGGAATACTTGCCACACCAAATTCTTTCGTGATGCGTTTAGAAAACTCCACATCCGATTCTGAGGATATATTTTTGTATGAAGCCACCTGAAAATAAGATCCCTCCGATGGCAATAAGGTAAATCGGCTGTTTTTTAACCCTGCACGGAAAAAATCCCTTTTCTGCTGATAGAAAGAACCTAGGTTTCCTAAATCAGTTTCAGGTAAATACTGAGCCAATGTTGCCTGAGCCGGACTGTTCACACAAAACACCAAAAATTGATGTACTTTTTGAATTTCCGTCATCACTTCTGTCGGAGCGGTTAAATAGCCTATTTTCCAACCTGTGACGTGAAAGGTTTTTCCGAAAGATGAAACCACAATGGAACGATCCTTTAATCCATCTATTTGATGTACGGAAATGTGCTTCTTTTCAAACGTGATGAACTCATACACTTCATCGGATAAGACCCAAAGATTCGGGAAATCGTTCAATAAGGATTGAAGTTCCTTAAAATCTTCTTTGTCCCATACCCTTCCACTTGGATTGTGAGGGTTATTCGTGATGATGAGCTTAGTCCGATGGGATACATTGGATCGGATGCGTTCCCAATCCGGTAAAAAATCTTCCGTTAATGGAATGTGTACTGGTTTTGCACCTGATAAAAGCACAGGGCTTTCATAACAATCGTAACTCGGATCCAAAATCACCACTTCTTCTCCTGGATGCACCATGGCTTGAATGGTGGCAAAAATTGCTTGAGTTGCCCCAGCCGTGATTAACACGTTAGACGCATTGAGTTCGCGTTGGTAATGCAAGAATATTTTCCGCGTAATTTGCTCCCTCAATTCCACTAAACCTGCCAATGGCGCGTATTGATGTACGTTTAAATCAAGTTGTTCTTTGAACAAATCATTCAACCGTTGGTCAATTGGAAAATTTGGAAATCCTTGTGATAAATTGATTGCTTGGCATTCATTTGCCAGGGCAGACATGACCGAAAATATGGTCGTCCCTACGTGCGGTAATTTAGATTTCACAACTGAAAAGGGATCAAAAAAGCGTTTGCTATTCTTTTGTTAGCTTCTTCGCTTCATCCAGACTGATGCGCTTACCTTGATTTAAGGCAATAATGAATGCTTGCGCATAACCATTTGCCCGCATTTTATCTTGGAAAACGACAGCTTCTTTCATGGTTTTGAAAGCACCGCCTAGACAATATTTATATGAATTATCCATTTGGTATTCATATACATCCTGAGAATTGTATTTTACAGTTGCATTTGGAATTTGAACAGCGCTTGATTCTACTTGAACGCGGTAAACAACTCCTTCATTTTGATCGTTTGTTGGAGTAATTCGGAAATCTGCATCACCCGAAGCATTAATGGTAAAGTTGTTTCCTCCATTTGAAGTGCCAACAGCATTCGAATTCACATTCATGGAGGCCGTTGAAATATTCAAGCTTTTAATAGTAAATTCAGTACGTCTATTTAACTGATTGTCTTGAGGCGTACATTTATTGACTGCGTTCGCCTCACATGGACATTTTGCCTTCTGCATGGTTTCTCCATAACCTTTATACGTGATGCGTTCAGGAGCTGCTATGCGCGATTTAATGTAATTCGCAGCAGAAAGGGCACGACGGTCAGAAAGCGCTTGGTTGTATGCATCTGGACCTTTACAGTCGGTATGAGAACCTAATTCGATCTCAATTTTAGGATGCTTATTCATGAACGTTACTACTTTATCCAATTCGATGATCGCATCAGCACGTAAATCGGCTTTGTCGAAATCATAATAAATGGACTTCAGTCCTAACAATTCATTGATGATCATATCGATGGAAAGTGGCTCTAAAGTTAAGTCAGCCAAATCTCCTACTTTGATGGTGTTTGTATCTTTTGCACTAAACGTGTATGAAACATCTTTCGAAACGTAGCCTTCTTTTTCCATTGTTAGTGTGAACGTATGGATCGAGTTCATTGGAAGACTATCTAAGGACTGAATGAATTGTCCAAAATCACCTGTTAAACCTTGATAAACAATGATCCCTGTGGAATCATCCACGACTTTTACTTCAACTCCTGAAAGTGGTTCAGATGAGTTCTTGTCTTTAACGACATACGACAACTGTACATCAACAAATAAATCAATTAATTGAAAGGCGTAAATATCATCCGTCACACCATTATTGGCACGATTGGAGGTAATGAACCCAGATTTCTTGTCATTGAACATGATCGCTAAATCGTCGTAAGTGGAATTGAACTTATCCCCCATGCTTTTCACCTCGAAGTTTTCCATGTAAAACAAGTCATAACCACCGATTGAATTCGCATCCGAAGAGAAATACAATTTATTGTCAAAAACCAAAGGGAAACAATCATGTCCTTTCGTGTTCACAAAACGAACCAATTCTTTTTCGCCGAATTTTTTACCATCAAAGTTTGCACGATAGATGTCCATTCCACCTAATCCACCTGGCATATCCGAAACAAAGTAAAGCACCTTGTTTTTTTCATCGTAGAACGGGTGAGTAACATTGTATTCATCATTGTTAAATGGAACCGGTAATGGTTTACTCCATTCTCCTTTTTCATTTTTAAATGAATAATGAATGGTCAATTTTTCGTTTTCGTTCGAACCAAAGTTGTTCGTGAAAAACAAGATGTTACCAGCTGCATTAGAGCTAATTGGACCATCGAAAAAACAAGAATTGATGTTTAATGGGCCTTTTGTTTCAGCGCTCACTAATTTTGCGTCTTTTGTTTTACACCCTTCTACCTCATATAAATCAGAATAAGGTTTCTTGGTATAAGGATCCATCATGACATCTTCACAAGGGTCTTTTGAAGCAGATAACACGAACAATCGATCCCCTAATTTTCTCGTTCCAAAATCATCAAACGATGTATTGAAACAAGCCGGAGTTAATTGTACGTCATACTGTGCCCACAAAGAACTTGCAGCAAGAAAGACAAGAATGGTAGTTAAAACAACACGCATTTGCAGAGGTCTAAAAATCAATTGAAGAATCGTGGTCCTTGACAACGACTCGTATTATTGTTGAAACGGTAACGCAAAGCAACCTCATGTGATTGAACGGTTACTTGGTTCATGCGGCTTGTTGGAAACGTGTACGAATATCCAAGATAGAACTTGTTATTAATGTCATATCCTACAATTGCACCTATTGCACTTTTTACTTGGTAACTCACACCGAAATCCAAACCAATTTTGTGCGTAAAAATGGTGTTGATGTCAACTGTCCATGGCAAACCTTCCATGTAACGAGCAACAACATTCGGACGAAGCAATAAAGTCGGACTAATGTTAAACGATCCACCTGCATAACCTAAATAACCACCGCGGTTATCTACATAAAGTGACATGTTGCGTCCAAGGAAATCCATTTTACCTACTCTTGGTTGTGCAACTCCCACATAGAAATTTTTGTGGTAAAGCAATGCTCCCCAACCAGCATTAAACGTCAAACCTGTTGTTAGGTTATTCTGCATGTCTGGATCCATAGGAACGGTTGTTTGTAATTCCGTTAGGTTTACATTTAAGTTACCCGCAATCCCACGAATTCCAACAGATAAACGCCATTTTTCATTTAGCTTTAAATGATAGGCACCATTTACGGCGAATTGCGTGTTGCTCACAGGACCTAATTCATCCTGTAACAAGGTAACTCCAAGTCCAAAATTCTTTAGAATGTTGAAGTTTCCAGAAACGGTCATCGTCTTTGGCGCTCCTTTAAATCCACCCCACTGCGAATTCGCGAGGGTGGATATATCGGAATAAGAATTAGCTCCTGCTTGGGCTGGGTTCAACATTAATGCGTTGAACTGATTTTGTCTGTAGTTCGGATCTTGTCCTAGCGCTTGAAAAGAAGCTACTACAATTCCCAATGCTGCGATGATGCTATTTGTCTTTTTCATATCAATTATTGTCTATGAATGTTTATTTTTTAACTCGGTTGATGTATACGTATCCATTTACGATTAAGCCATTGTCTAGTTTGAATACGTAGTAGTATGTACCGTCTGGAACTGGGCTTCCACTATTCAATAGTGTACCATCCCAATCATTGTTGTACAAGTTACTTTCGTAAACAAGCGTTCCGTAACGGCTGTACACGAACAACTGACGTGTTTCGTATGCTTCGATACCTGGAACAACAAATAAGTCGTTGTAATTATTTCCATTTGGAGTGAACGCATCTGGAACTACCGGACCACACTTGTCTGTGTCTAAGAAGTCATAAAGACCATCTTGGTCACAATCTTGACCTGGCTCAGCTAATCCACCGAAATCCCACTCGAAGTCATCGCTCAAGCCATCGCCATCGCTGTCAGAATCTAAGTAGTTAGAGATTCCATCTCCATCTTGGTCATCTGTTCCTTCAATTACTGTTGAGATTCCATCTCCATCGTCGTCTGGATCCAATGTGTTTGGAATTCCATCTCCATCTGTGTCACCAACTTCTTCGTTTGTATCAACGATTCCGTCTCCGTCATCATCTGTATCACATGCATTCAATAAACCATCGTTGTCTGTATCTGTACCAGATGTCACAACAGTGATTAGAACGGACGTTGTAGCCACATTTCCGTTGTTATCTGTTACAGTAACTGTTACAGTGTTGTCACCGATGTTAGAACAATCAAATGTATATTGACTTAAAGTCATGCTTGCAATGCCACAGTTATCGGTTGTACCGTTATCCACATCACTGAACGTAATGGTTGTTGAACCATTGTCATTGATGACCACTGTTAAGTCATTTACATTAATTGTAGGTAAGATGTTGTCTACGATGTTGACTAATTGAGTTGCTGTTGATGTATTTCCTGAACCATCAACTACCGTCCAAGTTACCGTTGTCAACCCTAGAGGGAAGATCGCTGGAGCATCATTCGATACCGTCGCAACTGAACAGTTGTCAGAAGTTACTGGAGCACCAAGGTTTACACCAATTGCTTCACAAGCAAAGTTCGGAGCCATCGTAACATTCGCTGGAGGAACGATTACTGGGTTCGTGTTGTCACCGATGAATACTGTTATTGGCAATGAAGTAGCAGAACATCCACTTGCGTTCGTTACCGTAACCGTGTAGTCGCCTGATTGGTTCACCGTAATTAATGGTGTTTGTGGACCAGAAGACCATTGGTAATTTGCCGCATTTGAAGCAAATAAGATTACGGTTCCACCTGGACACATCGTCGTTGCTCCACTTGGAGTAATCGTAGGAACAACTGGTAAGTTCAAGACATTCATCACTGAACTCACTGAGCCTGAACAAGCTCCGTTTGTTACCGTGTATGTTATCGTTGTTGTACCAGCATTCAATCCTGTTACTATACCTGTAGAGGAAACGGTTGCAATGAAGTTGTTTGAACTTGTCCAAATTCCATTTGCCGTAGCACTTGTCAATTGAACAGAAGAACTTTCACAAACATTATTTGCACCTGTGATTGCTGAAACAGCAGGGATTGTACTTACCGTAACCGTAGTAGTTGCCGATGTACTTTCACATCCATTGTTGTTTGTACCAACCACAAAGTAGTTTCCTGGGATAGAAGTAGTGATGCTTGGTGTAATTGAACCGTCACTCCATACGTAAGACGTTGCTCCTGATGCCGTTAATGTCACACTTCCACCTTGACAGAATAGCGTAGGGCCATTTGCCGTGATCGTTACATTCGGATTCGGATTCACAAGAACCGTTTGAGTAGCCGTTGATGAACATCCATTTCCTGTAGAAACAGTTAATGAATAAACACCTCCTGTATTCACCGTAATGCTTTGAGTAGATGCTGTTGTCACTCCGTTGCTCCAAGAATAAGAAATTCCAGTTGCAGACGGGCCACTTAAGGTAACACTTGAACCTAAGCACAAGGCTGTTGGACCATTTGCTGTAATGACCGCTTGTACACTTGGAATTACTGTTACATAAGTGATTGCTGATGATGTCACACATCCTGTCGCATTTGTTACGTCCACGTGAACTGCCATTGTTGATGTTACCACAATTGACTGTGTTGTTTCACCAGTGCTCCATAAGTAATTGGTTCCTGGCGTAGCGGTTAATGTTACGTTATCTCCTTGACAGAATGTTAAAGGACCACTTGCAGTAATCACTGCACTTGATAATCCATTCACATTTACGTTGATGCTGTTCGATACTGCTGTACATCCAGCAGCATTTGTAATCGTCACAAAGTACAATCCAGCGTTTGTCACATCGATTGACTGTGTAATCTCGTTATTGTTCCATAAGTATGTTGCTCCTGGCGTTGCCGTTAAGGTAACTGAACTTCCTTGACAGAACGTTGTTGGTCCATTTGCTGCGATTGTAACGCTTGGTGAAGCGTTAACCGTCATTAACCAAGTTGCACTTGTAGAACAACCGTTAGCATTTGTAACTGTGTATGTCAATACGGTAGCTCCAACTGCATTTCCTGTAACAACACCTGTTGTTGCATCAATCGAAGCGATTGCATTATCCGCAGAAGACCAAATACCGCCTGTAGTTAAGTTCGACATTTGCGTTGTTAAACCGAAACATACATTTCCAGAACCTGTAATTGGTGCCACTGTTGGAAGTGGGTTCACCACTACTGTGATCGGTGCTGATGTACTTGTACATCCAGCAGCATTCGTTACTTGAACATAGTAAGAACCAGAAGTTGTTACCGTAATGCTCGGAGAGATGTCGCCACCTACCCATGCATAAGAAGTACCTGTACTTGATGTCAATGTCACTGAACCACCTGCACAGAACGTCGTTGCACCATTCGCTGAGATCGCTGCCACTGGCAAGCCATTCACCGTCATGGATGCGTTCGCACTGTTTGTACATCCATTTACATCTGTTACCGTGTAAGTTAATACGGTATTTCCATTCGCAACTCCAGTAACTACTCCAGAAGTAGAAACAGAAGCCACACCTGTATTGCTTGAGGACCAAACTCCACCTACGGTAGCACTCGCTAATGTAGTCGTAGAACCTTCACAGATGCTATTCGCTCCTGTGATAGCTGCAACTGAAGGCAAGTTGTTTACAATGATTGTTGTCGCAGCCGAAGTTGCTGTACAACCATTTGCATTCGTTACTGTTACCGTATGCTGTCCAGCTGTACTTGCTAAGATGGATTGTGATGTCTCACCTGAACTCCATGCATAAGCCGTTCCAGCACTTGCTGTTAATAAGACGTTTGTTCCTTGGCAAATTGTTGTTGAACCACTTGCCGTAATCGTTGGAACCGTTGCGGAATTAACTGTTACAAGCACACCAGGAGATGTTGCTGAACATCCATCGGAATTCGTAACTGTTACCGTATATGTACCAGACGTCGATACTGTATTGCTTTGTGTAATGGCATTGTTACCACTCCACAAGTAAGATGATCCTGGTGTTGAAACCAATGTAACACTTCCACCTTGGCAGAATGTTGTTGGTCCATTCGCTGTAATCGTAGCAAGCGGCAATTGATTCACCGTTACTGTTACCGGAGCGGAAACTGACGTACATCCATTAGCATTCGCAACCGTTACTGTAAACGTACCAGTTGTTGATGCCGTAATAGACTGTGTAGTCGCATTGTTACTCCACAAATAGGATGTTCCTGTTCCTGCAGTTAAGGTAACTGTTCCTCCTTGACAGAAGGTTGTTGCACCACTCGCTGTAATGGTCGCAACTGGATTAGCATTTACTGTTACAACTGTTGGTGCTGAAACTGCTGAACAACCGTTTGCATCTGTAACTGTCACTGTGTAAGAACCACTTGAAGTCACTGTTAAAGACTGGTCATTCGTGTTATTGTTCCATTGGTAGCTATATCCTTGACCAGCATTTGCTGCTAGGATAACATTTCCACCTTGACAGAATGTTGTTGAACCTACTGCTGTGATCGTTGCAACTGGTGTTGCGAACGTTGTCACTGCGATTGGCAATGAAGTTGCTGTACAGCCACTCGCATTGGTCAATGTTACCGTGTAAGTACCAGTTGCAGATACTGTAATGGATTGAGTCGTTGCGTTGTTGCTCCATAAATAAGAAGCTCCAGCTCCAGCTGTTAAAGTAACGCTTCCACCTTGACAGAATGTTGTTGGACCATTTGCAACGATTGTAGCCGTTGGTAATGGATCCACTGTTACTGCTGTAGCTGTTGATGTTGCTGAACATCCGCTTGCGTTCGTTACTGTTACGTAGTATGAACCACCTGCCGTTACTGTGATCGCTTGCGTTTGTGCGCCGTTTGACCATAAGTAGCTAGCTCCTGAGTTCGCTGTTAACG
>Ga0208592_1000572_pt1 | contig 10090 bp, 8 predicted proteins | sample LakMenE18May10ns_FD_150712 | JGI IMG/M metagenome (GOLD analysis project Ga0208592, IMG submission 150712) | Freshwater microbial communities from Lake Mendota, WI - 18MAY2010 deep hole epilimnion ns (SPAdes) | ecosystem: Environmental > Aquatic > Freshwater > Lentic | place: Lake Mendota...
GCGCTCAATGCTGCAGGGGTTGCTGGTAGCGGAAGTTTCCGCATCTCTAATGAACCTGGTCAGTCGGGTATGTACGTCGATGTATCTGTCAACGTCGGCGGCGTCATCTCGGGTTCGGGTGCGCTGTGGGTAGGTGCTAATGGTTCCTTTAACGCATCGATTTATGTGTATGTGAACTTGCGTGCTGTGGGTGCGTACGGGTATTTGTACATCAGCAATAACAGCATGACCGTAGATGCGTACCTCAATATGGCGGGCATCAGTTTCCGCATGTACGGGTACATCAACTCAAATGGATCATTCCAATTCACGGCATCAGCTGGGCCATGGAGTTGGGATACGTATGTTTACGCTGGTTTCGCACAGTTCTGGTTCGGTGCGCGTTACTCTTCATCAATCACCATCACAAGTTGGGCGCCATACGTATCCGTCTCCGTGAGTGGATATGCCTACCTAGACGTCAGTTGGCCGAGTTGCTGGTGGAATTACTATTGGTACCGAACCTGGTTCGGTACTTGGTGGAAGATTTGGTACATGTCTTGCGGTTGGGGTGGTCGGTACCGGTGGATCAACGCTGGTATTGGATTCAACACCAACCCTGGAAACGTCTGGGTCAGCCTGAATGGTTATTACTTTGGTTTGAGATAAGAGATTTTCACTCGAGAAAATACATGAACAAACAGGGTTGTTGTTAGCGGTCATTTTGCTGGCAGCAACCCTGTCGTTTGTGATGTCCAGACAACTTTGGATGTGGTTGATGGCTGACCAAATAGACACCATATTTGTTGAGTAACAGATCTGTGTGAACTAGTCTTTCAACATGACTAAAGATCGCGAACCCGTCAGAATTCTCGCCCACGAATCGGTAGCCGAAGGCATTAACGAGCGGCTCCAAGCAGCAATGTCTCGCCGTAAATTCCTGAGTGCAATTGGTGCAACAGCTGCTGCTGCAGCGCTCGCTAGTTGCGGCGACAAGGTGTACAACTATTACGGCAGCACAGGACCAACTGCATCAACATTGGTCGAGCGTCGTTTGAACCTTTACAGCTGGGCCGACTACACCGACCCAGAACTTTTGGCCGCATGGGGCGACACAACAGTAGCCATTTTCAACTCTACTGAAGACCTCATTGCCAAGCTCACGGCAGCAAATGGTAAGAGCGGATTCGATGTCGTTGTGCCAACTGGAATGTTCATTCCTGAGATGGTGCGACGCGAACTTCTTGAACAACTCGACTTGACAAAAATTCCTAACTTCAATCAACTCGATGTCCAATACACCGATCAGCCATGGGATAGAAAAAACACCTACTCCGTTTGCAAGGCCTGGGGCACCGTGGGCTGGTTGTACGACTCCACTGTTGTAACAAAGCCCATCACAACGTGGAAAGAATTCGTTGAAGCAGCGAAGGGTGAAGCAAGTGGTAAGACATCAATTATTGATGCTCCAATCAACTCCACTGGGTTGTACTTCTGGGCAAATGAAATTGAGTGGGACAACGACAACGAAGAAGCAATGGCTGCATGCAAGAACTTCTTGCTGAATGAACTTGCACCTCATCTCAGCGGTCTCGACTCTGCGCCACAAGGCGTCATTCTCGACACCCCATATGCGCTCTCTCAGACATTCAATGGAGATGCACGTCGTGCCATGCTGGCTCTCCAAGAAGCAGGGCAAGATGTGAGCAAATGGAAGTGGGGGGTAGGTGCCCCGACAACTGAATTGTGGATGGACACTTATTGCATCGTGAAGGGCGCTCGTCATAAAGAGGCTGCTTACGATTACATCAACTTTATGCTCGACCCATTGAACTCTGCTCGTGAAGCAATGTTCATTGGCTCACACACAGGTTCGGCAAGCTTGGAAGCAATGTTGCCATCAGAGCTTCCCTTCAAGGAATTCATGAGCTTCACTCCTGAGGAAGTTGCGCGCATGGTTCCTGGTAAATACTCGGAGGGTCTCAATACCGCTATTGCGATCCACGAGGAATTGCGTAAAAAGGCATCTGCCGGTACTCCGGTTAAGGGATGATCATGTCGCGGAGTAAAACCTGGGTGCAATTGGGCTCAGCTGTCATTGTGGGAAGCGTTGTGCTTTTGGCATGTGGTGGAGGAGCCGCAAGCGGTGGTGGAAAAGTTGATGCGCAGGCTGCCTTGGCCGACCTCATCGTGGAAACACCTTCTGCGGCTAAGGCCGGCTCAAAAACATCAGATGTTTCCTGTTCTGGCCCTGCGCCAAGTGAATTTGGTTCTGGAGAATTGTGTGTTGACTCTGGGTATCGCCAAGACAGCAAGTTTTCTTTCGCCAACTGGGGCAGCTATCAATACACAGGCGACACCTTTAATGCCGATGAATTTGTCACACTTTTTGGCGCAGCAAATGTATGCATTTCTGGCGTAGCAGCAAACTGTGTGCTCACAACTGAATCACAAGCTCAACTCGACAAACTCAACAAGCAGGTTGCTGGCGGTCGTTGTGAAGGCATGGTGGTGATGAGTGCACTTTTGGCAGCAGGCGCAGTGAAATTGGAAGACCTACAGCCCGGTGCAAAGTCGGTATCTGACCTCGACCCCAACGACCCAAAGTTGTTGAAGCAAATTAACTATTGGTGGGCTACACAGTTTTCTCCGAAGGTTGTTGCCGACACCACAATTATTCGTGAAAAAGGAATTAAAGGTGTGCTCGACGGAACCTTGCGAGGTTTGCGTAAGGGCGTCTTTGCCACCATGGGTATTTACACCAAGTCGTCTGGTCATGCGCTGTTGCCTGTCGGTGTTACTCGCTCTGCAGATGGAACATTCAATATCATCGTGTACGACAGCAACTTTCCCGACGAATTGTCGCGAGTAGTGGTTGACCCTGTAAAAGAAACATGGATCTACCTTGAAGGTGCTGTTACCCCAGGGCAGGCAACAGGTGGTTGGTCGGGAACTTCAGGAACCATTGAACTTACGCCGCTCATTTCGCGTGAAGGTGGTTCTGCATGTGAATTCTGTGACGATAAAACTGCCAGCCAACTTGAAGTGAATGCTCAACTCGTTCCGCTACCTGCAGATGGACTTTTGAATTCACTCTTTAAACCTGATGCGGAATAGTTACCACGTATCAATCATGGGGCGTTTTTTGCCAGTGCGTTGTGGGGTAGGCGGGTAACTGCGTAACATGCCAGCAATGCGCATGCGCGTATCGGCCGGGTCAATGACTTCATCAATTTCCATGTGTGAAGCCATGTTGAGTGCGCTGCCGCGTTCGTAGGCACTTGCAATGAGTTTGTCTTCTAGTGCTTTGCGTTCAACTGGGTCGGCAATGGCATCGAGTTCTTTTTTGAATCCAAGTCGCACCGCGCCTTCTAAACCCATGCCGCCGAATTCACCCGTTGGCCAAGACACCGTGAACGATGTGGCGTGGAAACTGCCGCCTGCCATTGCTTGTGCACCAAGGCCATAGCCCTTACGTAAAACCACGGTGAGCCAAGGAACAGTGATGCTGCCCGCAGTAACAAACATGCGGCTGAAGTGGCGTACTTGGGCTGTTTCTTCTGCTTCGGGGCCAACCATAAAACCTGGTGTGTCGCACAACGAGACAATAGGAAGATCGTGTGCGTCGCATAGTTGAATGAATCGTGAGGCTTTATCGGCTGCATCTGAATCGATTGCGCCACCGAGGTGTGCAGGGTTGTTGGCAAGAAGCCCTACAGCAAAACCTTCAATGCGCAATAGCGCGGTGACGATGCCAACTCCAAAAGCAGAGCGAAGTTCGAGGAATTGCCCGCCATCGGCAACTGCTTCAATTGCTTGTCGCACATCGTAAATGCGCGTGCGCTGTTCAGGAACAACATCGCGTAGGGCGGCGTCATTGCCGGGTTGCGCAGTGACGCGTGCTTGCGCAAAGTAGTTGAAGTATTTCTTTGCGGCAGCAACTGCGGCGGCTTCATCGGCAACACGAATATCGACCACGCCATTTTTAGTTTGCACGTCAATAGGGCCAATGTCGGTGGCAGCAACTTTGCCGAGTCCGCCGCCTTCAATCATGGCTGGGCCTGCCATGCCAATGTTTGAATTTTCTGTAGCAATGATGACATCGCAGCAACCCAGTAGGGCAGCGTTACCTGCAAAGCAGTAACCCGAGGTGATGCCAATCATGGGCACTAAACCCGACAATTGCCCGAAGAGTGCAAAGGCCATGGTGTGCAGCCCAGTCACCCCAGAAGCATCGGTATCGCCAGGGCGACCACCTCCACCTTCAGCAAAAAGTATGACAGGCAAGCGCAACTCGGCAATGAGTGCAAAGAGCCGATCTTTTTTGATGTGATTCAACAAGCCTTGCGTACCAGCAAGAACGGTGTAGTCGTAGGAAACAACTGCACATGGGTGGCTGTTGATGGTGGCAATTCCTCCCACCAAGCCATCGCCAGGAGTATTAGCAATGAGGTCTTCCAAGGTGCGACGCTGACGCTGAGCAGCGATAGCGAAACTGCCGAATTCTTGGAATGAACCTTCGTCTACGAGGTCAGCAATATTTTCACGAGCCGACCTTTGGCCGCGTGCGTGCCGCTTCGCCATCGCTTCAGGTCGCGCGGCATCAGCGGTGAGGTTGCGGCGCTGTTGATAGCGCGCGAGGTCTTGTCGTTCTGCGGCGGGCGCATTTTGCTCGGCACCAACTTCGCTTGCAACAACACCAGGTGTGATGGTGAGCAGGAGTTGTCCCTCTTCAACGGTGTCGCCAACGGCAACATGTACGAGTGCAACAGCACCATCTACTGCACTAGAAACTGGGTGCTCCATTTTCATTGATTCAATAACGATGAGATCTTTTCCTGCTAAAACGACACTGCCAACAGCTGCGTGAACAGCAATGACCGTTCCGAGAAGCGGCGATGTAACGCGATGTTCCTTTTCCCCCATAGACATAGTCTTGCCGATGAGCCTGGGGTGCTGTTACTCGGGGAAGCTACTGCAGTCCGAGCGCAGAACGATCGTGTGTGCTGAGTTTGCCGCGGGTGACCCACACATCGGCAATGTCGACCTCTTGAGGCTTTTCCTGCACCACGCTGGGTTTTTTGAGGCCGGCTTCTTGCCAGTCACGAATAGCAATGTTTCCTGACCGTTGCCCATAGGAACCCGCGCCATCGGTGAGGCCACGTAACAACAGGGTGTTTGCATTTACTTTCCCGATGAAAACAGCGGGACGTGTTTTACCAATGCGATCTGCATCGTGTACCCCTGGGATTCCAGAAAACTCAAGAAAGGCATCGACAATGTCGCCGGGTTCAAGAACATACATGGCGTCAAGTGTGAGTTCGCCAAGCGAGTGCTGTGTTGTGCGCAAAGTGTGCGCCACGAAATCGACGAAAGAAAGTTGCCCACGGAGGTCTTCGAGTACCACGTTGATTTTCTGCTCAACTTCTAACTCGTGTGCACGTGGTGAACGTGAGGTCATGGTTTCAGAGCCGTCGATGGCTTGCCATGTGAAACCAGTATCCGTGAGTGCAATAACGCGAGCACGAATGATATGGCGTGTTCCTGGAGGAGGAGCAGAGTGCAAATGTGTTTTCTTTTGTGGCGGCGGTGGGGGTGCGTGGCGGCGCTTCACTTCGCGGATGCGCTCACGGCGTTCTTTGTCGGGCAGTTGGCGCAATGAGCGCGGAACAATTTGTTCCACAATGCACATGGTGGCAGTAATGCTTACTTGTAACCGCACGGTGTCGGACTCTTGAAGTGTGCCAAGGGTTGCAGAAAACTCTGCGCTCAGTGTTCCTACGAGACCACCGTTGAACTCTTCCCAAGCCCATGAGCCATCGTCGTTGCGCCGTAAGAATTCGGCCGTCACAATGCGTTGTTCTTCTTTGACTTTGGGTGCTGGGGCAACATGCGAAGAGGCACTTGCCGGAACTACTTTGCGCAGTTCGGAAAGCGCCTCTTCAAAAGCATTTGGCTTCTTCTTTTTCCCCACAATGTGAAGGTAGCGCACCCATGAAACATGGGTTGCCGTATTTACTCAGGAAGTGGGTAATGCACGCCTGGAATGCCAGGAAGAAGTGGGTTTGCCCACTCTGGTCGTGGCAAGAGGCCAGGGTATGCGCCTGGTGCCATTGGTGCGGTGTCGCTGTTCCAGTCATGGTGGATTGGCTGCAATTGGTAGTAGCCGTTACCTGCGTTAGTGCCACCGTCAACCAAGAGGTCGTGGCCGGTGATGTAGCCAGCCATGTCGGAAGCGAGGAACATTACTGGTGCAACAATTTCTGGAATTTCGCCCAAGCGACGCATTGGTGTGCGTGAAGCAATCCATTTATCCATGCCCATGCCTTCAAGAGCGGCACGTGTCATTTCAGTAATGATGAAGCCAGGGCTTACAGCATTCACGCGCACGCCGCGGTCGGCCCACTCGCAACCAAGTTGCTGTGTGATGTTGCGCAACGCACCCTTTGCAGCGGTGTAGGCAATGATGTTCATTTCGTTCGCGCCGCTACCCATGATGGAGCAGATGTTGACAATGTTGCCGCTCTTTTTCATGAGCATGTGCAAGCCAACTTCACGCATGTAAAGGAATGCACCGCGAAGGTCGACGGCCATGATGTTGTCGAAGGTTTCGGTAGGGAAGCGCTCGGCGCCAATTCCTAATACGTCAGAGATGCCGGCGTTGTTCACGAGTGTGTCAATTCCACCGAACTCTTTGATGCCTGCTGCAACAACTCTTTTCACGTCGTCTTCTTTTGAAACGTCGCCGGTAACGCACAACACTTTGGCGCCAAGTTTGCGGCATGATTCGCCAGTTGCTTCGAGCAGGTCTTTTGAGCGTGCGGTGAGCACCAAGTTGGCACCAGCTGCTGCGAAGCCTTCAGCAAAGCTTGCGCCAAGGCCGTAAGAAGCACCGGTAATGAGCACTGTCTTTCCCGTGAAATTAAACATGATGTCCCCTGTGGTAGTTGTCGAATGTGGTGAAAATGGCCTCACAAAATAGGCCTTGTAGAGAAATTAGTGGTTTGCATGCCTTGGGGGCGAATGCGACCGCCGTGTCACACCCTTTCGTCATAATGCATACGCAGAAAGGTGGGTTCAATAGGTGAATTCCGACAACTCTTTGGTGGTGGTGCGGCGTTTGAAGAGGGCGCTCGGCGACCTGGGCATTCGTCCGCAGGTGGCAGGAGGCGAAGACTGGGTGGGGGTCGACTCCGACCATGGCCAAGTGGTGTTCCATGCGGTCGGCCTCGCCGACGCATCGCGTTTAGCCAATCTTCTCGAAGACCTCGCTGCCCATGCCGAACGTGGCCGGTCGTATTTCCCTCCAGTGGAACCAGAACCCGAAGAGAGCCACTACGAGGCCCAATCTGGCCAGTTCACCCCTGTTACAGCTCCTCACGACCCGCCATACCCCGCGTCGCAATATCACCCACGGGTCGGTTCGTGAGGGGAACCGAGGCGCTTGCGGCCTACCCACAAGAAATCAGCTATCACGAGTGGTGGCGGTTGTGGTCATATGTGAGTGCGCTCAGCATCTCCGACGTCGAGGGGCATTCACTCTGGCTCGTTGTCAAAAACAGTAAACGCAGTTGGCATTACGAAACCCCGTTTATGCATATTGAGTTGTACGGAGAAGAAGTTCCTGGTTGCCCCGACTTTGCGCTTCCCGTGTCTCCACGTGTTGCCGACTTTGGCACCGAGCTGGCAACTGGCTCCGACAATGCGGTGTTGAGTTGTGTCGATGAAGCATCGCTCATGGTGAAAACACCGCGTGGGTCTGTTGTATTCGATCTCCCCACCGACACGCCACTTGAATGGTGGGACGGCAAAGTTGCGGCATGTACTGCAACGGTCAATGCGCAAAGTCTGCGCGACGTTTTGCATTGTGCACGTACTGTGCCACACGGTTTTCGCCTCACCGATTACGGGCCTCCTATTTGGTGCATTATCGACAACAGCGAAGTGAAGTTCCATGCCGACTGGACTCGTTACGGTTTTGGGCGCAGCACAGCCACTCTTCCTGCGCATACTCAAGGCACCGCACAATTTCACAGCACCATTTCTTACGCAATGATGGCGTTGAATTGTTTAGACACCAGCGAAGACCCTGACGTCACTATCTACGTCGATGCCGACGGTGGAACGGGTTGCACGTTGGTGAGCAATGAATGGCGCCTCACTACTCTCTTTGTCGACCCAGTCGCGGCTGCGTGGAGCGGTGCATTGTGGAGCGCATTACGTGTGGCCAACATTCAATACATCAACGACGGAGCAACAGCAGCCGAGTTTGTAATCGCTGGGGCACAAATACGCGCCAGCATGCACGGTGGCATCACGCCTGTGTGTCGTTTATCAACGGTCATTGCACGAGAAGTGTTGTGTAGCGCCGATCTACTTGCCGAGCTCAACACCGTGAACGCCAAATTCGCAGGCATCAATTTGTGGTGGGAAAACGACATGATCGTGGCGGTCACCGATATCGACATGTCACATATCGGCGATATTTCTACAAAGGCAGAACGCTTGGTTGAAGTAACGAAAAGCCTTGGCTTGTTGTTGGCTGCGCTTTAGCTGTTAGTCGCAGCGCTCCAAAATGGTAATTGCGCAAGCGGCTTCTTCGAGCCCCACAACGCCGCCACCATTTTCTGCAAGACCAATGCGAGCATTGGGCACTTGTCGTTCACCGGCTTCGCCGCGCAGTTGAGTTACTAATTCGTACACCATCGACAAGCCAGTGGCGCCTACAGGGTGACCTTTCGACACGAGCCCGCCAGAGGTGTTGATAGGAACAGTTCCGCCAGGGCCAGTTGCGCCCGATTCCACAAATGCACCGCCCTTGCCAATATCGCAAAAGCCAAGCATCTCTGACTGGTAGATCTCACAAAATGCTGTTGCATCGTGCACTTCGGCCACATCTACATCGCTTGGTGAAATGCCGGCAACGGCATAGGCCTTGCGTGCTGCATGATACGAGAGCGACGGTTCGTCGAGGTTGCGATATTTGCCGCCGGTGAGTGCTGTTGCTTTCAACTTAATGGCGCGAGCTTGCACATTGGCAGGAAGAGATTTTAAGTAGTCGGTACTGCACAACACGGCAGCAGCTCCGCCGTCGCCGATGGGGGCACACATGGCGCGGGTGAGAGGAAATGAAACAGGACGATCGTTCATCACTTCATCAACAGTCATAGGGAAGCGGTATTGAGCCTTCGGGTTATGTACTGCATAGTTGTGGTTCTTGGCGGCCGCAATAGCAATTTGTCGTTGCGTGGTTCCGAATTGCTTCATGTGCACGGCTGCTTGAATGCCGTAGGTTTCCATGAAAATGGTGTGACCCTCACCCTTATCGAATGAGCACTGTGCAAATGCTGCAGCGCGTTCGTATTCATCGAAGAGGCGTGGCAGGTCGAAGTTGTCGACGCCCGAGTAGTACGAGTCAAACATGATTTGGCGCTCAGCAGGGTTGGTGTCGGCACCTGGTCGATAAATCTTTTCTACGCCGACAGCAAGCGACACTTGCACTTCACCGCTGCGAATGTCTTTGGCGGCACCTTGCAATGCCATAGAGGCGGTTGCGCATGCGCCTTCTACGTTGGTAATGGGAACACGTTGTGGAAAGAGACCTTCATCGATCATCTCCATAAAGCACACCTGGCCGCGAATGCCACCCTGGCCCCATGTATGCATGAGGCAGTTACCAAACCACGCCGATTGGATGTCGTCGCCATTTTCGAAAGCAGCATCACCCAATGCACCAAGGTACGACTCGCGGGCAATTGTTTTCAAAGAGTCGTCGGGTCGCTTACGAAATGCGGTGCTGTAACTTCCAATAATCCATACGTCAGTCATGTTGTTCCTTCATTCGAAGTGAGTACTTAGGCGGTGCGTTTCGCCCGCGGTTTTGTGGTTTTGAGAGGGGTAATTGTTTGTGACGGGGTAGCCGCTTTTTGATTTGGTTTGCTTTTTGATCTCGGTGTGCGAACGATGAGGCCTCCGAGGAAGAGATCACAGAATTGATCAGAAATTTCGTCGGCATGTAGAGGTCCACCTGGTCGGTACCAATGCGTCAGCCAGTTGAGTGAGCCGATGAGCGCAAGCGTGGCAATGCGCGGGTTGGTGACCGCAGAAAACT
>Ga0208592_1000575_pt1 | contig 10063 bp, 4 predicted proteins | sample LakMenE18May10ns_FD_150712 | JGI IMG/M metagenome (GOLD analysis project Ga0208592, IMG submission 150712) | Freshwater microbial communities from Lake Mendota, WI - 18MAY2010 deep hole epilimnion ns (SPAdes) | ecosystem: Environmental > Aquatic > Freshwater > Lentic | place: Lake Mendota...
TCCTACAGCGCGAGAATTTCCAGCGGCAAATAAATTGTCAAATTCTTTGGAGTCCCGCAATTTGTTGAATCCATCTTTGATGGCCTCTTCGGTCAAAGAAGAAATCCATAAGCGTTTCACTGGAACTTTGCATTTTGCTTTGATGAGTACCCAACGCTGTATCAACTCTCCTTCTTGTCCAGCATCACCGCAGTTGATGACTTCCTCGGCTTGAGTCATCAGGGTTTCGATGACTTTGAATTGACGTTTCGCACCTTCGTCTTCGCGTAATTTAATTCCGAACTGTCCTGGAATTATCGGTAAATCTTCCAATTTCCAATATTTCCAATTTGGATTGTAATCCTCCGGGTCCTTCAAGGAACACAGGTGTCCAAAAACCCAGGTTACACAATAGCCGTTTCCTTCCAGGTAGCCATCTCGTCGATTTTTGGCTCCTAGAATCTCCGCTAAATCACGGGCAACACTTGGTTTTTCGGCAATACAGAGTTTCATTGAAAGGTGAAAATGTGAATGCCAAAAATAGGAAAGAAAGTGTGAAGTTAAACGTTCAACATATGAGAGTTATGAACGAAATTTCCATAAAAAAAGCGGTGATCATCACCGCTTTTTCTTTATTTTTTGAAGGCGTTTATGCCTTTTGTCAAAAACGCTTTATAGGAATTAATTTCCGGCGTATATCCGATGGCTTCGGTAAGGTCATTTCCTTCATGATCAACCACTACATATAGCGGTTGTTGGAAGCTACCGTATTTTTCCATTTCTAAATCGGCCCATTTATTTCCAACGGTTTTAATTTTACCACTTAGTTTGGAAACGCGTACTTCACTTGCCGGCAATGGAGTGCGGTCATCAACGTACAATGAAACGATTACAAATTGCTTTTGCAACAGTGGACGAATTTCGTCGTTGGTCCAAACAGTTGATTCTGTTTTTCGACAGTTTTGACAAGCATATCCAGTAAAATCTAATAAGATAGGCAAGTTCTTTTTCTTTGCATATTCTTGTCCAATGGCCAAATCATGGAATACCAAGATGGATCCATCTCCTACAGGATGCATGTCAGCTGCGTATTGAACTGAAATGGAATCAGAATCGAGTCCTGTTTCTAATCCACCGTTCACCCAACGGAAATTATCTTCTGAATGTGTTCTTGGCGGTGCGATTCCGTCGATTAGTGTTAAGGGAGCACCAAACATTCCAGTAAATAAATAAACAGAGAATGTCAATGCAATCAAGGCAAACATAAATCTGGGAACCCCAAGTTTTTCCATAGGTGAATCATGCGAAAAGCGCAATTTCCCCAGTAAGTAAAGTCCCATAGTAAGGAATAAGACAAACCAAATGGCTACGAACCACTCGCGCGTCAATAGGTTCCAGTGGTATGCTAAATCTACGGAGGACAAGAATTTCAATGCTAACGCTAATTCGGCTAAACCAAGAACGACCTTCACTGAATTTAACCAACCACCAGATTGCGGCAAGGAGTTCAACCATCCTGGGAATATGGCGAAAACCGTAAAAGGTATCGCTAACGCAAGGGAGAATCCCGTCATTCCAATGGCTGGTGTCAAATAGGAACCGGAAGTGGATGCTTCTACTAACAAGGTTCCAATGATTGGACCTGTACATGAGAAAGAAACCAATCCCAAGGTAAATGCCATGAAGAAAATCCCAATGTATCCGCCTCGGTCAGCTTGTTTATCCATTTTATTTACCCATGAATTCGGCAACTGAATTTCGAATGCTCCAAGGAACGAGAAAGCAAATAAAACGAATATGGCAAAGAAAATGAGGTTCATCCAGATGTTAGTCGATAATTCATTCAAACCTAAGGGCCCCATTGCTGCGGTAAAGATCAATCCAAACGCAACATAGATTAACACAATGGATGCTCCGTAAACCAAGGCTTTAAAGATGCCTTCCTTGCGGGATTTAGATTGCCTTGTAAAGAACGTTACGGTCATTGGAATCATTGGGAACATACAAGGAGTTACCAATGCAACTAGTCCGGCCAAGAATCCAGCAATGAAAATCACCAAATTGGAGTCCTTCTCTTTTTTCTTTTGGTTGTTTGGTTTCATTGGTTCCATTTGCGTTTTAGCACCAGATGTTTTGACTCCATCTTTTGCGGTAACATCGCTTGTGTCGCCTTCAACAATTGTTGCATTTTCATTTGGAACGAAACCACTTAATTTCACTTTTCCTTCCGTGTCAAAAGGACCAACACATCCATCGGCATTGCATAATTGGAAAAAATTAATCTCAAAATTTAAGGTAAATTCATCTTTAGTCAGTACTTCAATTTGCTGTTTGAAAGTGGCATTTTTCTCAAAATAATACGATGTACCTAAGTCATCCACGTGCTTAATGGGTTTTCCTAGGTCAAAAGGCTTTCCAATTAATTTGTAATTAGGCGATTTCTTCAGGTTGAATTCGGGAACCAAACCTGTCCCATCTGCATCCGCAGGATTGTGCTTCAACGAAAATATATGGAATCCGGGTACGATGGAGCCTTTAAATACAATGTTTGCGTGCGATTCGTCTATTTTTTCGACGGAATAGTCCCACTTGATGTATTCATTCATCATTCCTTGTCCATGTACAAATGACAAACTGAAAAGGAAGCTGAAAAAGAAAAATAGGTTTTTCATGTTAATTGATTTCTAAGGTGAAAGGTACAGAAATAGGAGGGAGGCATTTGGTGTCGTCGCAAATCATGTATTGCATTTCACCCTTTAATGTCCCTGGTTTTTTTACAGTGATTTGTTGTTCGGCTGCATACTGCGACTCAAATAAATAAACAGTTGATTCAAAGTTTTTATCGAAAATCTCGTGTGGAACAGTTCCTTCAACGGCCTCACCGACGATTTTATAGTTTTTGGATGCTTCAATCAACATTTTCGTGGGGATTGGACCCGCATTTTCGTCCGTTTTTTGAGAATACAAATGCCATCCTGGTTCAATTTGACCAGTTGCAATTACGGCACTCGATTTTGAATTGTATTGGAATGTCCATTTGACATGATTTTGAGCATAAATCATGGATGTAAAGGACATCAATAGCACAATAAGGAGGCTTTTCATTTTCATTGGATAAGTTCTGAGTTTTCGAAATTACAAAACTTTCGGGACATATGCGCGTAACCTAAGTTACTAAATTACCAGTCTAATCGAGCTTGTGCACTAATTGACTGGTCTGCGCGAATACCTTGTTCAAAGAGAAATTTACCTGCCATGGCAATCATCGCAGCATTATCCGTGCAGTAGGAGAATTTGGGAATAGAAACTTTCCATCCGTGTTCCATTTTGGCACTTAATCGTTTGCGCAATTCACTGTTTGCGGAAACACCACCAGCAATGACCACGCAATTTATACCCGTTTCTTTGACAGCCTTTTCTATCTTTTCCATCAAAATACTTACGATGCTATTTTGGATCGATGCGCAAAGGTCATTCAAATGTGTTGATTTAAATTGCTCGTCCAATTTCACTTGATCGCGAATGGTATATAAAATGGATGTTTTAAGTCCGCTGAAACTAAAGTTGAGTCCTTCGATGCGTGGTTTGGAAAATTGAAACGCTTGCGCATTACCAAGTTGAGCGTATTGGTCGATTAATGGTCCTCCTGGATAAGGAAGATCGAGCATTTTTGCCGCTTTGTCAAACGCTTCTCCTGCGGCATCATCTATCGTGTTTCCCAATACGACCATTTCTAGAGGATTTTCAACGCGTACAATTTGTGTATGCCCACCTGAAACAGTTAAACAGAGAAAGGGAAAACTTGGTTTTGTTTCACTTGCGTCCTCAATAAAATGCGCTAAAATATGCGCTTTCATGTGATGAACGGGAACCAATGGTTTGCCTGTTGCAAGTGCCAATGCTTTTGCGAAAGATGTTCCAATAGTCAGTGAACCAAGGAGTCCAGGTCCTTGTGTAAAGGCAATGGCATCAATGTCTTTTAACGTTAATCCAGCATTCGAAAGAGCGGTTGAAACAACTGGCACGATGTTTTCTTGATGTGCCCGTGATGCAAGTTCTGGTACAACGCCGCCAAATTGTTCGTGAACAGCTTGACCGGCAATGATGTTGGACAAAATTTGATTGCCTTTTAGGATTGCTGCAGAAGTATCATCACAAGAAGATTCAATACCTAGGATAATCGTGTCTTTCACTGCTAAAAGATTATTAAATTTGTAAAGCTAATGGCAAAGGTACTTAAATTCTTGGGTCGCATCATCGGTATTGCATTTGAATGGCTTTTGCTGTTGGTGTTACTCCTTGCCTTTGTTGTTCGTTTCCCAAGTGTGCAATCTTTTTTCGCTCGTCAAGCCACCGCTTTTTTGTCATCAGAATTGAATACTACGGTTAAAGTAGATCAACTAGAAATTGTATTCCTAGATAAAATAGCCTTGAAAGGATTGATGATCAAGGACTTGGATAAGGATACTTTAATTGCGGTAGATGAACTTGTTGTCCGTTTTGACGAATTAAAAATTTTCAAAAATGAATTTATTGTCAAGGATGTTCTTCTGAAAAAGGGGAACTTGAACATCCAAAGACATAAGAAAACGGGTGCTTACAATTATGCCTTTTTGCAAGATTATTTTGGTGGATCAGAAAAATCAACAGGAAAGACAAAGCCCATCAAATTAGACTTGAAACGCATCTCCATGCGTGATTTTCACATTAAATACGATGACCGTCGCAAATATACCTTGCCTTATGGGGTGGATTATGACCACCTTGATTTGAAAAATGTACAACTTTTAGCAACGAAATTTAAAGTGCGCGGAAACGACGTCGCATTTCAATTGAATAAGCTAGAGTTTAAAGAGCGTGCGGGTATAAAAATCAATCACATATCTGCGTATGTATCGATTTTCAACAAAGGATTACACTTGCGAAAATTTAACGTTCGAACAGCTAAATCCAATATCTATTTCCCTAAATTTAATTTCAATTTTAAGAATTGGGAAGCATTTGATTCCTTCGATGATGAGGTATATTTTGATGCCTTCTTGGCACCTAGTAAGGTCGATTTATCCGATATCAGTTATTTTGCACCGGAAATGAAAGGGATGAAAGACCGTGTAGCATTGTCAGGGGTCATTACTGAACGATTAAGAAACTTAACCATCAATGATTTTTACTTGCGTTTCGGTCAACATTCTTTTCTTCGAGGAAACCTTGTATTGCCGGATTTTCGTTTGGGGGATAAAGGCAAATTAAAAGAGTTCATTCACGATGCCCACATTTCGGTCAATGATATTGCTCATTTGAGCATGCCAGAGGGTGTTTCTTCTATTGATTTAGGTGAAACGGTTCGACTTTTGGAATATGCGCAAATCGATCAATTGAAAATAGATGGGGACTTAAGTCAATTCCAAGTTCGCTTGCAACGTGCAAAAACGGCAATAGGGACGGTTGGATTAAAAACCCCAATGAGAATGGAATTCATTACCAATGGGGTAGCGATTAGTCCGATCATGAAAGATTCCTCCTTCATGGAAATCCAGTCCTTGGATGTTGCAAAATTATCCAATCAAGCTGATTTAGGATTGGCAACTGGACAAGTTCGTTTCAGCGGAACCTTCACAAATGATGGAAACTATGAACTGAAGGATATTTCTGCTGCCTTGAGTCGATTTGATTACTTGGGTTACGCTTACTCAAACATTCGATTGTCCGAAGGTCAAATTGCAAAGGAGCAATTCTTCTCAAAAATTCAAATCAAAGACCCTAACCTGGATTTGGATTATGCTGGTTCGATATCCTTGAATAAAGTCCCTAATTACACAATGGACTTGAAGGTTTACTCCAGTGATTTAACTAAATTAAACATCACGGAAAGTCCGGGGGCTCGATTTAATGCCAATTTAACAGCGGCATTAACGGGAAGTGATTTTCAAAATTTGAATGGGAAGCTTGAATCCAATAACCTCCGCTATGAAGAGGATGGAAAAGACGTTTCGCTCGATTTTATGAATGTGGTATTTGATCGAAAAAAACAATCGGATTTCATCAACATTCAAAGCTCTTTGTTAAACGCAACAGTTCAAGGTAAAATCGACTACGAACATGTTTTAGACGATTTTACGCAAAATTTATCCTTGGTCTTCCCATCGCTGATTCAGACGAAAAAAGCAAGAAATAAGGAGGAAGGACAAAGTGACTTTTCCTATCGTTTTCAGGTGAGTAGAATCAATAATTTCTTGGATATTTTTGTTCCAGGCTTAAAAATCGCAGATGGGACAACCTTAAATGGTGCATTTAAATCTAGGGAGGATATTCTCATGGCTAAATTGAATAGCAATGAAATGGAATTTGAAGGGATTCGATTTCAGTCAATTGCCATGGATCAAACCATTACCCCAGTAGGTGTTGATGGAAGCCTAAGTATTGCAACCGTAAAATATGGAGATTCACTTTCCTTCAATGGAGTTGAGTTTTTAAATCGAGGAAAAAATGGCGTCTTAGCTTCATCACTTTATTGGGACAAAGAATCAAATGATTATTCTTCCATCAAATGGACGACACACATACTTGGAAGCGATCAAATCAATTTTATTCTTCAACCATCTTTTTTCTCCATCAATGGTTTTAAATGGGAAATTGAAAAGGAATCCGTTATTGCTTTGGCTAACAATGATGTGAGCATTGAAGATTTTCGCTTGTCTCGCGATGGACAATTAATCAAAATTGCGGGTTGTTTGACTAAAAACAATGAAGATAAGCTGCATTATCAAGTAAGTCAATTGAAATTAGATGAATTAAGCCATATGCTTGGTTTAGCACAGCTCTATTCTGGTTCTTTTTCTGGCTGGGGAGATGTTTCCAATCCGTTTACCAATTTCAATTTTAGCTGTGATGCGCGTTTAGAGAACTTGGCCATCGATGGCGAAGAAGTGGGAACGGTATCTGTTCTGACTGATTGGAACGAAAAAAGGGAAAGTATTTTCATGCAAGGTGAACTTAAGTATCGGGATTTGCGAACCTTTGATTTCAACGGACTTTATGCCGTGAATAAAAATGAACTCGATTTAAAATTAAAGTTTGATCAAACAGACATCAAATTTGCGAATGCATACTTGGATCCGGATGTGGTCAAGGACATCCACGGGAAAATAAATGGAAGCATTCAAGTGAAAGGAAGTCCTGATAAACCTGAGTTGAGCGGAAAACTACGTTTAGTGGATGGTGGTGCACAAGTGGAATTGCTGGGTGTCAAATACCGAACAGAAGGAATCATTGATGTCAAAGAAGAATCGTTTGAAATCACCAACATTCCATTATACGATGAGGCCGGAAATGTTTCTTACATCATTGGTACCATCAACCATGAAAACTTTAGCGATTGGAACTTTGATTTGCAATTTAACATGGAGGACGACATTCGTAAAATCAATCCATTAACAAAACAAAATGCCGCGATAGATCAATTCATGGTTTTGAACACGACATACAAACAAGGGGATGTCTATTATGGTAAGGCTTTCGCTCGTGGAGTTGTGAATATTTCCGGTACGGAAAGCGATTTAGATGTGTTTGTTAACCTCGAAACCAAGAAAAATACCGAAATTATTTTCCCAATGTATGGCGTTTCGGAAATTGAAAAAGAGGACGATTTCATTCAGTTTGTTAATAAATCCAATATACAAGAACAACTCGAAAGGAAATTAGACTTTTCAGGGATCGACTTGGATTTAAATTTTAAGGTAACCCAGGATGCTCAGATGAAGTTAATTTTCAATGAGCAAATTGGAGATGAAATCATCGCACGCGGTGATGGAAACATGAACATCAAGTTGGATCAACTGGATCAGTTATCGATGATCGGAAAATACCGCATTGCATCTGGGAGCAAGTATAATTTTGCTATGGGGTCCATCAAACAATTGTTTATGATTGAAAGTGGCTCGGTCATTGAGTGGACTGGAGATCCTTACGATGCCTTGATTGATGTCAAAACGGTTGCAACGAAAAAAGCATCGATATTGGAGCTAAGTCCAGAACTTGCAGATAAATCGCTGGTGAATCAAGACATTTATTGCTACCTGAACTTATCAGACAAATTGTTGTCCCCTCAAATTTCCTTTGATATTAAAGCTCCAAGAGCTCCTGAAACTGGTCGCGCATTGATTGATCGCGTTTTAGCCGATTCAGATGAGAAGAACCGACAGTTTTTCTCCCTATTATTGGTCAGTAAATTCCAACCCTTGAAAGGAAACATATCAGCAGGTGGATCAGCGGCCTTGGACTTGATTGAATCACAGATCAATGCAGCCCTCAGTAATTTATCGGAGAATTATAAATTAAATTTAGATGTGGGTTCGGATGCAACGCAAGGTGAAACCAGTGTAGCCATTGGAATGAACAAGGGAATATTAAATGATCGACTTGTCATATCTGGAAGTTTTGGTGTGGAAAACCGATCCACAACCAGTGAAATCAGTGGAACCAAAAGTGTGCAGAATTCAGTCATCGGCGACGTGAGTTTGGAATATAAAATTCAAGATAATTTCAGGGTCCGCGCCTTTAATGAGTCCAACAATGCAACGGTGAAACAAAATGCAGGTCCTTTCACACAAGGCATCGGTATTTCCTATCGAGAAGAGTTTAATCATTGGAATGAACTGCAATTCATTCAAAAGGCAAATAGAATTTTGAAAGGCAAGGAGAACGGAAACTTACCTGCCGATAAACGAAAAAGACAAGCGGTCACTGTTCCGAATGCAACGAAAACGAACGTCGAGACCGATAAAGAAATAAAAGAAAAAATATGAAAAAAGTACTCGTAGCAAATCGAGGTGAAATCGCCAGAAGGGTATTGCGAACCTTAAAAAAGATGAACATCAAAAGTGTTGCCATCTATTCTGATGCGGATGCAAATGCTCCTCATGTATTAGAAGCAGATGAGGCGGTTTATGTTGGAAAAAGTCCTTCCGCTGAAAGTTATTTACAGCAAGACCTGATTCTATCCATTTGCAAGGATTTGGAAGTGGATGGCATTCATCCGGGTTATGGTTTCCTTTCAGAAAATGCTGGATTCGCTCGAAAAGTGAAAGATGCTGGAATGAAATTAATTGGTCCATCTCCCGAATCAATGGAATTAATGGGCGATAAATTGAGTGCAAAACAAGCCGTAAAAGATTATAATGTTCCTTTAGTTCCTGGAGTGGATGAAGCCATTTCGGACATTCCTGCTGCAAAGCGTATTGCTGCTGAGGTCGGTTATCCGATATTGATCAAAGCTTCTGCTGGTGGTGGTGGTAAAGGAATGAGACTTGTTCATGCCGAAGAAGAATTCGAAGAACAAATGATTTTGGCGCAAAATGAAGCGCGTTCTTCCTTTGGCGATGACGCAGTGTTCATCGAGAAATTCGTTAATCAGCCTCGTCACATCGAAATTCAAGTATTTGCCGATCAACATGGAAATGCCGTGTATTTGTTTGAACGTGAATGTTCTGTTCAGAGACGTCATCAAAAAGTAATCGAAGAGGCTCCAAGTGCGGTCCTGACTCCTGAAATTCGTGAGAAAATGGGTGCGGCGGCAGTGCAAGTATGTAAAGCCTGTAACTACGAAGGAGCAGGAACCGTCGAGTTCTTAATTGATGCGAACCTAGATTTCTATTTCCTTGAAATGAATACGCGTTTGCAAGTGGAACATCCCGTAACCGAAGAAATCACCGGACTTGACCTTGTTGAATGGCAAATTCGTGTTGCACGTGGCGAACGCTTACCAAAACTTCAGGATGAGTTAGCCATTCATGGTCATGCCGTGGAAATTCGTGTCTACGCAGAAGATAGTTTAAATGGATTCACCCCAGATATCGGAACCTTGAACCGCTACCGCATTCCAACAGGAAAAAGTGTGCGTGTCGATGACGCGTTTGAAGAAGGAATGGAAATTCCAATTTACTACGATCCGATGATTGCCAAATTGGTCGTTTGGGGAAAAACACGCACAGAAGCCATTGATCGTGCCATCAAAGCCATTGATGATTACCAAATATCTGGTGTGAAAACAACGCTCGATTTTGGGAAGTTTGTCCTAAAACATGAG
>Ga0208592_1000576_pt1 | contig 10055 bp, 4 predicted proteins | sample LakMenE18May10ns_FD_150712 | JGI IMG/M metagenome (GOLD analysis project Ga0208592, IMG submission 150712) | Freshwater microbial communities from Lake Mendota, WI - 18MAY2010 deep hole epilimnion ns (SPAdes) | ecosystem: Environmental > Aquatic > Freshwater > Lentic | place: Lake Mendota...
CCCCAGAAAGAGGAGTAAAATGCTGAAGTTGAAGCAGCGCCGCCACTTGTTCCTGCATTGTAGATGGTGTTGGTATTGTTTGCAAAGTTAGTTGTGTAATTATGAGCAAAAACAAGGCTATCTCCGTTTACGTTATTCACCACTGCTGTTCCTTCAATAGAAAGTCCTTTTTCCCATCCTGTTACTAACGTATTAAATACGGATGTCGATGTATTTCTTCTTAAACGGAACGCTTTTTCAAATTTCTCGCCAATTGGCAAAGCGATTGTACCATTTCCTTTTGGACCAACAATGGTACCATTAGAGAAAATCGGCATCGTTTTCGGTTGTGCTGTTGAACCGGCAGCATCATTATCTGATTCGAAACAGTTGGAGTCACCTGGTGCATCGAATAAGTCTTTATCGCGGAATGACATGAAAAATTGAATTTTACCTCTAAATCCGAAATCCGTGTCAAAATCATCGTCTAAGCCACGGTATGCAATAAGGTGTTTACAGTTCACTGTTCCACCAAACCATTCAAAAGAGTCATCTCCACTGAATGATACTTGAACGTTATCTACAATTGTTCCATTACCAACAGATCCAAAGGTAATCCCGTTGATTTCTTTGTTTGGCTCGAGTGCGATACCAGCAAATTCAATTCGGACAAATTTAATGATCCCAGAATTATCTGTATCAAAGTTTCCTCCATATTGTGTATCTGTTGTCGGTACAATTCCCTCGATGTTTGCGACACCACCAGGTTGATTGTTGCGAGCTAATCCTAATACAACGATTCCACCCCAGTCACCTTCATTTCTAGATCCAACAGCTTCGTTGGAAGTAAAAACGATTGGATTGCTTGCACTTGCGTTCGCGATTAATTTCGCCCCTCTTGTAATGATCAAAGTACCTTGGGTTAATTTATCACCACGAATGATTGTTCCAGGTGCAATCGTTAATGTTGCGTTGTTTTTGACATAAATCTTGTTTTGTAGTAAGACAACACCACTCCAAGTTGTATTTGTGGTAATGTCTGTCGATACCGTAGAAGTTGTTGCTGGATAAACGGTATTTTCTGGATCAAAATTAGACCATCCTGAAGTCCAATCTGTTGCTGGAGTGTTGTCCGTTACTGGAAACGCTCCTTTGTAATTGGTCACTGACCAAAATGCGTCCTGGGCACTAAGTAAAGTACTCACGAATAACGCGGCAAAAAGTAAATAGTTCTTTTTCATCTTTTTTTATTTTTTTTATCGAAACAAATTTCCGATGTAATTCGCTAGTCCAAGTTATAAGACCCTTAAATCTACTTTAAGACTTTGTTAAGGAATCGCGCCGTATATTAACAAAATAAAAAAGCGGCAAACGCCGCTTTTCATCTTTACGATAGAATCGTTCTTAGAATTTATATTTTAGGGATAAACTAATTGTTTGTCCGAAGGTGATTTCTTGCCATGCGCTATCAATGCCTTTGTCGTATTTTTGATTTTTATTCATGTCTTGGAAGAACACCAAATCCTGAGCTAATGCATCTTTCACATTTAATTTTACTTCGTATTTTTCTTTAAAGGTTTTGGAAATTTGAAAATCAAGTACATTTCTTCCATTTTCCCATACACTTGGCTCTTGGATACTTCCCGCAATAGCAATTCGTTGTCCAACCAAATTATATGACAAACTAACATTTAAGTCGTTATCGTTGCTGTAGAATAAACCAGCGTTGATGATAAATGGAGATTGTCCCTGCATTGGACGTGTAGAGTTCGGGTATTCAGATTGTCCAAAAACGTCACTCAAATCAACTTTGGATTGAATAAGAGAAGCATTTGTGTAAAATGTGATGTTTTTCCAGAACGAATTCGTGTCCTTACTTAGGAAATCTAATTTCATTCGGTATTCTACTTCTGCACCATAGCTTTTCACTGCACTTACGTTTTTGTAATACAATTCTGGTGTACCAGATGTACCGGTGCGCAATATTAATTCAATTGGATTCTGAAAGTCTTTATAGAATCCTGAAACACTAATCACCTGACCTTCACCAGGGAAATACTCCAATCTTGCATCGTAATTGTTGATCAAAGCACGTTGCAATTTTGGATCACCAGCGGTTAAGTTGTCGTTTAAGAAGTTGTAAAAAGTAAAAGGTGCTAATTCACGGAATTCAGGTCTAGACAAGGTTCTTGAAGCACTTGCTCTGAATTGGAAACGTTTTGTGAAGCTATAAGTTAAATTAATGGATGGTAAAATATCCACAACCGTTGTATCGAGGTCTTTTTGAGCGTTAGAACCGAATTCAATGTAATGGAACTGTTGGTTGTACGATTCCAAACGTGCTCCGGTAACAATTCTTAATTTTGAAAACAATCGGGTATCAATCATCGCATATCCAGCATTTAACATTGAGGATGCTTGGTAGCTATCATCCACATTTGTGCCTTCTTCTAATTTAAATCCTCCTTGCCCATCTGCCATTAATCCTAAGTTTTGCTCATTGAAAATTTGATCTTCTGGAAGTAGAAGTAAATTACTGTTAAAGTTGGCACCTCCGGAAGGGTCATATTTACTAAACCCAAGGTTTCTAGCATCAAAGGAACGATAACGGTATTGGTGCATGCCGCCTGCTTTAATGAAATTCTTTGAATCCTCTTTTCCGAGTTGATAAGAAAGGTCGTATCGCCCACTGTAAATTCGTTCGTCAAGGTTGGACCAAAACATGTTTCCTGCACCTAAAGTGGAAATATCATTGGGTTGAATTACCGCAAAATAAGGAAGCGTTGTATCCACTTGTTGGTATACGGTTCTTCTTAAGAATGGAATTTGCCTCGATATGTCACTAATCCCTGTATTCCAAGTAAGTTTTATTTTATCTTTTATGCTGTGATTTCCGATTAATTGACTCGTCAAGATATTGTTCTGGGTGTACCAAATGTTGGTTGACTTCTCGTTATACATCGACTCAATATCCATGTCGCGTTTTCCAACCCTAGTATTGACTTTGTCATCCGAACTAATGGAATACAATGTTTTTAATTGAATGTCATTTTTCGCATTGAGTTGGTATTTCAAGTTGAACATACCTGTATTAAGAACGGATTGGGTGTAAGCTGAATCTCTCAATTCATTTTTGGTAACAACTCCTCCAACTTGTTCTTCAAATTCTCTTCTAGTAACATAATTGAATTGAAAATTATTGGCATAAGAATAAGCAAGTACAAAGCCTAGTTTCTTTTTGTTTTTCAAGGTATACATTTTCCCAATGGAATATTGTAAGTTGAAATTAGGAAGCGTCATTCGGTTTATAGATCCCCAAGAATTTGGAATGGATTTAGCAAATGTTGCTTTTTGCTCATTTGTCAAGGCATTGAATTCGGCTGTTGTAGGCAATCCCTCAGGTATTTGTCGTGTCGAAGATCCTAATCCAAAAATGTCCGAATTTCCACTTGTGTAAGTTTTAGAATTTTTGAAGGTAGCAATGCTATTGTATGCACCACCAATTTGAATGTTCTGAAAATCTTCGTCTCTTGGTTCCAGTGTTTTGATGTCGATGACCCCTCCAGCAAATTCACCTGGTAATTCCGGAGTGGCACTTTTCATCACAAATAGATTTTCCAACATATTAGATGGGAAAATATCAAAGGCAAAGGCTTTTCTGTCACTTTCTGTACTTGGCAAGGATGCCCCATTTATTAGAGCGAAATTATAGCGATCACTCAAACCTCTTACTACAACAAATTTATTGTCTTGTACACTCGCCCCACTGATTCGTTTAAAAACATCGGAAACGCGTGCATCTGGTGTTTTCGTAAAGGTACTTTTATTGATTCCATCCACAAGACCACCTTGGTTGTATTGCATTTTGGTAATTTCCGAATCCCCTTTTGGTTTTGTTTGCCATGTCACCTTAACATCTTGTTCTGTTTTCGTTGAATTATCCATTTCGATTTCAACGATGGTGTTTTGACCTGCCGAAACCAGGATGTTTTCTTTTTTCAATGAAACATAGCCCATGAAACGAACTTCCAACATGTACGTACCCGGTTCAATGTTGGTAAAAGAAAATTCTCCTTTTTCATTCGAAAGTGCCATTTTGTTCACTCCCATCAACATGATTTTCGCAGATTCAAGTGCACTGCTGTTGTTTTTGTCCTTCACAATTCCTGAAATACTTCCAGATTGCGCGTATGAGTTAAGTTGAAATAAACTAAAAAATAGGATGGATAATAATCGAAAATAGGACTTCATAAAATATGGTTAATTAACGATGCAAAGGAACAACCGTACTTTGATTCGAAAATTAATCCTAGGTTAAGGTTGTGTTAATTGAATTCTGAGAAAACTTAACACAGTCTTAACACAAAAAAGGGAGGCTTCAAACCTCCCTTTTGCCATTCATTTAAGTTGGTTTAATCAAATACCACTTTCATTTCAACACGCCTGTTTTTCTGACGGCCTTCAGGAGTGTCGTTGCCAGCGATTGGATTTTTCTCCCCAAAATACAAGGTGATTAATCGTCCGCCATCAATGCCTTGAGAGATCAAGTAATTTTTCAAAGATTCTGCTCGTTTTTTTGAAAGCACCAAATTAGCATTGTCATCACCTTGGTTATCTGTATGACCAGCAATTTCCAATTTCCAAGTCGGTTTTTTCTTCAAGACATCCGCAAGTTCAGACAAGGAAATTTTAGAGGATTCAAGAATAATGTCTTTTCCAATTTCAAATTCTAAATTATCAAATGCCGTTTTCAACACTTCAATCACTTCTTGTTCAATGACAGGACAACCTTTGTTAGAAATCGGACCAGGTGTATTTGGACAATCATCATCTTTATCCAATAATCCATCGTTATCGGTGTCTATATAAGGACAACCGTTGTTTGCTTTCGGGCCAAAAAGGTTTGGACAATCATCATCTTTGTCTAATAAACCATCTCCATCGGTATCTGGATAAGGGCAACCATTGTTTTCTTTTGGACCTGGCGTATCTGGACAATCATCGATGTAATCAAACAAGCCATCATTGTCTTTATCGGGACAACCCATTTTTTCTTTAGGGCCGGCATGATCTGGACATGCATCATCGCTGTCTGTTATTCCATCTCCATCTTTATCCGGACATCCTTTCAAAGAGGCCAATCCTGCTATGTTCGGACAGTCGTCATCTTGGTCGATGATTTTATCGCCATCAGTATCTGGACAACCTTTAAATTCTTTGAGTCCGGCAGTATTTGGACAATCATCCTCCGGATCAATGATTTTATCGCCGTCTGTATCTGGACAGCCATTAAATTCTATGATGCCTGCAAGGGTAGGACACGAATCTTTTTTATCCATGATTTTATCTCCATCTGTATCTGGACATCCGTTAAATTCTAAAATCCCTGGAACGTCAATGCAATCATCTTTTGAATCGGGAATGCCATCTTTATCCGTATCCGGACAGCCGTTAAATGCCCAAATACCTGGCACAGTTTTACATTTATCATTCTTATCAGACACTTGATCCTTGTCTCTATCTTTTACCTTTTTATATAGAATCGGAATTCTGGTTCCAAAGTAAAACTCCACTCCGTTTATTTTGTCCTTTGCCAAGAGCACGCTCATATCGGTTACGCCCAACACAACCGGCCCTAGGCGCGTCGCAAAGCCATATTTCATTCCGCTATATTGGTTCATGGAAATTGGCATGTAAAGTCCAAAATAGGGACTATCAAAGCTTGGCGTTATGGAGAATTGATTCGCCGTTTTCACTTTCGTGTCTTTGCTCTGAGAAATAACGTTTACCATCGTGGTAGCGTTAATGTAGAAACCCTTCCATATTTGATAGTCAAATTGCATACTCACAGCAGTTGGTGTGCGCATTCTGAAAGTTTGTGATGTTTGTTGTAGCGCAACCCACTCGGTGTTTCCTGCAGCTGCAGATTGTTGGATTAAAGTGTCAATTATTCCATCAAATCCCTCTAAATTCGTTGCCGTTTCAAAGCGCTGTAAGTTAAATAAATTGGAGGTATTTACGGCAAAATTGCGGCTTAAGCCGCCTTTCGTAAATTTCATGCTTCCCATGTCCAAAAGGGAAAGTCCAGCACGCAACTTGTATTTGTTTTCATCCCGTCTCCATAGATTTGTTTCGCCATCCATGTCGTATTTAAAATTCGCATGTTTCGGCCTCCATTCATATACTACTCCGATATCCATTCCAAAACCAAGTTTTGATGCCGGAGTAATCAGGTCCTGGACAGTTGGGTCGATTCCATTTAATCCGTTATTGATGATTCCATTCGCATTGTCTGAATATCCATAGTCGAAGGTTCCTGAAAGGTATTGAGAGGTATCCTCATTGACCAAATTGTATGAAAAGTCATCCGTGTGTACGTAAGCAGCGGCGTGTCCAACTAACATTTTTGGCGCAAATCCAATCTTTAAAAAATGCTCTTGATTATCCATTAAGACCTGAGAATAATTAAACCCAAGTTCGGACCAAGTCATGTAGTTGACGTTGAATAATTGCTCATTGTATACTGCGTTCCAAAGGCTAGGGTATTCCAATCCTTCTTCAGCGAGTACAGCCAATTTAGGGTCCATGTTGTCGACATTGATAATTGTTCTGTTTTTCACATTGAATCCAATGGCTGTTTTTTCATTGATGTGAAACATGGTATTTAAAACATCTACTTGAAAATTGATGTTTGCACCGAGTGTTTTTGTGGAGAATTCATCGTAATTGTGTACAATAAATCGATCGATGAAGCTTTGGTTTTGAGGAGTGAAATCTTGCGACCATGCATTCAGAATGTCTTGATCAGCAAATGATTTAACCCACCAGTACCCTTTTCCTCCTTGTGCAGAACGCATCGCGTTGGCATCAAAATACCCAAAGTTTTGGTACACGTTTAAGTTCGTACCAAACAGGAGCATATCAAATTTATAGCGCCCATCAACAAAACTAGCGGGATTGGTTTGGTTTCCGATTACTCCGGAGTAATTCGTCCCCAACCCTAGGTAACTTTGTGCTTGAATTTCTACGTGAAAGGTGAAAATAAGCAATGCAACAATTAGTTTTTTCATTGTTTCGTGTATTGGATGAGGTAGGATCCTAGAAAGGTAGTAATCGAGTAAGCATTTGTTCCGAAAGCACTCACTTGAGCCTTCGTTTCACCGTGGCGATTGTTTTGATCGAATGCCTGTCCGAGCTGATTCATTAAATAAAGCTCATTATCAATGGCATCTAATACACAAATCAGCGGAGAACCATTCTTGGAAAGTTTGATGCTCATCGATGTAATTTCTTGCACCGGAAGCGATTTTTCCCATAGTATTTTTCCGTTTTGTTGGTAAGCATATAGTTCTTTACCACGAGATAGAACGAACACAACTTCTTTGTTCCATTCATAGGACCCGAGCAATTTAACGTTGCTTTTTGTTTTAAATTGTGTGGCCTTACCCTTTATGCTAAGACTGATGGAGCTATTTTTTATGGATATTGGTATTAGTTCTTTACCTGTATTAACAATGCGATAAGTACTATCAATTGAGATTTTGGAGAGGGTTTTTCGTTTCCCGAGATCAATGGTATAATACATCGTATTTGTGCGAACGCCTAGTAATGGGTTATTCGCCCCATTCGTTACTTCCATTTGTTGAATGTCTCCAACTACCTGGAATGGTTTTACAAGAGCCCCTTTGTCGTTCAGCAATTGAATGCTTGTTTTAGCATTAGCTAACACAAATCCTAAAGCGTTGTTTGCAGTATAGGCAAGTGGTTGTGTTTTAGGATAATTTGGCATGTTGAAAACAAGACGGCCGGTTTTATCAAAAAGTTGGACTTCAGAAGCAAATTGGACAGCAACATACGATTGACCATGTTCAACAAGTCCCATGGAAATGACAACTTGTGAGCATTTCTTTTCCCATTTTTTCAATCCGTTGATGTATCCTATTAATTTTTGTTTGTCTGTGTATGCAATGACATTGCCTCTTTCTGGTAAAGCAACAAAATCCAAAACACGTTCACCTGGATTCATGACAAAGTAATCTTTCACGTCATTCGATTGTTTTCTCTCCACGGAATCGATGAGTCGGCAAGTTGTCTCAAGCATTTTATTCCCGTAAACACTGATCGTTTTTTGACCTTTTCGTGAAACCTGACGAGAGGCTACTTTTCGAGGTAAATTGCCATAGATTTGATTTATTTCTTGTTCGTCTTGTGAAAGAGTATTGGCTAGTTCTGCTTCAGAAATTAAAAAGTCAACCAAATCTTTCGAAGTTGAAACCACAGCAAATCCATTGGATTGTGCTACGTAAAGGTCCGATTTCGACTTCGTTAATAAACGCGAAAACCTTAAGTTTTTAAAAGATGCAGCATCTTCATTGCTCGTTTCGATTTGAAGTTTATCATTTAGAATGTCGATAGGAGTATATTCTTCTTGGTAATCAAAAACAGCTGCAGTTGCAGAGTCTTTGCCAACGAACACCACACCATTTGAGATCATTTGTCCGGCAAAAGGTGATTTAGCAAATACAGGATCAATTTCGGACAGGTAATTTTTTTCATAAAAAGCATAAGAGTCAATGTTCGAAGATAGGAAGGGAGCGAAAATGCGTCGGTCGTCAATGGTTAAAATGTGCTTGGCTGTTATTTGACTTTTCGTGTAGGTGTAAATACGGCCACTTTTGATGTACATATCGCTTGTCTTTCTCTTAGATACGCGAGGAGAAAGAATCACCTTACTGAAACTTGCTTTGGTATCTAAACTAAAAATTGCATTTGAGGGTTGATTGAGCTCTCCATCGTATATGAGCAGTTGATTTCCTTTGAATATTCCATGCAAGGCACCATATTCAAAAGAATTTAATTTACCCATCTCAAAAGGGAAAAGTCCGTTTTGAAATAGTTTTTTAATTTCTTGTTTTTTCCAGGAATGGGCTTTCTCAATGAGAAACAAAACACGTTTGGAACCAAAAATGAACGAAGCTGGTTCTTTTATTTTTGGAACAACGGAAGAGTAAATCGATTGATTAAGTGAAAGTGTTTGTATGCCGTGATCATCCCAATTGACTTCTTCTGGGTGATGGACGGCCCATACGACTCCATCTTGTGTAGAAAAATAGGATCTAAAGTCTTGTGCATTTTCTTTGTGCAGAAGTCCGTAAGAAATAAAGCCAATCCAACAAAAAAGAACAATGCCAATTATGGCAAGGAAGGAACGTTTAATCATTGTACGTTTTTCTTCAAAATTAGAAGGAATTAGCGGTGTAAATTTGCAAAAAGCCGATTTAAATTAACAGAAGAATGTTTAATCGAACAATTCCAATTGGCTTTTATCTGCAAGTAATTGAAAAGTCATGCGGTGGTGTGGACTCGGCCCATGTTTTTCGATAGATATACGGTGTTCAATCGTGGGATATCCTTTGTTTTTTTTCCAATTATAAACGGGAAATTCCATATGTAGTGAGGCCATGATTTCATCTCGTTTTGTTTTCGCTAAGATAGATGCGGCTGCAATTGATTGGTATTTTGCATCGCCTTTGATGACACAGGTATGAGGAATGCCCGGATATGGTGTAAATCGATTTCCATCAATCAATAAAAACTGTGGTTGCATGGATAATTGATCAACGGCGCGGTGCATGGCCAAAAAACTCGCGTTTAAAATATTGATTTCATCGATTTCTTGATGACTAACAACGCCAATGGCATAAGCGAGTGCTTCATTCATGATTTGATCACGTAATATGAGCCGATTTTTCTCATTGAGTTTCTTCGAATCGTTTAGTGCTGATATGGGTTTGTCCGGGTCTAAAATCACCGCCGCAGCAACAACTGGACCGCTCAAGCATCCGCGTCCAGCTTCATCACATCCGCATTCGATGCGCCCCAATTCAAGATATGCGAATAAATTTGCCATTGGGTTCAAAATTGCAAAATAATTTGTAGATTAGCATATAAGATATAAAACCTCCTCGCTATGAAACATGTACTTTTTGGAATTCTTTTGTTTTTTACCGGTTCGATTTCGTTTGCTCAAACGGCCAATACAGCAAGTTGTTCATCTTCAAAACAATTGAAAGAGG
>Ga0208592_1000583_pt1 | contig 9998 bp, 5 predicted proteins | sample LakMenE18May10ns_FD_150712 | JGI IMG/M metagenome (GOLD analysis project Ga0208592, IMG submission 150712) | Freshwater microbial communities from Lake Mendota, WI - 18MAY2010 deep hole epilimnion ns (SPAdes) | ecosystem: Environmental > Aquatic > Freshwater > Lentic | place: Lake Mendota...
CTTTGTCTGAACCAGTCCAAACAACTACATCTCCACCGGCTGTAACCAATTTGTCGCTGGTGTCTAGTAGGAATCGGCTTACTGTCTTCAACCGAATCTCGCTACTAGAACCACCTGTTGTTGTGAGGTTTGAGTACAGCTGGATGAGTGATGACGATGAGGTGCCAGTCAACCGAATACTTCCCACGGCAGTCAAGTTAGCGGTGGTGTTAACACCCGCGCAGGTCACAGTTAGATCGCCAGCTACACTTACTGCGCCCCCTGAGTTCGTGAACTCTCCAGACCCGCCACAATTCAGTGTGAGAGAGCTGCCAGCAGTTGCGTTACTAACAGCTGCCGAAACAGTAATGGCTCCGGCGCTATCTATCTGAACATTTCCAGCTGCGAGCGCGGTCTGAAGGTCTGTGTTGACAATGTTTGCAGCGCTGCTAGTTGAGGACTGGAAAACACCATCTACGAAAGTTCCGCTTGTTGTTCCTGTAGAGGTAATTGTTACAGCTGATGCGTAAAAGGTTGGAGCAATGTCAATCGTGGTCCCCACAAATGCATCAGCAGAGAGGGTCAAGGTCTGAGAAGTAGTCACGCCAGATTGGAACCCAAGCCCGGTAAAGGTGACAACACCATCAACGGATGTCGCAGTTGCCGAAGTCACCGCAGACCCGTTGGACTGAAGCACAGACGATGTTGCAGCTGTGATGGTAACTACTTGGCCAGAATCAGTCCTGTTCCCGTTGGCATCGCGAAGTTGAACAACTATAGACCTGCTAAATGGGTCGCCAACCCGAGAAGTTGTTGGAGATTGAGTAACGGTCATGTCGGGGCCGTAGCTCAGAATTACCACTCCGGATCCGCCATCTGCACCGACGGTGTCTAAAGAGCCGCCTTCACCTCGACCCGCACCACCGCCACCACCGGTGTTCGCTGCACCGGCCGTGGCCTGAACGGTTGCACCTGATAGATAGGCACCCCGGCCACCACCGCCTTGACCACCCGAACCTATAGAACCGTTATTTGAACCTCCACCACCACCGCCGGCATAGTATGCCGACGTCCCAGTAATGCTGCTTTGAATTCCGACACCACCAGAACCTGGCCCAGTATCACCGTTAGTGTTTGAGCCGATACCTCCGGCACCACCACCTCCAGCTCCGTGAGCTAACGTGTTGGAAGTGTCACCACCTGCAAAGCCTTGACCGGTTGTGCCAAGTGCTCCGGTTTTCAAAGTGCCCGCTCCGGCACCACCACCTGATCCTCCTGTGGAAGGACCACCTCCGGTACCTCCGCCTACTCCGTAGTAGGTTCCACCACCACCGCCGCCGATCGCCGTAACGCTTGAACCAACAATTGAGTTTTGACCGTTACCTCCTTTTGTCCTTTTTGGGCCGGCGAGTCCACCCTGACCAACTTGAACTTTCAACGCACCTGACGAATGGCTCACGACGGGCTGGAGAACTCCTCCGGCTCCACCACCACCACCACCATGAGCACTACCGTGGCCGCCTGCACCTCCACCGCCACCCGCAGAAACTAAAGTTTTGAATTTGTTTTGTCCGTCTGGTGGAGTCCAGCCACCAGCTGCAGTCAGGTAGGAACGGTTAAACTTCACCCAAGTCTGAAGCGAATGAGCAGTTCCGCTCGTAACTATGGCTGAGGACGTAAATTCTGTGGAAGTCGTAGAACCTGGAAGACTGAGGTGACGATTGCTCTCGCTTCGATCAAGCAAAGTCCCAGAAATAAACTCGTTGAAGTCGTAGTGGGCTCGAAGAGTTGGGGCCCCGGTGAATGTGCCATGGGTGTGCATGGATGTCTGAATCTGGGCTTCAGTCAGCTGACTACCCCAGACTTTAACTTGATCGATGTGGCCTGGGAACTCCAGATCGCTTTGGTCGGTTCCACCAACGGTGAACAACGTTCCAGCGTTTGCAGACCTTGCCATATCCCCTTGCCAGACCAATGCACCGTCGATGTAAAGTTTCGAACTTACCCCCGTCGACATCACCCAAGCGATGTGAGTCCAACCTGAGCTTCTAATGACATAGCTCAATACTGGTGGCGTTGTCTGTCCGTTGGCACCCAAAGAGGTAGAAGCTGAAGGCGTTGTCAAATGCAAATTGTTGTTGTACATCCAGATGGAATATCTGTTACTAGGACCATTTTGCTGACCCAGGATGGCATACCAAGTGTTGGCAGCAGGAGAAGTTGGGTTAACCCAAGCCTCCACTGTCCATTCAGCATTCGTCGCTACCGGGATTACTTCAGTAGTTGCTGATGCATAGTTTCCTGACGTTGAAGTCTTTGACCAAGCTCTATCATCCAGCGATGTCCACATCGCATAGAGAGTTAGTGCGGCCGACTGCGTTACGTTTGCCTGGTTATTTAGATTCTGTGAACCCGTGCCGTTGGCTGCGCTATTCCAGCCCCTGAACACATACCCACTTCGAGTAAATGTGTTTGCGCTCAGGGGAGTCGCAGTTCCTTGAATGACCGTTTGGGCAGCCATGGAACCAGTGCCACCGTTTGCATCAAATGTAATCTGATGCGTAATCGGTGACGTTGTGATTGAACTCGATGCACTTGAAGCACTAGATGTTCCGGCTGAGTTGGTTGCAGTGACGGTAAACGTGTATGCAGTATTGGGGGTCAAGCCGGTCATCGTTATAGTTCCCGACCCTGCCTGAGAAAGAGTCCCCGTTATTCCCCCAGGTGAGGAGGTTGCTGTGTAAGAGCTAATTGCTGAACCACCATTGCTAGCGGGCGCTGTAAAGGAAACAGTCGCAGTAGTAGTTCCGGTCGAGGTAGCAGTTCCAATAGTTGGTGCCCCGGGCGTGGTCAATGGAGTTGCACTCACTTGATTGGACTGGGTTGATGCGCCAGTTACGTTTACAGCTCTAATGCGAACGTTGTAGCTGGTTCCGTTAACTAAATTTGCGGTCGAGTCTGATGCAGTGGTTATAACCAAAGGGCTAGCAGTGGATCCCGATGCCCTAGTTTTCCAAGTTGTGCCACCATTGGTTGAGTATTCGTAGGTGGTTGCGGCTGTGTTTGCATCGCTTGATGGAGCAGAGAACGCCACAGAGAGCGAAGCGTTTCCGGCAGTTATAGAGCTGAGTGTTGGAGCGGCGGGGGCGGTAGGGATGACGTAACTAACTAGTACAGCTCCACTTCGGCCATCTCCTCCCTTGTATCCCCAGACGCTATCGTCGAAACCAGCACCTCCTCCGCCGCTACCCCATGAAGTACCATTACCGCCACCGTTGGAGCCGCCTCCACCTGCTCCTCCGCCATTATCGCCACCTGCTCCTCCTCCCCACGGTCCTGAACCACCACCACCTGCAGCTGCGATGTCGTCAAACCCTCGGATGTTAAATCGATAACCGTTGCCACCTTTACCGCCTACATAATCACTTGGGGAGCCAGCGCCAGCGCTAGCGGCTCCACCTCCACCACCACCTGCCCATCCACCATCGGAACGGCCCCACCCACCTGAATTTCCCTGTCCGGTCGTGCCTGATGCTCCCGCCCCGTTGAAATTGGACCCTCCACCCGAACCACCAGATGCGGAGGTCCAGTTGGTACCTGCTCCTCGTCCTCCACCGAACATTAGGATCGAAAAGGCGCTTGAGTTTCCTCCCGATGTTTGCTCGGAAGTTCGGTTATAAGTCCCGACACCTCCAGCGCCCACAACAATCGTGTAGCTAGCGTTTGGGACAGAAATGTTGTTCGAGCTGTTAAATCCTCCAGCACCACCGCCACCACCGTGCCGAGATCCACCGCCACCACCTCCGGCAATAACAATCACCTGGGCAAGGCTTGATACCCCGGTTGGTTTTGTCCAGGTATGTGTGCCAACTGTGCTAAAAGTTAGGACGCAGTTCGCACCAACTACCCGCGCGTCAGTTATTCCATTCGAACCTTGTTGGTTGGTACAAGAACTCGTCGCGTCTGCGGAATCAGATAAGCCTGCGACCATGAACGAACCAAGCAGAACAAGCGCTGGAATGCCGAAAAGGACCGAGTGCCGAAGCGGCTTAAGACGCGATTGAGCTGATGATTCGTGCGATTGCAGTGATTTCGGTTTGTTTGTATCGTTTCGGTCGCCTTTTGATTTCAGCACTTTTGGCTGACCCGAGCCCAAGGAACCGAGATTTGGCTGGGAATTGCGAGGATCTAGAGCATAAAATGCTGGGCTACCAGGTAGCAACCGGGCTTCGTTAAACTCCCCATTGGACAGGGCAAAGCCACTCGAAAGCAGCCTTCCGAACGCCCGAAGTTCCATCAGTGGCCTCGCCTTACAAGAGTCGGGAAACCCCTTTATTTTCCTAGGTTTTGGGGACTTAAGAAGATTACCAATACCCTTATATACACAAGTTAAATTCGTGTGGTTAACCACCTGTTTTAAGACCCTAAATAGTGTCATTTCAGAAAAATTCTTAAAATTTCTTCGAAATGGCTATTTCTGAGGATTTTGCTAGGTTTGGGGGATGGAACCCATCAAAGTCGTGTTTTTAGGTCTTTATTTCGAGGCTTGGGATGCCCTTGACGAGATCTACCAAAAAATGGCCAAAGACCCCCGTTTTGAGCCAACTGTGGTGTCCATGCCCAGGAAACTAACTGGCCAATTGGCCTATGCCCAGGAGGAAAAGGCTCATGCCTTCTTCGAAAGCAGGCAAATCCCCCATATTCGGCTAAATTCCGGAGGTTCGGGGAGCCAAAACAGCCAAGGTTTGGCTATTTTGAGGGATTTAGCCCCTGATTATGTCTTTGTGAACTACCCTTGGCAGCGAAACTACCAACCGGCAGTCAGATTTGATCACCTGGTGGAGTTCACCAGACTCGTTTATGTTCCATATTTCTCTTTGGTGATGGTGGACGAGCCTGATGATGAGCCAGGGGGTGGTCAAGGTGATGCTCCGGTGGCAACACACTTGTTTACCCAGCGACTTCATCAGCTTGCATCACTTGTTTTCACTCAAGAAAAGCAAATTGTTGATGCATATGCGCTAACTGAGCGCGGAAACGCCCACGTTCACTTCACTGGTACACCAAAAATTGACAATTTAGCTCGCGAAGCACAAGCAGGTATGTCGTCTTGGCCCCTTGAAGAAGGTAAATTCAAAATAGTTTGGGCTCCACATCATTCTTATTCTCCTCACTGGTATAACTTTGGAGTTTTTTCAAAGATTTATACACAAATGTTGGAATTTGCTAAAGCAAATCGTGACATTCAGATAGTTTTACGGCCACATCCATTTCTTTGGGGCACACTTACCGACAGAAAAGTTATTAACGCTGATGATCTAACTTCTTGGAGAAAGTCTTGGAGTGAGTTACCGAACACTTACACAGATGAAGACGGTTCTTACGCAGGGTTATTTCTTGCCACCGATGTTTTAGTTACCGATGGCATTTCTTTTCTTGGTGAGTATCCACTTGTTACCAGAAAGCCTGCAATCTTTTTCGAAAATCCCGAGCATTGGAAGTTCAGTGCAACAGGTGAGATTGCAGCCGCTAGCTCCATACGTGTTAAATCTTTTGCAGAGCTAACTGAAGTTATCAAAAACGCAAAACAAAATTCTTTGCCAAGTCGAGAAACAGAAATTCAAAAACTTGTTGAAGCAAGCTCACCTCACCCAGGTGAGTCAGCCACTCGAATAATCGAAATCGTTTATCAAGACTTGGTTAAAGGATCTGCCCTCGTCTCAAAAAGTGAGATCCGCGAGACTCCCTGGGAGCTTGTGTCCGGCCGAGAGCCATTCGAGGACTAGCTGCCTGCCCGTCTAGCTGCCTGCTGGCAGGTAGCCGTATCGCCCCTACAGGCCAGTGTTTTCAAGGGTTTTTAGGGTGCTTTGGGTACCTGGGATAGACCTACGGGGAGGTAATTGTGATGGTGCCTCTGGTTGGCATGAGCTCAACCCAAGTGTTGCCAGGTGCCAGCTTGATTGGAACGCCGGCTCCATCAAGTAATTCGATCGGTGAGGCTTGAGTTGGCTTTGACCAGGTGCCTTCAAATCTTTTTCCATCTTGGAAAACCCAGGCAGCACCGCTCGAGACCATGACTGTTTTTGGAATCTGTCCGTATGTGTTGTCAATTTCAACTTGCATTACAACCACGTTCTTCGCTCTGACTTGCTCGTTGGTTACTGCATCTAGATGAGGTGCTTTATCTTGGGTTCTAAGCATGTTTCCAGCACCATCGCCTGCCCAGTAACTGGTGGCCATCGGGTACTTTACCGTGACGTCAATTGTTGGGGTGCCTGTTATTTGAGTGCGGCGATAAACATGGAATTCTTCAAATTCTTTCACGGTCTTTGGGTCTGGAACATACCTTTGGGATTCCGGAATGTCTTCCGAGTATGTGAACATGGCTCCTGCCCCACCTCGGTCGGCATGCTGGGACTGCAATAACGCCATGTTGACAACCAGATTGTGTGGTGCTGATTTCTCTTTTGTTCTAGAAAATGAGTCCTCTGCTGCGTCACGTTCTGAAGTTTCGTCAGCCATGTAAAGTCCTGTTTCTCGCATCATCGCAACGAATTGAGAAAGTCCACCTGAGAAACAGAACACTCCACCGTAGGGAGCAACTATGTCAGCGTCCATCGGGCGAATCGATCTAACCGGTCCAACTTTGTCCACTGCCTGAGAATGCCAGGTTGCAACCAACCTGGTTAGACCACCCTCAACCATTTCAACAAACACCATGTCGGTTTTGTTGAGGTTGTATTGCGGTCTGCCGGCTGCTGCGTTGTCGATCTTGCAGGAGACTGCAGGAAGATTTAGGCTCGCGGTTTCTGGAGCTCCCTTGACGTAGGTGAAACCGGTGAGTGGAGCGGTCTGATACTCAATCACCACAGGTGTCGGTTTTGGCTTCGGCTTCGTGGTCACAACTGGATTTGGTTTGGTGCAGCCAGAAAGAACCAGTGCTGACAGTGCAAGAAACGCAATGAGTTTTGTTGTGTTGCCAAATTTTTTGTTCACAGGATCCCCCGAGCCTAAATGGTCATTCAATTGGTTATTCGTTTACCGGATCGGAGATACCGACGTAAACAGTTTCAAGATACTCTTCGATTCCCTCAAATCCACCTTCTCGGCCAAGGCCAGAGGACTTGACTCCCCCGAATGGCGCTGCGGGGTTTGATATGACTCCGGCGTTTAGACCAAACATTCCAACCTCAAGTTTTTCTGCAAGCCTTAGGCCTCGGTTTAGATTCTGTGTGAAGGCATAGGCAATGAGGCCAAACTCTGTTGAGTTGGCAATTTTGATTGCCTCGTCTTCGGTCTTGAATGTTACAACCGGAGCCACTGGCCCGAAGATTTCTTCTTTTAGGATTTCGGAGTTGGCAGGAACATCCACCAACACGGTTGGTGGATAGAAGTATCCTTCGCCTGATGGAATTGCTCCACCAGTTAGAACCTTTGCTCCCTTAGAAACGGCGTCTTGGACTAGAGCGTGAACCGAGTTTCTGCTCTTGTCATCAATTAGTGGCCCGATGTTGGCACCTTCTTCGGTTCCGCGGGAAACTTTCAAAGCTGACATTTTCTCGGCAAGACGTTTTGAAAACTCTGCTGATACGGACTCGTGAACAATCATGCGGTTGGCTGCGGTGCAGGCTTCTCCCATGTTGCGTAACTTGGCCTGCAGCGCGCCCTCTACTGCCTTGTCTAGGTTGGCGTCTTCAAAGACAATAAACGGTGCGTTGCCGCCTAGCTCCATAGAGACTTTTAGAACTCGCTCAGCAGAGTCGGCAATAAGCGCTCTTCCAACACCAGTTGATCCGGTGAATGAGAGCTTACGCAGTCTCTCGTCTTTGATGATTGGTCCGGTGACAAGTCCAGGTCTGGTGGTTTGAATAACGTTTACAACACCCTTAGGGATTCCAACTTCTTCCAAGACCTTCACAAAAAGCATTGATGTTAGGGGTGTCAGTGCGGCCGGTTTTAGGATCATGGTGCAACCAGCTGCAATGGCAGGGGCCATCTTTCTGGTTGCCATGGCTAGCGGGAAGTTCCAAGGGGTAATAAAAAGAGATGGTCCAACAGGCTTTTTCAGAACCATGATGCGGTTTTTACCATCGGGGGCTGTCCCATAGCGGCCGGTAATTCTTGGTGCTTCTTCGGAGAACCACCTCAGAAACTCAGCTCCATAGGCAACCTCACCCTTGGCCTCTTGGAATGGTTTGCCCATTTCAAGAGACATCAGCAAGGCGAAGTCATCCGACATTGCCGTTACCTTTTCGAAAGCGGCCCGAAGGATCTCGGCTCGTTCTCGAGGTGCGGTTTTGGCCCAGGCTGCTTGGGCATTGTCAGCAGCCTCGATTGCTGCCATGCCATCTGCTGGAGCGGCATCGGCGATGCTAGCTAGAACTTTTCCGGTTGCAGGATCGATAACGTCAAGAGTTTGCTTGTCAGCCGCGTCTTGCCAGCTGCCGTTGATAAACAGTCCTTTAGGGACTAGGTCTAGTACGCGCTGCTCGTCTGCTTCGGAAATCATCTTGGCACTTATCCTTTCCACACCTTATGAAGGGAGATGGTTTGGGTTAGTTAAACGGCCTTGGCGACAGTGGTGTCCAGCAAGATGCCAGGACCAAAGGTTGTGGAGATGGCGGTCTTAAGGATGTATTTACCCTTCGAGCTGGAAGGCTTCAGCCTTTGGATTTCATCCAAGGCTGCGCCTAGGTTCTCTGCCAACTGGCTAGCGCTGAAGGAAGCTTTTCCAATGATGAAGTGCAGGTTCGACTGCTTGTCGATTCTGAACTCGATCTTTCCGCCCTTGATATCTGTTACTGCCTTAGCAACATCTGGGGTTACTGTTCCAGTTTTTGGGTTTGGCATTAGGTTACGAGGACCAAGGACTTTTCCAAGTCGGCCCACCTTACCCATAAGCTCTGGAGTTGAAACGGCTGAGTCAAAATCAACCCAACCAGCCGCTACTTTTTCAATCAATTCGTCGCCACCGACTTCGTCGGCTCCGGCCTTGATGGCAGCTTCTGCTGCTGGTCCGGTTGCAAAAACAATTACTCGGGAGGTCTTACCGGTTCCGTGCGGAAGCGATACAGTTCCACGAATCATCTGGTCTGCTTTGCGAGGGTCAACACCTAGCTTGACGGCAACTTCAATAGTTGAGTCAAACTTCTTGGAGCCGGTCTCGCGCACTAGGGCTACGGCCTCGGCTGGGGTGTAAAACTTACCCTCGGTGATTTTACTTGCGGCTTCTCGATAAGCCCTTGATCTTTTTGGCATGTGCTGTTGTTCCTTTTCTGGTCACAGTTGTGGTTAGCGAACCGATCTGGTTCTCCCACGACCTCTTTAGTTTTTAGTTTTGGTGCCTTTGTTGCTGGTGCCTAAGGTTCTAGGCGTCGACGGTGATACCCATGGAGCGGGCGGTTCCGGCGATGATCTTTGCTGCTGCCTCAACGTCGTTGGCGTTTAGGTCAGCCATCTTGGTTTCAGCAATTTTGATTAGCTGTTCCTTGGAAAGGTGAGCCACCTTGTCGGTGTGAGGGGTTGCAGAACCCTTTGGTACCCCTGCAGCTTTTTTGATTAGCTCGGCTGCTGGAGGAGTCTTCAGGATGAAGGTGAAGGAACGGTCTTCGTAGACGGTGATCTCCACCGGTACGACGTTTCCTTTTTGGTCTGCTGTTGCGTTGTTATACGCGGTGCAGAACTCCATGATGTTCACTCCGTGCTGACCTAGAGCAGGACCGATCGGTGGAGCTGGGTTAGCAGCGCCTGCCTGGATCTGAAGCTTGATCATTCCAGTGACTTTTTTCTTGGGTGCCATTTGCTTACTTTTCCTTTTTTAGTGGTTTAGATAAATCTTTAGTTAAGTGGTCCGACTTGTTCGAAGCCAAGCTCCACAGGAGTCTCTCGCTCGAATAGGGAAACCAAGACTGTGAGCTTTCCAGACTCTGGCTTGATTTCGGAAATTGTTCCAGGAAGACCTGCGAAGGATCCGTCCTTGATCATGATGGACTCGCCAACCTTGAAATCAATCTTGATTG
>Ga0208592_1000584_pt1 | contig 9966 bp, 12 predicted proteins | sample LakMenE18May10ns_FD_150712 | JGI IMG/M metagenome (GOLD analysis project Ga0208592, IMG submission 150712) | Freshwater microbial communities from Lake Mendota, WI - 18MAY2010 deep hole epilimnion ns (SPAdes) | ecosystem: Environmental > Aquatic > Freshwater > Lentic | place: Lake Mendota...
AGTTTTTAATAGTTGTGATAAACCTTCAAGTGAGTAGTACTCACACTGAATTGGAATCAAAACTTCTTTTGCTGCAGTAAATGCATTGATTGTTAAAAGTCCAAGTGATGGTGGGCAATCAATAAAAATATAATCAATTGTTTCGCCAAGAGCAGCGCGATCTGCAACTAAATCTTCAATTGCTTCCTTTAAACGCATTTCGCGTGCAACCATGGGAACTAATTCGATTTCTGCTTGAGCTAAAGATGTATTTGATTGGACTTTCGCGCTCTAGCACCAAGGAAACTCGCTTGGTTGAATCTAGTAAATCCTGTGTGTTGATGATTGCGAAGTTTTCAATCTTTTCCGGGAATAAGGTTTTTACTGCGGGAAAGTTTCCTTTGATGAGTCTTGAAGTAACGGAGCGATTGTTTGCCTTGAAAGCAATCAAATCTTTCTCATCTGATGGATTAATTGAAATCGAAACTTCCCCTTGGTTAGCAAATGTCTTGGCGATTTCCTGCAGAGTTTTTGCTGGAATTAGGGCTGTCTGATTAGCGCCAGAGGTTTTTGACTTCCAAGGGATATCCTGAACCGCGACACGGTAACGATCTGTTGCTACAAGAGAAATGTTGTCACTCGAGGTTTCAAGTAGAACTGTTGTGAGAACTGGTGTCACATCCTCTTTGGAAGCCGCAACAGAAATCTGGGAAATGGCAGAAGCGAAGTCTTCACCAGAAACTTGACCTGAAGTTTCCGGAATCGCTGGAAGTGTTGGATACTCATCAATTGGCATGGTTAGCAGTGAGAATTTGGCTGAGCCACAATTCACTTGAACTTTTGACCCATCGGTTGCAAAATCAACAACTGAGTTGGGGAGTTTATTTACGATCTCGGCTAGAAGGCGACCAGAAACTAACACCCTGCCAGACTGTTCTATTTTGGCCGCTATTTCTACCTGGGCTGAGGTGTCGTAGTCAAAGACCGATAACCGGAGGTTATTGGCATCTGCCTCGATAAGGATTCCACTAAGGATTGGGAGGGTGGTTCTTTGAGGGAGTAATCTCACCGCAAACGACACAGCCTCGTTTAGTACGTCTTTATTGACTTGAAACTTCAATTGGTTCCCCTCCTAGTAGGTCTTCAATCTTGGCACATTTTTATAATGGTTTTAGACCAGTAGTTTTATAAGGGTTATAGATCTACTTAGAAGCTATTTAAGTAATAATCACATTAACCCTTGTTGAAACTGTGGATAACTAGCTACATCCCTTTATTTCCTAAGAAACTACATCTTTGAAACTTGTTTACACAGTTGTGGATAAACCTGTGTATAAGCACCTATCCTGTTGACTTTAACTGTCCACAGGGTTGGTTTTTGGCCTTAAATCAGCCAATTACACACTTATCCACAGGTTATCCACGGGACTTTTGCTTAACTCTGTTGAGGATCTCGGTGACCTGGTTATAAAGCGCCCTACGCTCCTTCATTAGGTCTGTAACCTTCTTGTTTGCATACATCACTGTGGTGTGATCCCGGTTTCCAAACAGTTGGCCAATCTTTGGAAGCGACAAGTTGGTCTGTTCCCTAATCAAATACATGGCAATCTGCCTTGCTTGGGCCACAGCTTGCTGCCTCGAGGAGCCAAAAAGGTCACTTGGGGTGATTGAGTAATACTTTGACACCTCCGCGATGATGTCGTTGGGGACGATAATGTTCTGCTCCCCTAAAGGGACAACATCCTTTAGGACTATCTGAACGAGGTTCATATCCACCCTGGTTCTGTTTAGGGCAGCGAAGGCTGTGACTCGAATCAAAGTGCCTTCAAGTTCACGGATATTGGAGGCAACACGAGCGGCCATATACTCAAGGATCTCGTCTGGGACCTTGATTTTCTCGTTCTCGGCCTTTTTCCTAAGAATGGCGATTCGGGTTTCTAGCTCAGGAGCCTGGATGTCAGTGATTAGACCCCATTCAAACCTGGAAAGCATCCGCTCCTCAAAACCTGTTAACTCTTTTGGCTGCAAATCAGAGGTGATGACAACCTGCTTGTTGTGATCATGCAGAGTGTTGAAGGTGTGGAAAAAGGCTTCTTGGGTCTGGTCTTTTCCTTGAAGGAATTGGATATCGTCAATCAGAAGAACATCAATATCCCGATATTCAGCCTGAAAGGCCGAGCTTCGGTTGTTCTGGATGGCGTTAATGAAGTCATTTGTGAACTCTTCGGAGGAAACGTACCGAACCTTGATTTTTGGATAAAGACTGAGGGCGTAGTGGCCAATGGCGTGCAGAAGGTGAGTCTTGCCAAGACCAGACCCACCATAAATGAAGAGCGGGTTGTATGCCTTTGCCGGAGTTTCCGAAACGGCAAAAGCTGCGGCGTGGGCAAAGCGGTTGGAACCTCCGGTTACGAAGTTATCGAAGTTATATTTAGGGTTTAATCTGGTGTCAAAAACTACCCCAACAGACCCGGTTTTTCTAGGGTATTCCTCAGACTGAAGGGATGGTGCGGATCCAATTGGAAAGACATTTTCAGGGGTCTCAGAAACGTTTGCTTTGCCCTCAATATCCGGGTTGACCACAACGGCAAAGTTAGTCGGCCCGCCCATGAGAGCGTCCTCTTGCAAAACCTCAAGGATGTCGGTTCGGATCCGCTGCTCTAGCATTCCTCGGGTGAGGTCATTTGGAACCTCCAAATACAGAGTGTCCGCTAGGACACCCTTTGGTTCCACAAGAGTCAAAAAACCCATGAGTTGGGGGCTGAGGGATCCTTTGGTTGTGAGCCTTGAAACTACCGATGTCCATTGTTTTGCAACTTCGTCTAACTCACTCACTTAGATCCCCCTCTCGTCAATTTGAATAGTTTTCCACATAATTAACAAACATTTTTAGGGTTGTGGAAAACATCGAACACCAGACAAGTAGTCAACTGAAATCTGGGATTAAAAGCAAATCCAAGATTTGTGAATGCTATTTTCCTACACAAAAAATTGCTCTGTTTTCGACTTGACCAAACACCCCTCGAGGCTCTAGATTTGAGAGGTTGCGCTGTAGCAAGGAACCAACAGCCCAATAAAATAAAGGCCACTAGCCGACTCACCTGGTTCCTAAATAAATTTTCGGAGTGTATTCAAATGAGCAAGCGCACTTACCAGCCAAATAACCGTCGTCGCTCAAAAAAGCACGGCTTCAGACTTCGCATGGCAACCCGCGCCGGCAGGGCAATTTTGGCTGCACGTCGTCGCAAGGGTCGCAAAGAACTTTCGGCCTAAAAACCAAAATGCTGGATCGGTCCAACCGACTAGTTCGAGGCGATGACTTTCGCAAGATAATGCGAATCGGCAAAAAACAATCCACCAGCCATTTGGTCGGGTATCGACTAATCGAAGAAGACCAACCTAAAAAATTCGGGTTGGTGGTTTCGAAGGCAAGTGGCGGAGCTGTCAAGAGGAATCTTTTGAAAAGAAGACTTAGGAGCCTAGTGAGGAAGCAATTGGAGTCTTTTCCCGCTGGCTCCCAGGTTGTGCTCAGAACCCTCCCGGGCAGCGCGGAACTTGATTTTCAGCAGCTTTCCGAAGATTTTGAGAAGGTCTGCGGGCTGAAATGAATGCCTTGTGGACAATTTGGCTGGTTCCTAGGAACCTGGTTGTTTTGTTCCTCAAGGGGTACAGGAAGTTTATATCTCCGCTTTATGGAGATGTTTGCAGGTACTACCCGACCTGTTCGGCTTATGGCTTAGGCCAAATCCAACAGCGGGGAGTGATTGTTGGTAGCGTGTTGACAACGGTAAGGATTGTCAGATGCAACCCTTGGTCCCAAGGGGGAATTGACCAGGTCAAGCCCTCAAACCAGAGGTTTTTTGTGCTAGAAAACGGCTTTGTTTCGCCAAAGCCCCAAGGAAGGTAATTAGATGGATCTGCTGTTTCCAATTAAATGGGTAATTGAGCTGATTTTGGTCAGTTTTCACACCTTTTTCACCTTTTTTGGCATAGCCGCAGAGTCTGGTTTGAGCTGGGTTTTGGCCATTGTTGGCCTAGTTCTGGTCGTTCGATCAGCTCTTATCCCACTGTTTGTTAAGCAGATTAAATCTCAGCGAAACATGATGCTAGTCCAGCCAGAGCTTCAGAAGCTCCAAAAGAAATACAAGGGCAAAAACGACCGTGAATCCAGAGAGAAGTTTGCCAAAGAGCAGATGGATCTATACAAAAGAACCGGATCTAACCCCCTGAGCTCCTGCCTTCCAATCTTGGTTCAAATCCCTATCTTTACGGGCCTTTTCTTCGTTTTGAACGACGCCCAGGCCCAAAAATCTGGTGTCGGCCTAATGAACTCCACCCTTGCAACCCAGTTCTCAGACGCCACCCTCCTCGGCGCAAAGCTCTCTGAAACCTTCCTGACCGCTACCGGAATTGAAGTCCAAATCCTGGCTGGAATCATGGTGGTTTTGATGTCTGCATCTCAGTTCATCACCCAGAAGCAGATCATCGCCAAGAACCAGAATCCTGATGTCCAAAACAGCCAATACATGCAGACCCAGAAGATCCTGTTGTACGTGTTCCCTCTAATCTTCGTAATCTCCGGAGTCTCCTTCCCTATTGCGGTTATCTTTTACTGGCTAACCTCTAACTTCTGGACCATGGGCCAGCAGTTCATTGTTATCCGCAACATGCCAACAGCAGGTTCCCCTGCATATCACGCCCGTATCGAGCGCTTAGCCAAGAAGGGCAAGCTCCCGAAGGAACTTCAGGAAAAGAAGGACGCCGACGACGCTGCCCAGGCAGCAGCTGAAGCAGCCGAAAAGGCTCAACGAGACCAGCCAGTTTCAAAGAAACGGGCCAAAAAAGACCAGAAAAAGAAGAAGTAGGAAACCAAGATGGCAGATTTAGAAGAAAGCAAAGAAAGAACTGTAAAGCAGCTCGAGGAAGAAGGCGACATCGCCGCTGACTATCTCGAAGAACTACTTGACATAACAGATTTGGATGGCGATATTGATATCGATGTCCGTGAGGGCAGAGCCTATCTAGCGGTCACCGCTAGTAAGGATTCCAACCTAGCTTTGGTCTCCCATCCGGACACCGTCGAGGCGCTTCAGGAACTAACCCGTCTCGCTGTCCAGGTCAAGACCTCTAGCTATTCCCGCCTGATCCTCGATGTTGGCGGCTCACGACAGGCCAAGATCGACCAGCTCACCAAAGTGGTTGAGAAGTTCATCAGCCAGGTGAAAGAAACTGGCGAGCCAAAGCACCTTAAGCCAATGAGCTCTTATGAGAGAAAACTTGCCCACGACTTGATCGGCGAAGCTGGTTTGAGCTCGGAGTCCGAAGGCGAAGGACGCGACCGCCACATCGTAATTTCCAAGCCTGAATAGTTTCACGTGAAACAATTTGAGGCTGAGCCAGAATCAGCCAAGGCAATCTTTGGCCCCCAATTAGAGAAGGCCCGAGCCTTTGCCCAAAAGCTTGCTAACGACAGTGAAGACCTAGGTCTTCTTGGACCAAGGGAGCTGGACAAGCTCTGGTCCAGGCATATCCTGAATTCAGCTGTGGTGGCCGAAACCGTCAAACCAGGGGACCATGTTGCCGACGTCGGGTCAGGTGCAGGACTCCCAGGCATCCCAATGGCAATTGCGTTGCCAGAGGCTCACTTTGTTCTGATTGAACCGATGGAACGAAGGTCTACTTGGATGTTAGAGGTAATTCAGGAACTGGGTCTGACCAACGTTGAGGTTAGAAGAGCTAGGGCCGAAGAGGTCTTGGACCTAAAGTTTGACATCGTCACCGCGAGGGCGGTGGCCGCTCTGGATAAACTCCTTCGGCTGACCGTGCCACTTCTAAAACCGGGGGGTTCTCTGATTGCCCTTAAGGGATCTAAAGCCGCCGAAGAAATAGAGGCCGCGAAGAAGCTCCAAAAGAAGCTGGGAATTGCTTCGTTTGAGATCCAAATTTGTGGTGAAAAGTTTCTCGCTGAGCCCACATCGGTAGTCAAAACTACGCTAGATTCTTCCAAGGAGAACTAAATGTCAGAGCAGCCTTCAGAGACCACAGCGGTTACCAAACCGAGTGTTGTAAAGGGCCTGGGCTACCCTAACGGTCGACTTGAGAGTTCTCCACACCCCACAGGATGGCTTGTGGATAAGTCTGAGATTTCGGAGGTTTCACGTGAAACATCCCGATGATTTAGCGTCGAATTTGACCGACTTAGCTGATACTCCGCTGGCTCGAGAGCTTGTGGAAAACTCTCAACGTTTGGAGCAGGCCGGGTCTAAGGTTGTGGATAAACCTTTAACTACTCGAATCATCACTATTTCCAACCAAAAGGGTGGTGTGGGCAAAACAACTACCACAGTTAACTTAGCTTCTGCTCTTGCCTCTAAAGGTTTGAAGGTTCTGGTCGTAGATCTAGATCCACAGGGCAACGCGTCCACGGCCCTAGGAATTGATCACCACGCCGACATCAAGAGTATCTACGAAGTGCTAATTGACGATGTCCCTATGGCCCAAGTGGTTCAGGTAAGCACTGAGAGCCCAGGAGTAACCTGTGTCCCAGCCACCATCCATCTCGCCGGTGCCGAGATCGAACTCGTCTCATTGGTCGCCAGAGAGCAGCGCCTTCGCACAGCGATCGAGGCGTATATTTCCTCAACCCCAACACCGCCAGATTTTGTTTTGATTGATTGCCCACCAAGTTTGGGTCTGCTAACCGTCAACGCTTTCGTTGCAGCAAGAGAAGTTCTAATCCCAATTCAATGCGAGTACTACGCACTCGAAGGTTTAAGCCAACTTGTAAAGAGCATCGAGATGATCAAGAAGCACCTTAACCCTTCACTTGAGCTTTCTACAATCTTGCTAACGATGTATGACTCAAGAACCAAACTTGCTTCGCAGGTTGCGGAAGAAGTAAAACTTCATTTTCCAAATCAAGTTCTTTCAACAATCATTCCAAGATCAGTTCGAGTTTCCGAAGCACCAAGTTATGGACGCACTGTAATTTCTTACGATCGAACATCACCAGGTGCAATTGCATATCTGGAAGCAGCAATAGAAATGGCAAACAGAGGAGCAGTTCGTGGCTGAGAAAAAAGGCGGTCTCGGTAGAGGCATTGGTTCATTAATTCCAACTTCAGATAAAACTACTGAACGACCGGTGGACATATTTTTTCCAGCCGGTGGAACAAGAGAACCAAACCTTGTTCCAGTTCCTGGTGCACGCTTTGGTCACCTAGACGTTCAAGCAATTGTTCCTAACCCAAAACAACCAAGATCTGTTTTTGAACCAGTTGCTTTTTCAGAACTCGTTCATTCCATTCGCGAGCTAGGTGTTTTGCAACCGATTGTCGTAAGAGAAAAATCTGAAGGCAAATATGAATTGATCATGGGGGAGCGAAGACTTCGCGCATCCAAAGAAGCAGGACTGACAAAAATCCCTGCAGTTATTCGTGAAACAGCAGATGAGAACATGCTGCGCGATGCACTTCTAGAAAACCTTCACCGCAGTGATCTAAACCCACTCGAAGAAGCAAGTGCTTATTCGCAGCTCTTGGAAGATTTTGGAATTACTCAAGAACAGCTCGCTGAGCGCATTGGTAGATCGCGTCCACAAATCACCAACACCCTGCGTTTGTTGAAGTTACCGGCGAGCGTTCAAAGACAGGTCGCATCGGGCGTTTTATCTGCCGGTCACGCAAGGGCAATTCTTGGTGCAGCAGATGCATCGCGCATGGAGTACTTCGCGACCAAAACAATAAACGAGGGTTTGTCAGTTAGATCTTTGGAAGAAATTGTTGGCATCGATAAGCCAGAAAACAAGAAGCCAAAAATTATCCAGGGGACCCGTCAAGATCTTTTGAAGGAAATTGCCGAGGGACTTAGCGACCAGCTAAACACGACTGTGAAGATCGCTCTTGGTCGCAAGAAGGGTCAATTGATTATTGACTTCGCAACGGTCGCGGATTTGAACCGAATCTTGGATGAGATTGGTTATAAAAAAAAGGGCTTTTAGAATAACCACCCTCGGGGCCGATACAGTTTCAGCCAAACATTAGATCCGAATCTCATTTCACCCACCCTGCACTTTCATGCCAATTTTGTCTGACACACCCGAATTATCGGAAACCCGGAAATATTAGACATTAGAATTTTACGGAAGAAAGGTGAGCTGTATGTCGATACTAAGAGAACAACTACGTTGGGCAAAGAGAGGCTTTTCAGTACCAGCTCCCGGATTGGTAAAGCGTGGCTGCCTCACTAGACATGGATTTATAGACGCTACGTGGATTGAGACTGGAACTTTTTGGGGGGAGACCACCAACTTCTTATCAAAGACAGCCAAGCGAGTAGTAAGTATTGAGCCACAGCCAGAGTTATTCAAAAAGGCCCAGCAAAGATTTGCTGAAGTAAAGAACGTCGAAATCATAAACGGGCTAAGCGAAGATGTCTTTCCTGTTCTTTTGCCGACAATTCAAGGCAGAGTGAACTTCTGGCTAGATGGCCACTATTCCGCAGGACCCACACACCTCGGCCCTCAAGAGACTCCAATAGTTGACGAACTTAAAGCGATAACTGACAACATGAAAAACTTTCATGGGGTGTGTGTAATGGTTGATGATATCCGCCTTTTTGGTAACACCGCTTCTGCTTTGCAGGATCCGGCATATCCGGACATTGACGTTTTAGTGAATTGGGCCCGAGCAAATAATTTGCCGTGGACCATCGAGCAAGATATTTTTATTGCAAAGACAATTCTGTAAATTTTTTCAAAATAGCATCTAGTCTCAGAATCCTAGACCGCGGGTCGCGAACAAAATTCCATTGATTACCTTTTGTGTCTTTTAGGCAAGGAATTCAGCAAGGTCAGCAACAATTGCCTGCTTAGGCTTTGCTCCAACCATTTGCTTGACCAGTTGGCCACCCTGAAAAATACCCATAAGAGGGATTCCAGTAACGCCATATTGCATGGCTAGTTGTGGCTCTTCGTCCACGTTTACTTTTACGATTTCGATCTTGTCTGAGTACTCAGCTGCGATCTCGTCAAGGATTGGGGAAACCATGCGACATGGCCCACACCACTCGGCCCAGAAGTCCACCATTACCGGCTTCGGGTTTGACAGCACATCCGCCTGGAAAGAAGCGGTGGTTACATTCTTGGGTGCCATGATTTCTCCTAAATAATCGATCTGTTCTAAATCTACTGCGAGCCTATGAGTTATCTGTGAGGAAATGCTCAGCGTCTAACGCTGCGACACAACCCGAACCCGCTGCTGTGATTGCCTGACGGTAGGTCGGGTCAATCACATCGCCACATGCAAAAACCCCAGGTAGCGAAGTCTTTGAGGTTCGACCATCTACCTTGATGAACTTGTCCTCAGTTAGTTCCAGCTGGTTCTCAACCAACCAGACTCGTGGGTCGTTTCCGATGGCAATAAATAGGCCATCTAAATCCAGTTGGGACTCAGCTCCTGTCACCGTGTCCTTGAGTTTCACTCCGGTTAGCTTGCCTTCGCCAAGAAGCTCTTCAACGCCTGCGTTCCAGATGAACTCAATCTTGGGATTGGCCTTTGCCCTATCCTGCATAATCTTTGAGGCTTTGAGCTCATTCCTTCGGTGAATGACATAAACCTTTGATGCGAAACGGGTTAGGAAGTTAGCTTCCTCCATGGCGGAATCTCCCCCACCGACAACAGCAATAGTTTTTTCTCTAAAGAAGAAACCATCACAGGTTGCGCACCAGCTCACACCGTGACCAGAGAGCTCCTTTTCCTTAGGCAAACCAAGCTCACGGTAGGCAGCACCGGTGGCTAAAATAACCGACTTTGCTTCAAAGGTTTCTCCGGTGCCAATCTTGACGATCTTTGGGTTTGCCTTGAGGTCGACTTCCACCACGTCTTGTAACAAGATCTCTGTTCCGAAGCGTTCTGCTTGAGCCTGGAACTTCATCATTAGATCTGGTCCCATGAGTCCATCTGGGAAACCAGGGAAGTTTTCAACATC
>Ga0208592_1000586_pt1 | contig 9957 bp, 5 predicted proteins | sample LakMenE18May10ns_FD_150712 | JGI IMG/M metagenome (GOLD analysis project Ga0208592, IMG submission 150712) | Freshwater microbial communities from Lake Mendota, WI - 18MAY2010 deep hole epilimnion ns (SPAdes) | ecosystem: Environmental > Aquatic > Freshwater > Lentic | place: Lake Mendota...
GCTTCGATGTTCATTACTTCAAAAAGCCTTGTTTGACAAACGAAATCACCTTGTTCATTTTGATAAAGGTATGGCCATTGTGTCGTGATGTCGTCCAATGAAACGGTATTCACTGTAACTTGCTGTTGAACGGTATCAATTCCACATGTACCACTTGCGTAAAGTGTGACCGTATACGTTCCGGGTGCATACGTATGGCTAGGATTTAAACCAAATCCAACGGGGCTTCCATCACCAAAATCCCAAACTAGGTTACTAGGAGCGTTGGTTGTCGCACTAAAAAGAACTTCGTATTGATTGATGCCGGCAATAAAGGTAGCCTGTAACAACGAGTCGTGGTGAATGAGTTCCCAAGTTGGAATACTATCCAAAACGATGCTGCTCGCCGCCTGCTGCAATATAGTGCACGTTTGAGGATCTAATCCTGCTGTATAACTTGCGCCAACGGATGATTTTTGAAACAAAGAACTGTAAAAAGTACAGGCTGCCAAATAGGATCCTTCTAGGCTAGGGTGGGAGCCGTCACCAGCATAGAGGTTGATGTTTGGATAATTGTCTCGTACGTATTTCCAAGCAACGCCGACAGGAGAAACAGATGCGTCAGTGGAATCAGCGATGCGTAAATAGGCATTTCTTAGCCGATCATTCATTTTGTTGAAGGTATTAATCGAATCCCATTGAGGATCGCCTACTTCTCTTCCCCATGTCATGTAGTAATTTACTTGTGAGCAGGAATTCGACGCATAAACGCTATCGGCTAATTTCATTGCGTATGGAAGTGTTTGTGTATTCACTTGGCTATATGGAAAACTAGGTTCTTGGCTTTGTCCTTGTAAAACAACGTAATCCCATGGTTTAGCATGGATTTTTGTGTAAGTCACTGCATCATTTGAGTGTGATTGAAAGGTGTATCCTCCATTCATTTTGCTGTCAATGAGCATGTGGTCGCCCAATGAATTACTCAAATCACCAACCATTGCGGGAAGGTTATTGACACTTAAATAGCTGTTTCCAATGAAAAGAACGGAAATGCTGTCTTGTGTCCAAGATACTTGAACAAGAATAACGAAGAGTAAGCTCAAAAATAGTTTCATGTTTCAAAAGTAATTAATTTCTACTCAAATGTCTGATGCTTCTGCATGCGGCCGTGCAATTAAGGAGTAAACCATGGGCATTTTATTCTGTAGGTGTTTAATTTGAAATCGATTTGGTTCCACCTCAACTAAATGGCTTAAACAGTCGTATGGAGAGTAGGGGTACTCTTTAAAATCGGTAATGCTAAATCCAACATTTACAAGTGATTGAAATACCTCACTTAAACCATGATTCCAAGTGATGGTTGTGTCGGTAATAGGAAGTTCTTTGTTCGCATATGAATGCGATGTTTCTTCAATAATCGGTTCGTCTTGAAAATAATTGTAGGTGACGTGTTTAAAATCGTCATCAAACATCCAAACAACGGGGTGGAATTCTACAAAGATGAATTTTCCATCTGGTTTCAGGAATTGCGCAATGACATCTGCCCATTTTTGCAGGTCTGGCAGCCAACCGATCGTTCCATAACTGGTGTAAACGATGTCGAATTTTTCCTTCAAATGCAATGGAGCGCTATAGAGATCCGTACATATAAATGTGGCGTCTATTGAAAGTTCACTTGCCAGTTTTCGAGCGGAATCAATCGCTTTCTGCGAGAAATCGATGCCGGTCACTTTCGCGCCCATGCGTGCTAAAGAGAGGGTGTCCTGTCCGAAATGACATTGTAGGTGTAGGATTTTAAGTCCAGAAACATTGCCCAAAAGGGCTAATTCGATTTCTTTTAAAGAGGTTTCTCCTGCACGAAAAGCATCCATCTGATAAAAATCAGAGTCCAAGTGATGCTCCACGCGATTATCCCAGTTTTTGCGGTTTAATTCAAGGTAATGTTCATTCATGTGATCTGAGCAGTATTAAAATGAGTTTGCGTTGGATAATTGTTGATTATTCTTGTCGTCTATTTACTTAATTTCCAGACTTGAGGTAGTCCTTTTCCGCTGTACAATAAGACAGTAGATGTTTTATTTACCTTATAGTTACTGCCATCGCTTAAGCCAAGTATTCGCTTGACATTTGGTATTGGAAGCTGATTCAGGGGTAGGGGGATAAACGTTACTTCAACATCAATTGGAATAAAACTGACATAAATTTCCTTATTGTCGTTCTCCGTAAATACCCATGTCCCTAGCTCTGTTTTTACCTCATAAGGCGCAACAGGATGTGTTCCGTAAATTGCTGGACCGTTGATGTTCATCCATGCACCAATTTCCTCTAATCGTTGATAGGCAATCGGATCCCATTCTCCTTGGGCATTTGGTGCAATGTTCAGCAAGTAGTTTCCTCCGCGTGAAACGATCAGGCAAAGATTTTCCAAAATTTTCGCGGTGGACTTATACTGGTCATTCGGAACGTAACTCCAACTATTCGCCATGGTCATACAGGACTCCCAAGGATAGGGAAGGGGTTTTGTTGGAATTTGTTGTTCCGGAGTCAGGTAATTTTGATTTGCACCTTCCACTGCACGATCAACCACAATTAATCCTGGTTGTAATTTTCGTGCTTCCATGACCAAGGAATCCATTTTGATGTCTTGATTCACGGGTTTGTATCCCCATCGTGGCGAAGTTGCGGTCATTGGTTGAACCCAACCGCCATCGAGCCATAGCAAGTCAATTTTCCCGTAATCCTTCATTAACTCCATGATTTGATGGTGGGTGAATTGCACAAACGCATCCCATTTTTTTGGTTTTTTGGTCAAGTCGTAATTTGGATTTCGATCGTACGGTGGGAAAGTTGGATCCCAGTAATCATCGTTGCTCCAATCTGGTTTACTGAAATAGGCTCCCGTCCATAATCCTTCCTTGCGAAAAGCATCGAAAACCTTTAATGCAATATTGGCATTTGGATTCGTTGCGTACGGACATTTTTCATTCGCTACGGTATAATCCGTGTACTTGGAATCAAACATACAGAATCCATCGTGGTGCTTGGTGGTAAAAACCATGTATTTCATTCCCGCGTTTTTCGCTGCTTTCGCCCATTTTTCGGGTTGAAATTGAACGGGATTAAAGGTCGTTTGCAGTTGTTCGTAGTTTTTTACGTAGCCGAAATAATCGTTTTTGTAAGGACCGCGTCGAATGCACCAATCTTCATCCTCCGGACAAATGCTCCAACTTTCAACAACACCGAGTTGCGAATAGGTTCCCCAGTGCATCAAGAGTCCAAATTTGAAGTCTTGCCACGTTTCTAACTTATCTTGTACCAACGGATCACTTGGTGGGAAATATGTCTGTTCATGTTCCTGCGCCTGAATGGTCTTGCTCAGAAAAATGCATGTCAATAGTAGGATTCTCATGTTCATGTTTAATGAATTTCAATTTCGTCAATAAATAACCAGCCGTTTCCGTCCACTCCACGCCATTTTGGTAGTGGACCGGGATTGCTTATATCTAGGTACAGGTATCTCCCATATAGTTTTGTACCAAAACTAAGTTTCAAAGGGTAAATTCCAGGTGTAACTTGCTGTCCAGCTGTCGGATTAATCAGTTTTCCTTGCTGTGCACATGTACTAGAAAGCACTTCTTCTTCTGAACTACCAATGCGTAAATGGAAAGAACTTGGACCCACAATCCACGCGGAATTGTTTTCCAAAAAGTTGAGTTGAATGCTTGATAGTGTATCTGTTTTCCCAAGATCTATAAGGAATGTCGCATTTCGTCCTTGCCATCCTTGCCAGTTGTATTGATAGTCTGAAGTTCCTTTGATGTCATTCAATAATGGTTGATTGCGATAGTATTCAAGCGTATCGATTTCTCCGCCATCAGGTTTTTTTGCTCCATCCTGGTATGATTTGTTTGGTGTGGTAAGGTACTTTAGTGCTGCGTTAGAACCAAGGTGTTTCACTTTTCCATTTTTCCAATAATCAAGGGTGATTTGCTCGAATTCTTTTGGTGTGAGCCTCGTTTCATGCAACAATTTAGGTCCGTTTTTTTGTGCTATGGTGCTAAAGTCCTTTAGCATATCTTGATAAGGATTATCTAGCGTGTAAAAATACCAATCACTTCCAGCGGCAGGGGATTTGGAGATTTCGATGGAAGCATAACGGATGCTTTGTTGTGCCATTTCCAATCTTTCCAATTGCTTAGGTGTTAATCCTTCGGTATTTTTAGCTTTATCAAACATTAGATGATACCAACGAAGGTTTTCAGGGGAGAGGTATCCTTTGATGTGAGTAACGGGTGGTTCGTAAAGGGTGAGGGCTTTGCCACTTTTTTGAAGTTCACTTATTTCTCGTTCTAATATTTCTTTGACAATTGGACCTGCATTTCCGTAGTAGTTCGTTAAGAAGAGATTGGTCAAGCTATCTGCATCAAGAGTCGGGTCCCACATCCATTTGGACAAAAGGAAACAACGCAATTCTTGCATTTCAGAGGATGATTGGTTGTATCCCTGTTCAAACAACATGTTGACGCCGTATTTTTTAAAAAGTTGAATGTTCTCTTGCAAGGTGGGCCAATTAGGGAAGGGCATGACCATGTGGGAGAAATTAATTACATAGTCCCAAATTAGGATGTTCTGGGTGATTTTTGACCAATCGGAAAGGTCCTTTTCGAATCCACTTCCACTGAGGGATTTTGCCCTATTTTCTTCAATCGTGCAGAGCATGATGTTCACATTGGACAACGGCTTAGTGATTTTTGGTGCGGAACGTGAATATTGATATGCCAGGGTTGAAATGACCTTATCTGGAAAGAGTTTGGCCACCTCGTTCACGAAACGGATGATCGAACCAGCATGGGATCCTTCTTCTTCATCGATGTGTGCACATTTCTCACATTCACAATAATTGTAGTTGTCCATCTGACTAACGCTCCAGTATTTTTCCTTCGGACGTTTGTTGACTTCTAATTGCAAAGCGTTCGTTACATGAGAAAGCACTTCAGGATTGCTTAAGCACAATTGATCCTTCATTCGGATTCCGTTGCGCAATGCATAATATTCGGGATATTTTTCAAAATAGGTTTCCGGTGGTAATAAGTGGTGCAGCGTATGAACCCATAAACCCCATCCAGGATGTGTTTCAAACGTTCCATAACCTTGTTCATGTGTCAGGTAAAAGGATTCTGCGTACCCGGTTCGACGTGCTTCGCCGTAAAAGACTTCGCGGTATTCAAATGCTGGTACTTGTTCGTAAATGGTATATGGAAGAGGTTTTAAGCGCGTAAGTTTTGGAATGACGGTTTCCTCTGCACTGATAAATCGAATGCCAAAGGTGTGTTCCAAGGTGTAATATATCGCATGTTCGATGGCCTTTTCGGTTTCGCCATAAAAAATAATTGTTTTTCGATCGATGAACACACCGAATCCATCGGTTCCCCATTCTTTCGTACGCTGAAACAAATTTGGGTTAGGTCGTTCGAAGTGAACGTCATATGCATGATCGAATGAGGTGATTTCTCGCAAGTAAAAATCTAACGTGGAGTTCAATTTTGGGTAGAAAACTTCTTGGCTGTAAGCCCAAAATTGACTTGTCAATAGAAATAAAACGATTAGTTGTTTCATAAGAGTATTTTAATGAAATCCACCCTTCCCTCGGTAAAGTTTTAAAGGTGATTTGAGTTTTATTTTGATGACAGAAATCTCTGGATCTAATGCAGAAATGGGAACATCCATATAAAGTGTTCCTGGAACATAGCTCCAATCGATTTTACCGACAATTTTGTATGGGACACTCGTGTTTGTGCCAAGAACAGTGATGCTTTCGATTTCGGACATCAATCCTTTCAATTGGACATTTACTTTTAAATTAGATGTAGCCACAGGAGAACTTGGAATGTTTCCATAATGTATTTCTCTTGTTACTTGATTTGACGTGTCGATTCCTACTGCTGGTATAAATAAGAAAAGACTTAACGAATCCTTAGAAAGGGTAGAGTTTCCATGAAAATGTCCATCGGGTAAACCTGCGCTTGTTCCGTAAATGGCTTCTTTGTGTTTGGAGGTCCAACGTCCAATGGCTTTCAATAGTTGTACTTGAGCTTCAGGAATCGTTCCATCCGCTTTTGGTCCAATGTCCAATAGTAAGTTCCCACCCATTCCAATGCACTCTGTGAAAATTTGAAGGACTTCATTCACCGTTTTCATGTTTTGGTCCTGAGGTCGATATCCCCAATTGTCATTGCTCGTTAAGCAGAGTTCCCACGTTTTGCGGTCTGGGTGAATGATCGGCATGTTTTGTTCAGGAGTGTCGTAATCTCCATACGATTTCAAGCGTCCATTTAGAATCGCGGAAGGATTTTCTTTGTGAATGATGCGGTCTATTTTTGCGGCATCCCATTCTAATTCCGAGTGTTCCCAATCCCCATCGAACCAAAATAGATCCGGTTTAAATTGCTCATTGATTTCTTGAATTTGTCCGTGCATGAAGGATAAGAATCGATTCCATCGAACACTGTCGTCTTTGATTTGATAACGGTTGAAGTCTTTGAGGAATGTTGGATAATCATCATGAGACCAATCCAACAAGGAGTAATAGGCGCCAAAATGCAATCCTTCCTTTCGAACGGCTTCTACGAAAGGAGTCATTAAATCGCGTTTGGCAGGTGTTTGATGCACAACACTCAGTGGTGATTTTTCATTCCACAGAAGGTTCTTCCCGTATTTTTTAGTTAATGTCGGTAGTGCCCATCCAAATTGAGGTGCTTTGGTGTGTGGTGTTTTTAATCTCGTGTCCCAAAGTGCAACACCATCGTGATGTTGTGTGGTTATTACTGTGTATTGCGCACCACTTTCTTTGATTAATTTCGCCCATTCTTCCGGATGGTAATTTTCAGCTTTGAATCCGGACAATTGAGACATGTAAGTCGGGTAATCAACACTTTTGTTGTGAAAGGCCCAACTTTCAGATGTTCCATCCACCGCATAGATTCCCCAATGGATGAATATGCCCAATTTCGCATCTGAGAACCACTGAAGGTCTGCTGATTCACTTGTGTTTTGAGCATAAAAGGGAGCCTGAAAAAGGCTTAGAAATAGGAAAAAAGCAAATTTATTCATGTGGTGAAGTTACAAAATCTGTCCTAAATTTCTTTTATTAGGCATACATCCGTTGAGTGCTTTGAATTTCGGAAGCGTTTCGTAACAATTTTATCACATGCCTAGTCGATTTAATTCGCTTAGATGAAGTACCTTTGTCTTGAAATTTTTCCTTGACATCCTTGAGGTGAACGATGAGTTAGCACTGAAACCAAGGTTAAATTGAAAGTCGATACGAGCAAATGAATAAAGTATTCGTTCTGAGTGTGTTGCTGCTTTTTATTACCCAATTTCAAGCACAGCAATTAATCATCAATGAAATTTCCCAAGGGACAGGTTCAAGTGAATACGTGGAATTGGTTGTCATCGGAACGCCAACGTGTGTTTCGCCCGTTCCCAGTTTGGATTTAAGAAAAGTCATAATTGATGACAATAATGGGTATTTTGCTCCTGGATCCGGAACAGGAATTGCATCTGGAGCGGTACGATTTGCAAACATCCCTTTTTGGCAAAGCATCCCACAAGGAACCTACATCGTTATTTACAATGATGCCAGTCCAAATTCGAGCTTGCCTGCCGATGACAACACCATGGCCGATGGAAATTGCCGTTTGGTCATTCCGGCTAATTCCGCTCTTTTAGAAAAAACAACCGTAAGTCCAACAACGACGAATCAAAATTACCCTCCAGACATTAATTGGACTTCAGGCGGATCTTGGTCTCCATTGGCGATGGCAAATTCCGACGATTCTTTTCAAGTGCCAAATATTCCGGCTAATGGACTTCCATTTCACAGTGTGAGTTGGGGAAATAATACGGCAAACACCATTGTCTATTTTACAGGTTCTGCTTCGGGAAAAGTATTTTCTTTTACAAATAACACTTCCAACGATTGGAATCAGGTAGCCAACTGGACCAGTGCTGACGTGCTGACGGGTCAAACGCCCGGAATGGCAAATAACGCTGCGAATGATGCATGGATAGGAAGCATGAATCCACTTTGCAGTGTGAATCCAGGAATGACGGTTACCCCATTTATTTTAAACGAAACGTGCGTGAACGCCTGCGATGGTTCAATTTTAACGAATGTTACAAACGGACTTGCTCCTTACACGTATAGTTGGTCGAACGGAGCGACGACAAGTTCCATTTCGAATGTTTGTCCAGGTGCATACACCGTCACCGTAACGGGCGCCAATGGTTGTTCAGCTATAGAAACATTCTCAGTATTAGCTGGAGCACAAGGATCAAATGCATTTATCAATGCTGCAGGACCCTTCACGACTCAGGATGCGGCGCAGCAAATCCAAGCGTTAAATGCAGGAGGTGTTTGGACTTCCGCCTGTGGAACCTGTTTGAATTCAAACGGAATATTTAGTCCACAAACCGCTGGAGCAGGGTCGTGGCAAGTATGTTACCAACTTGGTTCAGGTACTTGTGCGGATACACAATGCATCGAAATCTTGGTAACAAATGGTTGCATTCCTCAAACGACTTCTGAATCCATCACGATTTGTCCTGAAGATTCTGTTTTTATTAATGGTTTCTGGGAATCGGTTCCAGGTCAATATTCGAACACCTTCCTTGATGTAAATCAATGCGATAGTACGCATACGGTGTCCTTAAGTTTGCATGCGGTCTCACCATGGATAGAGAACCTAGCTTTGTGTGAATTTGATTCCGTTCTGGTTTTCAATCAATGGATTTTTGGTACTCAAACGGTAAGTCAAGTTGAACAAACAACGAATGGTTGTTCGTATAATCATACAGTAAATGTCCAAATGGAATCCTGTATCCTTGATCCATCTGTCATTTTTATTCCGAATGTATTTACGCCAAATGGAGACCTGGTGAACGACACGTTTGAGATCGTCATTCAAAACGGAGAACTTGTACGCGGATGGATTTTCAACCGTTGGGGCAATGTAATTTGCACCTTTTCACCGACCCAATTAACGTGGGATGGAAAAGATGAACTTACAGGAATTCCAGTTTTGGATGGTGTTTATACCTACTTGATTTATTTCAATCCTGCTGATACGGTTAATGAAATGTACCAAGGATTTGTAACGGTGGTAAAATAAATAGTTTCATGTATCGGAATGGGATAGGTGATTCTTCCCATTTTTCCTTATATCTTTGTATTCACATGGGGCCGACCTTGGATTTGACAGCGATAGCGGTAGTCAAGTGTCAGCATGCAGAGGGTTGTGATGAACCTCTTAAATATCTTGTCTCGAACAATAATTGACAATACGTCATACGCACTTGCTGCTTAATTAGCTGAATGTTAATTGGCTTAATCCGACTGAAGCACAGTAGGTTGGACAAGTACTTTCGGTAGATCGTCGCCTAATCGATTTACCACTCGAAAGTTCATCCCATTGGGCTAGTGTTTGCGATGGTACTAAGCAAATGCGAAATTCAGTACCTAAGTTCAGGTTTTGGGTGTTCTTGTCCGTGCCTGGATCGAAAATCAACCGAGGAATAAGCATGTAGAAAGCTTGAAAACTCGTCGTTTGGACGAGGGTTCGAACCCCTCCGGCTCCACCTTCGCTCGCCGAAGTTTTTGAGTATCAAAAACGAAGGCGAGCTTTTTTATTTAATCCCATTTAAAAAACTTAACTTTTTTCACATTAGGCGAGCTACGGCGGACCCGTCCACTCTTTTCCCAACCTAAATTTTCAGGATCAAAAATAATTGAATGGTTTATTTTTTATTTCATTTCCAAAACTTAAATTTTTTCACTTAAAGCGAGTTAGCTCGCTGAAGTTTTAGAATTAAAACGATGGCGAGCTACGGCGGACCCATCCACTCTTTTCCCAACCTAAATTTTAAGGATCAAAAATAATTGAATGGTTTATTTTTTATTCCATTTCCAAAACTTAT
>Ga0208592_1000587_pt1 | contig 9942 bp, 8 predicted proteins | sample LakMenE18May10ns_FD_150712 | JGI IMG/M metagenome (GOLD analysis project Ga0208592, IMG submission 150712) | Freshwater microbial communities from Lake Mendota, WI - 18MAY2010 deep hole epilimnion ns (SPAdes) | ecosystem: Environmental > Aquatic > Freshwater > Lentic | place: Lake Mendota...
TGATATTTGCAATAACTTTACGATCTTCACCAAGGACAGATGCCAACTCAGTGGCAACAACTAATCGCTCTACTTTTTCATCGATTGTTACTTCAATAACCTGGTACTCAACCTTAGGATTCACAGCAACAGCAGTATTGGAAACCAATGTCCATGGCGTAGTTGTCCAAACCAACAAGCTAGCCTTTAGTTCAGCTAACTTGCCAGAGGTGGCAGGAAACCTTACATATACCGATGGATCTTTTATAGTTTCATAGCCTTGTGCTAACTCATGATCTGATAAGCCAGTTCCACATCTTGGACAGTAAGGTGCTACTCGATGATCTTGAACAAGTAGACCTTTCTTCCAAATTTGTTGCAGTGACCACCAAACACTCTCGATATATTCAGGTGACATAGTCCAATAAGCTTCATCAAAATCAACCCAGAAACCCATCCGCTTAGTCATGTCGGTGAATTCATCAACATGTCGTTGCACTGACTGGCGGCATTTATCGTTGAATGCAGCTACTCCAAATTTTTCGATGTCGGCTTTACCGGTAAAGCCCAACTCCTTTTCAACTGCAATTTCAACTGGTAGGCCATGACAATCCCAGCCGGCTTTACGGATTACCTGCTTACCCTTCATGGTTTGAAATCTTGGGAACAGATCCTTAAATACTCGCGCTTCTATGTGATGTGTTCCGGGTTTGCCATTTGCTGTTGGCGGACCTTCATAAAAGCTCCACCGTGGAGCGCCGTTTCGATTCTCTACTGATTTTTCAAAAATTTGATTTTGGGTCCAAAAATCTAGAATGCCCAACTCCATGGCAGGCAGATCGATTTGCGCAGATAAGGTATTAATCATGCGCTTCTTATTCATATCCACCCCGCATTCTAACGCGGGATCAAACCATTTCTTTGACTGATTATTGCTCACAGGGGTGGCGGTTGGTAATTAGTTGAGCCAAGCCATAACCTTTCCCCCTCCAGGGGGTATTGTGGCTATCAAGAAAAAATCAAAAAAATCATCTAGTAAGAGTGTCAAATCTTCGGTGAAGAAGGCTTTAAAAAAAGTAGCAAAGAAAGCTCAACCCAAAAAGGTTGCGCCGAAAAAAGCGCCGAAAAAAGCAGCCAAGCGTTCGCCAAACATTGTAAAACCCTCCTTAGCTAAAAAATCTAATTTTAAAAAGGGCCCGGGAAAACCATTTCCAGCAAAACTTCAAACCTCTACTTCGGGTTCTTCCACAACTATTTCAGTTACCTCAACAATTCCCAATGCCAATGCGATGCCTGTTGTAGAAGAGCGTCGATTAGTTATGTTGCCACCGCCAAAGCCAGTTTTGAAATCAAAAAAAGCTGCGGCTTTAAAACCAATTAAAAGTGCGCCCGCACCATTAATAGTTCAATCTGGCGAGAATGCTTGGAGTGCTGCTGAGCTTAAAACTATAAAGGTTGAACTCTCGAAAGATTTGATTCGCTTAAGAAAAGAATTAGAAATTGCTGAAGCAGAAATGGAAGATCTTGTGGAGGCAGCAGGTGTTGGCGCAGGCGATGATCAAGCCGATGCGGGGGCTAAGACCTTTGAACGCGAACACGAAATGTCTTTGGTTTATAACGCGCGAGATATGGTGCAACAAACTGAACGTGCATTGGATCGAATTGAAAACAAGACCTATGGCAAGTGTGAAGAGTGCGGCAATTTTGTTGGCAAAGCGAGATTACAAGTATTTCCACGTGCAACACTTTGTATGGTCTGTAAGCAGAAAGAGGAACGACGCTGAACTTAATTCAGCGTAAATGGTTGGCGGCTACCGCTTTAATTGTATTTGCATTGGATTATGTAACTAAAACTTTAGCTCTTGAGTACTTATCCAGTCAGCCAAAACAGATTTTAGGAACATTCTTGCAATTAAAACTGGTATTCAACTCAGGCGCTGCCTTTAGCATTGCCAGTAGTGGCACAATATTTTTATCATCTTTTGCAATGATTGTCGCGGCATCAATTTTCTACTATGCAAGGAAAGTTACCTCAACTGGGTGGGCGGTAGCACTTGGCCTGGCTTTAGGGGGAATATTTGGAAATCTGACTGATCGTATCTTTAGAGATCCAGGGGCATTGCAAGGTGAGGTAGTTGATTGGATCCAACTTCCTAACTGGCCAGTCTTTAATGTTGCCGATATGGCAGTAGTAAGTGCTGCAATATTAATTGCACTACTTAGTTGGCGAAACATTCCATTTAGTAAGAATGAGGATTCAAAGTGAGCGAACGCGAGCTTCGCAGTATTTCTATTCCAGAAGGATTGAATCAAGAGCGGGTAGATGCGGCTCTTTCTAGACTGCTGGGGCTTTCTCGAAATGTAATTGTTGGTTTGATTGAATCTGGTGAAGTAACAACGGGCGGCAAGCCAGTTGGAAAATCTGATCGAGTTAGCTCAAATGATCAATTAGAGATTTTGCTTCCAGCAGCTAAAGCTGCAGCGAAATTGGTTGCAACCCCTGTAGATGGGTTAAAGGTTGTTTATGATGATGAGTACTTAATTGTTATCGATAAGCCGGTTGGAATTGCTGCGCATCCAAGCCCTGGCTGGCAAGGTGCAACAGTGGTTGGTGCGATTTTTGCTGCTGGTTATCAACTGGCAACCTCTGGCGCAGCTGAGCGCCAAGGTGTAGTCCACCGATTAGATGTTGGAACTTCAGGATTGATGGTGGTTGCAAAAAATGAGATTGCATATGCAAATCTTAAGGATCAGTTCAGAAATAGAACCGTCACAAAGGTTTACCATGCTTTAGCTCAAGGTCATTTAGATCCAACTGTTGGCACAATTGATGCACCGATAGATCGTCACCCAAGGGAAGATTATCGATTTGCAGTTGTAGCAGATGGAAAACCAAGTATTACTCACTACAAAACATTAGAGGTTTTTCCAGCGGTCACCTTGCTAGAGATTGAACTTGAAACTGGCCGCACACATCAAATTAGAGTTCATCTTTCTGCGCTGCATCATCCTCTAGTCGGAGATCTCACCTACGGCTCAGATCCAGCCTTAGCAAAACGTTTGAACATCTCAAGGCCTTGGCTGCATGCCAAACAACTTGGTTTTGATCACCCGGCAAATGGCCAGCGTCTTTCCTTCACCGCTGAGTACCCAGCCGATCTGACACGCTCATTAGAGGTACTTTCAGATATTTCCCGCTAGAAATATCGCTCAGTAGTAATCTCGCCACCCATGCCTAATTCAACCGAAGCCTCAAAAACCACCGAGAGTTTTGTGCATCTTCATGTGCACACCGAATACTCGATGCTCGATGGTGCTGCAAAAATTTCTGAGTTAGTCGCTGAGGTTGCAAGGCAAGAGATGCCAGCAATTGCGATCACAGATCACGGAAATGTCTTTGGTGCTTTTGAATTTCACAAATTAGCTAAGGCGGCTGGGGTAAAACCAATTATCGGAATTGAAGCTTACGTTGCACCCGAGTCCAGATTTGATAAACGAAGAGTCAAATGGGCTGAAGGTGGAGAGGATGATGTTTCTGGTGGCGGTGCATATACCCACATGACTCTGCTGGCTGAGAATAATCAGGGCTTATCTAATCTATTCAAGCTCTCATCATTGGCATCGCTAGAAGGTTTTTACTACAAGCCGCGAATGGATCAAGAGTTACTAGCAAAGTATTCGAAGGGAATTATCGCAACCACTGGTTGCCCAGGAGGTGAAATACAAACTCGCTTGCGAATGGGTGCCTATAAAGAAGCGGTAAATGCCGCATCGAAAATGAGGGATATTTTTGGTGCCGATAACTATTTTCTAGAGATTATGGATCACTCAATTGATATTGAAAAAAGGGTGCTGAGTGATCTGATAAAACTTGGCAAGGAGTTGAATTTACCAATGCTAGCAACTAATGATTTGCACTACACCCACCATAAAGATGCAGCCGCACATGAAGTAATGCTGTGCATACAATCGGGCTCGACCCTGGCTGATCCAAAACGCTTTAAATTTGATAACTCTGAGTTTTACTTAAAAACTGCCGAACAGATGCGACAACTGTTTAAGGATTTCCCACAAGCCTGCGATAACACACTTCTAATTGCTCAACGTTGTGAGACCACAATGCGCGAAGGAGAGAATCTATTGCCTCAATTCCCAGTTCCAGCTGGGGAGAGTGAGGATAGTTGGTTGATTAAAGAAGCAAATAAAGGTTTAGCTAAAAAGTTAAATGGCCAGATAAGTGCTGAATACCAGGAGCGACTTAACTTTGAGTTAGAGGTAATGATAAAAATGGGATTTCCTGGCTACTTCTTGGTGGTGGCTGATCTTTGTAATCATGCACGCAAGGTTGGCATTCGAGTTGGTCCAGGTAGAGGATCAGCGGCAGGTTCCTTAGTCTCTTATGCATTGGGTATTACCGGTTTAGATCCAATTGAGTTTGGATTATTGTTTGAAAGATTCTTAAATCCAGAACGTATCTCAATGCCAGATATTGATTTGGACTTTGATGAAAGACGGCGCTCAGAAATGATTGCATATGCAACTGGTAAGTATGGTGATGACCGAGTAGCACAGATCATTACCTACGGAACTATTAAGTCGAAGCAAGCGATTAAAGATTCCACCCGGGTATTGGGCTTTCCCTATGCCTTGGGTGAGCGCTTAACCAAATCACTACCGCCTTCAGTTATGGGCAAGGACATATCTTTAGGTGGAATTTTTAATATGGATGATGAGAGATATGGCGAAGCATCTGAATTTCGTAATCTCTACGAAGCAGATCCAGATTCCAAGCGAATTGTAGATACCGCACTAGGAATTGAAGGGTTAAAAAGGCAGTGGGGAGTTCATGCTGCTGGAGTGATTCTTAGTAAGGAACCTTTACTGGATGTAATACCAATTCATCGTCGTGAGGCTGATGGTGCAATTATCACGCAGTTTGATATGGGAGCTTGCGAGGCTACCGGTTTGCTTAAAATGGATTTTCTGGGACTTCGAAATTTATCCGTTCTCGATGATTGTTTAATTAATATTGAGAAAAATTTGAGCAAAACTGTTGTACTAGAAACACTGCCATTGAAGGATCAAAAAACCTTTGATCTATTGTCAAAAGGAGACACTCTTGGTGTATTCCAATTAGATAGCGCGCCAATTCGATCACTCTTAAGATCCATGGCTCCAGATAGTTTTGAAGATATTGCTGCGGTTATTGCGTTATATCGACCAGGACCGATGGGGGAGGATTCACACAATAAGTATGCAGATTACAAAAATGGTCGCAAGGTACCGGTAGCTATTCACCCTGAGTTAGATAAGCCGTTAAATGAGATTCTAAAAGATACCTATGGATTAATTGTTTACCAGGAACAGGTGCTGGCAATCGCACGTAAGGTAGCCGGCTTCACACTTGGTAGAGCTGATTTATTGCGAAAAGCGATGGGTAAAAAGGATAAAAAGATTCTTGATAAAGAAAGAGTTCACTTTGAAGATGGCATGAAAACTAATGGTTTCTCAGAGGATGCAATTGAAAAACTCTGGCAAACCCTGATCCCATTTTCTGATTATGCATTTAATAGAGCCCACAGTGCTGGGTATGGCCTCCTTTCATTTTGGACTGCGTATTTGAAAGCCAATTATCCAACTGAATATATGGCGGCACTGCTTACTAGCGTGCGAGATGACAAGGATAAGAGCGCTCTGTACCTAAATGAGTGTCGTCGAATGGGAATTAAGGTTTTACCTCCAGATGTGAATGAATCTGATTCTGGCTATACCCCGCGGGGCAGCGATATCCGTTTTGGTCTGACTGCAATTAGAAATGTGGGAGAGAATGTTGTTGCCTCAATTATTGAAAATCGAAAGAGCAAGGGTAAGTATTTAAGCTTTGGCGATTTCTTAGTAAAGGTTGATTCTCATGTGTGCAATAAGAAGACAATCGAATCGCTGATTAAAGCTGGCGCTTTTGATTCGCTAAGCCACACCCGGCGCGGGTTAATGATGGTCTTCCTAGAGGCTTTGGATGCAGTTACTGAAAGCAAACGTGCAGAGGCAATTGGTCAGTTTGATTTATTTGGCTCAGAGAATTCAGGATCAAGTGTTAGCGGAGTAGATCTTGATATTCCCAATAGCGAGTGGGAAAAAATGATGCTACTTACTTATGAAAGAGAGATGTTAGGTTTGTATGTATCTGACCATCCTCTACTAGGTGTAGAACACATTCTTAGATCTGTTGCAGATTTTTCTATTAGCCAATTATCTGAAGCACCGCATGATCAAATAGTTAATATCGGCGGATTGATAACACAGATTCAGCGAAAAGTTTCCAAACAAGGAACGCCTTGGGCAATTGTGACGGTGGAGGATTTAGAGGGAGCTGTTGATGTTCTCTTCTTTTCCAATTCGTACGCAACTCATGGCGTAAATCTGGTTGAAGATCGTATTGTTGCCATTCGGGGTCGAGTCGATAAACGAGAAGAGCCACCTAGAATTTCAGCTCTGGATTTAACATTGCCAGATTTAAAGCAGGTGCCAACTGGTCCATTGATTATTTCTATGGAGGCTTCACGGTGCACGCCACCAGTAATCGATCGAATGAGTGAGATTTTAAAGTCACATCCTGGAGCCAGAGAGGTGCATTTGAGATTAATCGATGGTGAGAAAAGAACAATTCTAAAATTAGATGAGGCCTTAAAAGTAACATCTTCACCAGGGTTAAGTGCAGATCTAAAAACAGTTCTAGGACCAGATTGCTTAGTGGTGTGAAAGTAAAATGAAGCCTCTTGAGTTTTTACCGGCTGTAGATATTAAATCTGGCCAAATAACTCAAACAATCGATATTGCTGAAAATTATTACAAGGGTTCGCCGCAGCAAGTAATTGAGTCATTTACTTCAGCTGGATGTAAATGGATTCATCTAGTTGATTTAGATGCAGCTTATTCCACTGGAAGTAATTTTGATCTGATCTCTAATTTGATTAACTCAGCAGGGGTAGATACCCAATTATCAGGGGGAATAGCCAATCAAGAGATTCTTAATTTGTCTTTGACCACGAGTGCAAAATGGATCAATCTGTCCACATCAGCACTATTGAATATGGATTGGGTTGAATCAATTCTAGAAACACACTCAAATCGGGTTTGTATCTCACTAGATGTTGCTGATGAGGTGTTAACTGCAAGAGGAAGTGGGGTAGTTGTTGGGGATCTTTGGGAGAGTTTAAGCAAATTGGAAGCTGCTGGATGCAAAAGGTATGTAGTAACGGAAAATACAAGTGATGGAACAATGATTGGACCAAACTTTAACTTACTGGCAAAAATCCAGCAGAAGAGTTCATCCTCAATTGTTTCAAGTGGTGGAGTAGGAGCGCTCTCTGATTTAGCAAAGTTGCGTCAGATCGGAATCGATGGCGTAGTGGTAGGAAAGGCGTTATACGCAGGTCAAATCAACCTCATTGAAGCCTTAGATACTTGCTATAAATAAGCGGCGCCAGCTGCTGGCTAATTACGGCAGAATAGGCAAGTGGAAGAGACAGATTTATCATTGGATAAGTTTCGCGAGTATGCGCGCAACTTCAATGTAATCCCCGTATCAAGGAAAATCATTGATAAAAACCAAACTCCATTATCTATCTATAGCAAACTAACAAACCATAGATCTGGAACTTTTTTACTTGAATCAGCTGAGTCAGGTATATGGGCTCGATACTCGTTTATTGGCGTCAATAGCCAAGCCACTTTAACTGAAGCAAATGGATTGGCCACTTGGGTAGGTGTAATGCCAGCTGGAGCTCCAACAGATATTGATCCTCTTGATGCGCTGAGAATTTCTACTGCACATTTAAAGTCACCAAAGATGGAGGGTTTACCGCCACTTACCGGTGGGCTAGTGGGTTATTTAAGTTATGAAATTGTTCGCCGGCTTGAAAAGTTGGCAAATCATTCTAAAAAAGATGTTGCAATTCCGGAAATAGCGATGATGCTCACCTCTGATTTAGCAGTTTTTGATCATCATCTAGGTGAGATTACTTTGATAGCAAACGCCATAAATTGGGATGGCAGTTCTGAGCGAGTGGATTTGGCATACCAAACAGCGATAGAGCGCTTAAATAAAATGGAGGAAGATTTAACAAAGCCGAGCCAGGATCAGTATTTAGATCTGCAAAGCCGTAAGTCACCGGAGTTTGATCGAAATACAACTGATGAGAGCTACATCGCCAAGGTTAAATTAATTAAAGAGGAGATCAAATCTGGCGAGGCGTTCCAGGTTGTTTTGTCACAGCGATTTTCCATGCCAGCGTTAGCTGAACCCTTTGATCTATATCGAGTATTACGTGAACAAAACCCAAGTCCATATATGTATCTATTTCGGTTCAACGATGGTTTATCAATTGTGGGATCAAGCCCAGAGGCTTTGGTTAAGGTGACCGGTGATGATGTAGTAATTCATCCAATCGCAGGAACTAGAGCGCGGGGAATAGATAGCCAGCAGGATCAGGTCATCGCCGATGAACTTCTAAAAGATCCTAAGGAACGGGCTGAGCATTTGATGTTAGTTGATTTAGGCAGAAATGATTTGGGCAGAGTTTGTAAGCCAGGGTCAGTTGAAGTAACTCAATTTATGCAGATTGAAAAGTATTCTCATGTAATGCATATTGTTTCCACAGTTGTAGGAAAACTGTTACCAAAAACCTCACCAATTGAAGCTTTGTTCTCAGTATTTCCAGCTGGCACATTATCTGGTGCCCCAAAACCTAGAGCGATGGAAATAATTGAAGAGCATGAACCAACTAGACGTGGCGTTTATGGGGGAACAATTGGTTACCTTGATTTCACAGGAAACATAGATGCCTGCATTGCAATTAGAACTGCAGTGATAAAAGATGGAATTGCTTATGTACAAGCCGGCGCTGGAATTGTTGCCGATTCAGATCCAGCATCTGAAAACCAAGAGTGTATTAATAAAGCTGCTGCAGTCTTGGGAGCCATCGCTACGGCAAATGCTATGGCTGGTGCAAAATGAGAGAGTCGGTCGTTGGAAGTTTAATCATCATTGTCGTAGCTGGGTTTTTGATTTTTCGTTTAAGTAAGCGAGGAGCGATGAATAAGTATGATAAAAAACCCCGGAGTAAATGGAACTCGTTATCGGAGGGAGTAGACCCAACTGATGAATGATTCAAATGTTTTAAAAGCAATTATTGAAGGTGTTCTAGAGGATGTTGAAAAAAGAGTTGTGCCAATAAGCCAATTACGTGAACAGATTGAAAACGCACCGCCATTAAGAGGAGCTTATAAATCTTTGAATCAACCTGGGATGCGATTGATAGCGGAGGTAAAGCGATCTTCACCTAGTAAAGGGGAGTTAGCTGCGATTCCTGATCCTCAGTTGCTTGCGGAAAAGTATCAAGAGGGAGGAGCAGACCTGATAAGTGTTTTAACTGAAGAGCGCAGATTTAAAGGAAGCATTGCCGATTTGATCTCCGTTAGATCTGCAATAGACCTTCCAGTATTACGAAAGGATTTTATAGTTACTGAATTTCAGGTTTTTGAGTCACGTATTTTGGGCGCTGATTTGATTCTGCTAATTGTGGCTGGTCTTTCAAACTCTCAATTAAAAGATTTCTACCAGCTATCAACAGAGTTAGGGATGGATGTATTAGTTGAAATCCATGACATGGATGAAGCGGAAAAAGCCATAGAAATTGGTGCGAAAATTATTGGTGTTAATTCAAGAAACCTTAAGACATTAGAGGTTAGTGAGAAGGTCTTTGAGTCAATTCTCCCCGAATTGCCTAAAGATCTTATAAAGGTGGCTGAATCTGGAATTAGTACTCGCAAGCAGGTTGCATTAGTTGAGAGATTAGGCGCAAATGCGGTTTTGATTGGCGAGAGCTTAGTAAAAGCAGGTAATCCAGTTCATACGATTAAAGAACTTCTAAACCGGTAGGGAGCCAATAAACTACAACTATG
>Ga0208592_1000588_pt1 | contig 9933 bp, 11 predicted proteins | sample LakMenE18May10ns_FD_150712 | JGI IMG/M metagenome (GOLD analysis project Ga0208592, IMG submission 150712) | Freshwater microbial communities from Lake Mendota, WI - 18MAY2010 deep hole epilimnion ns (SPAdes) | ecosystem: Environmental > Aquatic > Freshwater > Lentic | place: Lake Mendota...
CGACTGCTCCAGCGGTCGATAGGTGCTGAAAGTGCACTGCCATTCCCGTAAGCCGAGAAAGTGCGATATCGCGAAACACCATGAGTTCCTCGGCTTCGGCAGGAATTCCGGGGATACCAAGACGGCTCGACCACTCCCCTTCGTGCATGTGACCGCCATGGCTAAGGGCCTCGACCTCGCAATGCTGAGCGAGCACAACAGACTCAGGCAAACCTGAGGCGTATTCGAGCGCCCGACGCATGAGGCGGTCGTCCTGCACGCCACACCCATCGTCGGTGAAGATCCGAACACCCGCCGCAGCCAGTTCGGCCATGGGTGAAAGCGCATCACCTTCGCGAGCGATCGTGATGGAACCTGAGGATCGAACGTCGCACAGGCCCGCAGCGATTCCAGCATCAAGCACCTGACGAACGACCGCAACCGAATCAATGGTCGGTTCGGTGTTGGGCATGGCAACAATTGCGGTGTAACCGCCAAGTGCCGCAGCCCGGCTTCCAGTCTCAATCGTTTCGGCTTCTTCACGACCGGGTTCGCGCAGGTGGGTGTGGATGTCGACGAACCCGGGAGCAACCACGCATCCGGCGGCATCAATAACCGGGGCATCGACCAGACCAAGAGCCTTGAGATCAAGTCCGGTTCCGACTGCAGCGATTGTTCCGTCGGGGCGAACTGCAACATCGGCGATTCGTTCACCGGTGCGGTCAACGACAAGACCGCCGGTGATGATCCATCCTGCTGACTCGGACACTGTTGCCTTTCGATCGGTTGCGTTCAGTTGCTCAGACATCGGCTTCGCCTCCCCATGTGGTTCCGCTTCCGAGAAGCAGGAACAAGACCGCCATGCGAACAGCGACCCCGTTGCGAACCTGATCGACGATCACGGTGTTCGGGTGGTCAGCCACCGCAGCGTCGATTTCGACGCCGCGGTTCATGGGGCCGGGATGCATGATCAGCGCGTGATCAGGGAGCAACTCGGCACGCTTTTCATTGAGACCGAACCTGTTGCTGTATTCGCGGATAGTGGGGATGAGAGCTTCAGTCATGCGTTCGCGTTGCATGCGCAGCAGGTAACAGACATCGACCGTCGGCAACACTGCGTCGATATCGGTACTGATCTTGACCGGCCAGCCCTCAAGGCTGGGTGGCAGCAGTGTTGGTGGCGCGACAAGCGTGACGTCGGCGCCGAGAGCGGTAAACGCCGCAACGTTGCTACGCGCAACTCGCGAGTGGCGAATGTCGCCGACAATGGCGATGTGCTTGCCGGCGACGTCGCCGAAGCGTTGCCGGATCGTGTAGCAATCCAGCAGTGCCTGCGTGGGGTGTTCATGCCAACCATCGCCAGCATTGATCACTGCACTGGTCGCCCACTGCGCAACCTGGCGAGGCACGCCCGCCGAGGCGTGGCGGACAACAATCGCGTCGACTCCCATTGCTTCGATGGTTTCGATGGTGTCTCGCAGCGATTCGCCCTTCTTGACCGAAGAGGTACTGACACTGAAGTTCATGGTGTCGGCCGAGAGTCGCTTCGCTGCAGTTTCGAAGCTAAGGCGAGTGCGGGTTGAGTCTTCGAAGAAGAGCGACACCACCGTGCGACCGCGAAGTGCAGGCACCTTAGGAATGGTTCGTTCGCTGACCTCGACAAAGGAATCCGTGAGCGTCATGACTTCGTCGATGCCCGCTGCGACGTCGGGGCCAAGGTCGGCGATTGAAAGAAGATTGCGCATGCGGCCGTGTCGGGGGTTTGTGACTGGTCGGCTCACTTGACCATCTCCCCGAGGTCGACCCCGTCGGCGGTGACGTCGACTGCTTCGTCGCGCCGCGTGGGGAGGTTTTTGCCTACGAAGTCCGGCCGGATCGGAAGTTCTCGGTGGCCGCGATCAACCATCACGGCAAGCTGCACTGCTCGGGCCCGGCCGTAGTCGGAGAGCGCATCGAGAGCGGCACGAATCGTGCGGCCGGTGAAGAGAACATCGTCGACTAACACCACCGTGCGGCCATCGAGGTCGCACGGAATGTCGGTGACGGTTTCCGGTAAGACCGGGCGGAGACCAATGTCGTCTCGATAGAAGGCGACATCGAGGCATCCGAGGGGCACCTCGGAGCCTTCGATGAGTTCAAGCGCTTTACACAACCGGGCCGCCAGGGGAACTCCCCCAGTCTGCAGACCGATCACGACAACATCGTCGAGTCCTTGGTTGCGCTCGATGATTTCGTGAGCCATCCGCTTGGTGGCCCGCTGCATGTCATCAGCGCTCATAACCCGGGTCCGGGCAACAAAAACGCCCCCATATGGGGGCGTCAAGCGTCGTTCGCGTTCAGCCACGTTCGTGGTCCTTCCTGTCCGTCCGGGCCTCACGGGACCCGCTTCACGGTCAGGGAGAGAGTATATCGCGAGTTAGCGCACTGCGCCTGCGACTGCTGAGAGCACGCCATTTACATAGCGACTGCTGTCGTCAGTGCTGTAAGACTTAGCCAGTTCAACCGCTTCGGAGATCACCACAGCAGTTGGAACATCGGGCCGGTGCATGAGCTCGTACGTAGCCAAACGAAGGATCGCTCGGTCGAGGGCCGGCATTCGATCGACGTCCCAATTGCGCGCATGAGAAGCGATCACTGCGTCGAGGTCGTCCTGGTTCTCCCCCACCCCAACCACGAGTTGGGCAGCGAACTCGTCGGGGCCCACGGGCAACGATGCAAGAACGTCAGCGATGGCGTCGCCCTTCATCTCGGTTTCGTAGAGAAGGTGAAACGCGCGCTCACGGGCGTCGTGTCGATTGGTTGTGTTACCGAGGTCGTCGCTCACGCCCGGGTCAGATATTCGCCGGTACGGGTATCGACCTTGACGCGATCGTTGGGTTCGACAAACAGCGGGACCTGAATCACAAGGCCAGTTTCAAGCGTTGCGGGCTTGCGAGCACCTGAAACGCGGTCACCCTGAATGCCGGGTTCAGTCTCGGCGATGTTGAGCTCGACGGCCGCAGGCAGTTCAACCCCAACGATTTCGTCGCCGTACATCTTGAGTACCGCTTCGCCGTTCTCCACGAGATAGTTCGAGGCGTCGCCGAGCGATGCCGGCCCCACGTTGAGCTGGTCGTAGGTGGAGTTGTCCATGAAGACGTAGTCGTCGGCTGAGCGGTAGAGGAACTGCATCTCTCGCTTGTCGATCATTGCCCGCTCGACCTTTTCGCCGGCACGGAAGGTGCGTTCGACCACGGCTCCGTTGCGGGCGTTCTTGAGCGTGGTGCGCACGAATGCGCCGCCCTTGCCCGGCTTCACATGCTGGAACTCGACGATTTCGAACAGCACGCCTTCGATGTCGAGGGCCATCCCGTTCTTGATGTCATTGGTGGTGATGGTGGGCATGAGGGCCTTCCTGATCCGAGACCGTGACGTGGGTCAGGGAGTCGGTGACTTCGTTGTGTGAGTGAGGGGTCGACACCCATCGGGGGTGACGACGACGCTGTCTTCCATTCGGACCCCGCCGTGCGCCGGGAGGTAAACACCCGGTTCGACGGTGACGACGTCGCCGATGCAGAGCGTATCAGCGCTTGTCCCGGCGACTCTCGGCGCCTCGTGGATGTCGAGACCAACCCCGTGTCCGGTTCCATGCGTGAACGATTCGGCCCAACCCGCCTGGTCGATGATCGCTCGGGCAGCGGAATCGACCTCGCTGGTGGCAACGCCCGGACCAACGGCCCCAACCCCAGCCTCATTGGCGGCGGTGACGACTTCGAGCATTCGCTTGCATGTGTCGTCGACCTCGCCGATCGCGACGGTGCGAGTCATGTCGGAGCAGTACCCGTCGACGATGCAGCCGAAATCGAGGACTACGAGATCGCCTTCCTGAAGGCGCCGATCGGTAGGGCGCGCATGGGGCATCGCTCCGTTGGGACCAGAGGCGACGATGGTCTCGAAGCTTGTGCCTGAGGCACCAAGGCGTCGCATCGCCGAATCAAGAGCAAGCGCGAACTCCGATTCGGTGAGTCCGTCGAGAAGACTTGATCGCCGCTCAGCGAGCGCAGCATCGGCGATTGCCGCAGCCAGTTCCATCCGGGCCAACTCGGCCGCATCTTTCGATCGTCGAAGCGCTTCTACGAACCCCGTCGTTGCAACGATGTCATGGCCGCTCAACCAGTCGTCGGCATAGCGGCGTTGCGCTGACCACGTGATGTGGTCGGCTTCGAGGCCAATGCGCTTTGCGTTCGTGACCGTCGAGCCGAGTACCTCGCGTTGGGCAGTTGAGGTGATCTCGAGACGACAGGGAGCGTTGGATGTCGAGAGTTGATCGGCAGCCTGTTCGGTGTAGCGACCATCGGTCACCAACACCATGTCGTCAGAGGTAACAACCACGACGCCCGCACTGCCGGTGAAACCGGTGAGATAGCGGATGTTGCTGGCCGCAGTGAGCAGCAGTGCATCGATTTCCGCATCGGCCAGTGCAGCACGTAGCCGACTGACTCGATCAGCGACAAGCACCGGGGGCAGCGCGCCGAATCGATCTGCGATCGAAACTGCTGAGGAAGCAGCAGCCACGTTGGTCACTTCAGCAGAGTTGCCACGGCGTCGACGGCCAAGCGGTAACCGTCGCCGCCAAAGCCAGCGATGGTTCCGGTTGCCACCGGGGCAACCACAGAAGTCTTGCGCCATTCCTCGCGCGCTGCCGGGTTCGAAAGATGCAGTTCGATGATTGGACCTTCGAAAGCAGCAAGTGCGTCGTGGAGCGACCATGCGTAATGGGTGAACGCACCTGGGTTGAAAATGATTGCCGCGCAACGACGACGCGCGCCGTGGATGGCATCAACGAGTTCTGACTCGGCGTTGGACTGCAAATGTTCGATTGTGAGCCCGTGTGCTGACGCAGCAGTGGTTGCTGTCGCGACATGGTCGGCCAGCGTGGCGGTGCCATAGATCTCAGGCTCTCGGTCGCCGAGAAGATTGAGATTCACCCCGGAAAGCAGCAAGACAATGGGAGCGTTCGACATCAGCGGTCTCCTTCGAATCGGATCGCATTGATTGAGTCTTCGATAAGCGAAACGTCGACTCCGGTCACTGATTCAACTCCGTTGGGACCGTCGAGAACGAAGGTAATTCCATCGAGAGCTTTTTTGTCACGGCCCATAAGCGCAATGAGTTCAGAATTTTCGAGACCAGTTGGAAGTGTGAGCGGCAAGTCATACGCGCCCACGACACGGCGGTGTTCGGCAACACGATCGACATCAATGCGACCCAAACGCAGAGCCAGTTCCGCAGCGAAGATCAGCCCTATTGCCACCGCTTCACCGTGACGGAGATCGTGATCACCAGCAATTTCAATGGCATGAGCCAACGTATGCCCATAGTTGAGCGTTGCGCGAGCCCCGCCTTCTCGTTCATCGCTTGCAACAACGGCTGCTTTGATCGCGACACATGCCGCGACCTGTTCGTCGATTGGCAGTGCGTCGATGCCTTCACCACCGAGGAAGTGGTACTTCGCAATTTCGCCGAGTCCGCAGCGGTACTCACGCGGAGGCAACGTCGACAGCAACCCGGTATCGCAGACAACTCCTGATGGCTGCCAATACGCGCCGATCAGATTCTTGCCTTCAGGAATGTTCACACCGGTCTTGCCGCCGATGGCCGCATCGACCTGGCCTACAAGCGTGGTTGAAACGTGAACAACCGGAACGCCGCGGTGGTACGAAGCTGCGGCGTATCCGGCAGTATCGGTAACGATTCCCCCGCCAACGGCAACGACGCAATCGGAGCGGGTAAGGCCCCACTGGGCAAATTGACGACAAAGCGACTCAACAGTGGCCATCGATTTCGATTGTTCACCATCGCCCATCGTGAACACCTTGTGCTCACGTCCGGGATCGACCTCGATACCGAGACCTTCCTGGGTGACGATTGCGACTCGCTTCGCACGATCAGGAATGACTCGCGAGAGTTCAGACCGAACGCCATCACCAACGAGAACTTCATAGGAACGATCAGCGAGTTGAACAGGAACGACAATCATTGAGCATCGACCTCGTTCACGCTGCCAATAATGGTGCGAACGACAGTGGCAATCGGTGCCGTGCAATCGACTGTGACGTCGGCAACTTCGCCATAGAGCGCTTCACGATCGGTTTCCATTTGCGTCAATGTTGCCCGGGGGTCGTTCGCAAGTGCGGGACGGTGGGTTCCACGCGAGGTGCGCCCGACCAACACGTCGACAGGCGCACGCATCCAGACCACCGTGCCTGACTCGCGAAGGCGAGCTCGGGTCGAAGAATTAAGCACCGATCCTCCGGCGGCGGCAATCACTGATGGAGCGGGAGAAGCCAGTAGATCAGCCATGACGTCGGCCTCGATAGCACGAAACGCCGCCTCGCCATCGGTGGCGAAAATCTCTGTGACAGCGCGCCCGGTGCGAGCAACGACCTCGTCGTCGGAGTCAACAAATGGCCGCGAAAGCTCTCTGGCGACGCGGCGGCCAACAGTGGATTTACCCACGCCCATCATCCCGATCAGCACGATGTGAGCCGAACGAGATGAGGCGGAGTTCACGGTTTGGGCGCGTCGGCGCCGTCGGCGAACGCCTGACCAGCGTCCCAATTGAGCGGGGTCGCCTCGGGATCAAGCGCCGAGTCGGTGTCGATACGCGCAGTTTGTTCACGAACTTGAGCGATGAACGTGTCGTGGTTTCGAACAAATTCTTGCAAAGAGTCACCACCAAACTTGCGGAGGCATTCGCTGGCCAACACAAGCGCGGCCATTGCTTCGGCGACAACACCCATGGCCGGCACTGCAGTGACATCGGTACGTTCACGGAACGACACGCCCGCTTCTTTCGTGGCGGTATCAACTGTGGCGAGCACCGGACGGTTGAGCGTGGCGAGCGGCTTCATGGCGACGTGCGCCACGAGGACTTCACCAGTCGACATTCCACCCTCGATGCCACCAGCGTTCGCACTGGTTCGGCGATAGGTCGATGCTGCTTCGTCCCAGACAATGGGGTCGTGCGCTTCAGAACCTGGTCGGCTAGCGACATCGAAGCCGTCGCCAATTTCAACGCCCTTCACTGCTTGAATTGAAAGGAGCGCTTGGGCAAGAAGACCGTCAAGACGACGATCCCAATGCACATGGCTACCAAGGCCGAGGGGAACGCCGTGGGCGACCACTTCAACGACTCCACCGAGGGAGTCGCCCGCTTTCTGCGCGGCCTTGATCTCGGTAATCATCGAGGCTTCCGCAACTGTGTCGAGACAACGAACCTCGGAGTCATCGACCGGAGCGAATCCGCCTGGCTCGGGCCGAGCGGCAGTCGATGCCCGCACTGGGCCAAGCGCAATGACGTGAGAACCAACTTCAGCTCCCACATGAGAAAGAAGTGCTTTCGCCACCGCACCTGCGGCAACGCGGGCAGCGGTCTCTCGCGCCGACGCGCGCTCAAGGACATTTCGGGCGTCGTCGAACGCGTACTTCTGCATGCCAGTGAGGTCAGCGTGACCCGGACGCGGTGTCGTGAGTTTCTGAGAGGTTTGCCCGGGATGGGGCGACATCTCTTCGGTCCACTTCTTTTCCCACTCGCTATTGCCAATCTCGATGGCAACCGGAGATCCGAGGGTGACTCCATGACGAACGCCAGCGAGGATGGTGACCTCGTCAGCTTCGAACTTCATGCGGGGGCCACGACCAAAGCCGAGTCGACGACGAGCCAACTCGTTTCCAATTTGGTCGACAGTGATGGGCAAACCAGACGGAAGCCCCTCGATGATGACGACGAGGGCCTTGCCATGGGATTCACCAGCGGTCAGATAACGCAGCACCGGACCAATCTACCGGCGGTTCCTGCCCTCCCCCGAGCCAGTTTCCCCAAAGGCTCAATTCAACCCACGAGCGCGCGACTTAGAAGGACAGTGGCGAGCGTGCCCATCGCCAAAAATGGACCAAACGGGAATGGCTGGTTGCGACCACGGAAAACGAGAAGAGCGATCCCGCCGAGAGTGCCGAATGCGAATCCGATAAGGAAAACCCACAGCACGAGGAAGACGACCTCGAGAAACGAGCTCGCTTGAAATCCGGCCATCAGCCCGAGGACTGCTGCGAACTTCACATCTCCGAAACCCATGCCTTGGGGCGAGATCAGATGAGCAACGAGCAGAACGCCGAACGCTATGGCAGCTCCGAGAACTGCGTAACGGGCTCGACCGCTATCGCCTTCGCTCACTGAGAGGATCACTACGAGGAGCAGACCGATCGCCAGCGTGGGCAGCACGACAACGTCAGGAAGTCGATATTCGGTGAAATCGATGGCGCTGGCCAGAAGCAACGCAGCGAAACCGGCGAGGTAGGCAAGGAGCTCAAGCCATGATGCATCTGCGAATCGCCATCCCAAGAGGACAAACGTGACGAGTGTGAGCGACCCCAGCACGATCGTTCGCTGCGAAACTCGCGGAGTCTCGGAAGGTTGAAAGAGCGGGCGCTCGGTAACGAAGGTCGCAGACAGTCTTGAGATTAGGACACCACATGGAAGAGCAAGAACGATGCACACGAGAAGTCGGATCGTGTCCATCGTCTGCACTCAGTCCAATTGGCTGGCCACAGAGGCCAGCATCACATCGATTGGGGCATCAACTCCGGTCCAGAGTTCGAACTGCACTGCGGCTTGGTGAGCGAGCATTGCGACACCGTTGGCGACAGAAGCCCCTTGAGCACGCGCAACTGCAATCAATGGAGTCTCGAGAGGCTTGTAGACGATGTCGACCAAGATCTGACCTTCGTGCAGTATCGACGCATCGAAGGGAACATCGGTTGGCCCAGGGTCGCCCATCCCGACAGACGTCGCATTAACGACGAGGTCAGCATCGGCGAGATCCGAATGGGCACCCTCGAGAGCGACAACCTCACCACGGTCGCCCGCAAGCGCCGCGGCGCGCTCAGCTCGGCCCAATGTGCGATTCACAACGACGATTTCAGACGCGCCTGCATCGGACAGAGCGAGGATGATTGCACGAGCAGAACCACCTGCTCCTAGAACGACACAACGCTTACCGCTTGGATCAAAAGAAAACCCGTGCTGCAGCGAACGAACAAAACCTTCACCATCAGTGTTGTGACCGGTGAGCAGTCCCCCGTGATTCACAATGCAATTCACCGCGCCGAGGCGCTCTGCTGTCGGCGAAAGTTGGTCGGCACATGCCGCGGCACTTTCTTTATGCGGCATCGTGATGGACAGACCTGCGATACCCAGAACGCGGACGCCAGCGAATGCATCCGGCAGTCCTGCTGAAGCCACTTCGAGAGCGACATAGGTCCAGTCGAGCCCAGCGGCCTCGAATGCGGCGTTCATCAGCGTTGGTGAAAGCGAATGACGAACGGGATCGCCAATAACTGCCGCTAATCGAGTGGCACCAGTGGGCGCCATCAGAAGACCCCACGAGCTTTCGCATCGGCCACGGCTCGATTGAAGTCAGTCAGATTGTTGGTGAAGTAATGGCGACCGTCTTTGTCCGTAAGCACATAGAACAGCCAATCACCTGGAGCGGGATTCAACGCGGCGTTTATTGACTCCTGACCCGGTGAATTGATCGGAGCGGGTGGAAGACCCTTTTTCAAGCGAGTGTTGTAGGGAGAATCGACCTTCAAGTCCGTATTTGTGAGATTCGTTTTGCGCTGCTGAATGGCATAGAGCACCGACGCATCAATGCCGAGTGTTTCGCCACGAGCAAGTCGGTTGTAAATCACTCGTGCGATCTTGGCTCGATCCTCGTCAACCTTTGCTTCCGACTCGACAAGCGACGCAACAATGAGTGCTTCATAGGGCGAAATAGACTTCGTTCCGGCCACACCCTTCAACTTGGCGGTTGCATCGGGAAGACCTTCTGCCTGCGAGACGCGATCGAACGCAGCAACCATCTGATCGATGAGCTTCTGCGCGTTCCCAACGTCTTGTTGCGCAATTTCATA
>Ga0208592_1000589_pt1 | contig 9919 bp, 8 predicted proteins | sample LakMenE18May10ns_FD_150712 | JGI IMG/M metagenome (GOLD analysis project Ga0208592, IMG submission 150712) | Freshwater microbial communities from Lake Mendota, WI - 18MAY2010 deep hole epilimnion ns (SPAdes) | ecosystem: Environmental > Aquatic > Freshwater > Lentic | place: Lake Mendota...
CGCATCGCTGATGGTCCCTGCTGCACATGCGAGTGACGGCGGCGGTTCCATTCGTATCCCCGCAAGTGAATGCGGTCTCGTTGGCCTGAAGCCAACCCGTGGGCGAGTTCCCCTCGGACCAGCCATTAACGATTCATGGGCGGGTTCCACGGCCAACGGCGTTGTCACGCGAACGGTGCGCGATACCGCGGCGCTTCTCGATGCAATTGCTGGACCAATGCCTGGCGACGCCTACGCAGCGCCAGCACTCCCAGGGCCACTTGCTGCAGAGGTTGGCCGCGAAACCGGCTCGCTAAAGATCGGTGTCCTCGACCATCCGCTTCTTCCCGGCGTTGAAGCATCCGGTGAAATGAAAGATGCAATCCGATTCGCTGTCTCACTGCTCGAACAACTCGGACACAAGATCGAAGACTCGCATCCTGAAGCCATGGGCGATGCGCGATTCACCGACGCATTTACGACCGTGATTGCAGCACATGTTGCACACGATCTCGACACATGGGGCCGTGAAATCGGTCGCGAGATCACCGACGAAGACGTCGAAGAACGAAACTGGATGTTTGCAACCATTGGGCGATCATTCACTGCGCCGCAGTACCTCGATGCAATTTTCTGGCAACAGGAATGGTCGAGGCGCATGTCCACATGGTGGAAGAACGAACTCAATCCAAACGGCTACGACATCCTCTGCACACCGGTGCTCAATAGCCCGCCACCAAAGATCGGTTGGCTTAGTGATCCAATCGAAGGACTGGGTCGGGTCACGGCGATCATGCAGTACACCGCTCAATTCAATGTCACCGGACAACCGGCGATTTCGCTGCCGCTGTGGTGGACAGAAGACGGATTGCCCGTCGGTATCCAACTCGTTGCCGGTTTTGGCCGAGAGGACCTACTGATCCGGCTTGCGTCAGAACTTGAGAGTGCGTGCAATTGGCATGATCGGGTTCCTGGAATTCGCGGGTAGTGGCCTGAGAACTCGGCCCAACACCTGAGTCAACGACTTCGCAACGAAACGTGGCCCAGCACACCATTGCGTGCCGGGCCACTTTCATTTCCAACCGATTGAACGACTCAATCAGTAGGCGCGTGCTTCTGCTGGTTCTTCGTCAAGAACGCTGTCGGACGGGCTAAGGAATCGCCACACCAAACCTGCGATAACTGCGCCAACAATCGGAGCGACCCAGAACAGCCACAACTGACCGATCGCCCAACCACCCTGCACAACTGCGGGACCAGTTGAACGAGCGGGGTTCACTGACGTGTTGGTGACCGGGATTGAGATGAGGTGGATAAGCACGAGGGCGAAACCAATCGCCATCGGTGCTGCAGCTCCAACCGCCTTCTTTGCCGTGGTCCCGAGGATCACGAACAAGAAGCCTGCGGTCATCACGATTTCGGTAATGAGAGCAGCTGTGAGGTTGAACCCACCAGGCGAATTCTCGCCGTAACCATTTGCAGCAAGACCGTTGACCTTGAGATCGAAGCCAGCACGACCAGAAGCAATCGCCCAGATCGTAAGTGCAGCGAGAATTGCGCCGATCACCTGAACGACCACATACGGAGCGACTTCCTTGGTCGGGAATCGCTTCGAGACCCACAGGCCGATGGTGACGGCCGGGTTGAAGTGACCACCGGAAATGTGACCAACCGCGTAGGCCATAGTCAGAACAGTGAGGCCGAATGCGAAAGAAACGCCAACAAGCCCGATACCCAGGAAGGGTCCCTCGAGGTCGGAGCCGAACTTTGCTGCCAATACGGCGCTACCGCAGCCACCGAGCACGAGCCAGAACGTGCCGATCGCCTCGGCGATGAGCTTTTTGCTCATAGTCATAGATGCCCCTTGGGGTGAAAGGAATCGCCGGGAGTCGACGACGCAGAAAACGGTAGAAGGCTCACACCCCAGATGGGTGGATGGAGAAGAGTTCTTCGTTAGCAACAAGCCCCTCACCCGCAGCGTGATTCGGCTATCGGAGTCGTGGCAGGCTCACCGGGTGACTCTTGAACTCCCCCTTGCGACCGATCTACGCACATTGCTCACCCTTGATGCAGTGAGTCCCGATGCGTTCCTCGCACCCAGCGCTCACACTGGTTGGGGACGCATCTACGGAGGCCAAGCAATCGCACAGGCTCTCCGCGCTGCAGCCATGACCGTTCACGATGGTCAGGTCCCGCACTCGATGCACGCTTATTACGTCAGACAAGGCGACGAAGCAGCTCCGGTTCTCTACGAAGTGCAACGAATCCGCGATGGGCGTTCGTTTTCGACTCGCCAGGTTGTGGCATCGCAATCCGGAGGAGCGATTCTCAATTGCATCGCGAGTTTTCACACTCCGGAGGAAAGCGAAGAACGCGAAGCAACATTTCTGCCCAGCGACGCGCCACAACCAGATGATTTGGAAGACGAAGAAACACCGTTGTTCTTCCAAACCCGCGCGCAACGAGATACTCATGGCATGGCAACACTCGCTTGGATGCGCGCAACTGAATCGTTTGGTGACGACCCCGTGATGAATGCCTGCGCGCTCGCGTACCTCTCCGACGAGCATCTTCTCGGAGCTGCACTTACCGGACACAGCCTCATCGGCGATTTCGAAAAGCTGATGACGGCGAGCCTCGACCATGTCCTTTGGTTCCACCGTCCGCTTCGAGTCGATGACTGGCTCTGCTTCACTCTCGATGGCCAGGGAATGGCCGATGCGCGCGGACTGTCGATCGCTCGAGTCTTCGATCGGACAGGAACCCACGTTGCGACTGCGGCCCAAGAAGCCCTTGGGCGTCCTCGTCGCTGAGAGGTTCCGGCGAGTTCATCGGATATTTCCGTAACTCGGCTGCGAAGCCGGCTCAATCTGTGTCATCGTCAAGGGGTCATGCCTGATGATTCCGCCCGCACCCAAGACTTCGACGCCAACGCCGCTGGACCAATGACGCCCCCGCCGGCAACCGGCATGGGCACCGAACGTCCCGAGGAAGTTCCGCCCACCGGTGGCCCTATTGCCCTCGAACGAACCTTCGCTTTTATCGACATTTGCGGGTTCACCGCGCTCACTGAACGACACGGTCCGCGCCGCGCTGTACGTGCGCTTGAGGTCTTCCGAACCTTGGTGAAAGAAGTCGCTGGTCGACGTGGCGTGCGCGTGGCCAAGTGGTTGGGTGACGGCGTTCTCCTTGTTGGCGTGAAACCAGGACCAATCGTTGCGACCGTTGCCGAAATGACCGGCCGCTTCGAATCCTTCGCAATTGATCTGCGCGCCGGTGTTGCAAGCGGCACTGCGCTGTTATTCGATGGCGACGACTACATCGGTCGACCAGTGAACCTTGCCGCCCGTCTCTGCGACGAAGCAGAACCCGGCCAGCTCCTCGCTCACCCCTCTGCACTTAACGGAGTCCCCGATTGGGTTGATATCGGACCACCGAGCGAGGTGTCGGTTCGCGGCGTTGGCCCCATCGAAGGCGTTCGACCCCTTCGGCCTGCAGCCGATGTGCAGTTCCCGCCGGAACCAAACCGCGATTCGGAACTCTGATTCACCGAATTCCTCATGCGGCATCGCCACAGGCGGCTTGGTGCCGGAACTGAGGCCGCCGCTATGCTCTCTTGGCTGCTGAGGCTTCGCCCAGTAACACAAGCGTGACACCGGCCCCCATCGTCTAGCGGCCTAGGACACCACCCTCTCAAGGTGGACGCACGGGTTCAAATCCCGTTGGGGGTGCCACGCGATCGACTCGAGAATCGTCGAGTACCGACGCATCCGGCGTGACGGAGTGCGGTCGTCACCGAAGCCCTGGAACTAGGTGAACGAACCTTCACTATCAGTCGACGTCACAAACAAATCTTCGGTTGCCTTATGCCATTGAGGAATGCGTTGCGAGTAACAACCCGATCAACGATGCCGGAAGTCCAAAGTCATAGATCAACACAAGAGAATTACCCGGCTTGAAGTTCTTCTCGCGCACCATGAGCACGACGTGCTGTACGCCAGCAAGCACGAGAAAAGTCGAGGCCACCGCCGTCATGATCAGCCAACTGTCCCAGTCACGTGATGCTGCCAAGATCCCACCGATGCCGAGCCCCCATGAGACAAAACCCAACTCGTACTGGAAGCCATTGGTTTTCCAACCGATGCCTTCCGCTGTCGACTTCGCGAAGACCGTGTGCATGAATCCGCTCACGATGAACTGAATGCCTGCGGGAAGAAACAACATCCACCGCATCGCCTCTACCGCAAAATCATCGCCTGCTGAACTCCCATACGGCGTGAGTCCGAATGCAGCAAAAACCCAAGCCAGCACGACCATGAGGGGAAGAATCAGGATGCCCATCGACAAAGGGTAGAAGAGTGCGAGCGTCATCGTCGTGACGCTGAAGGTCTCCTACGCTTCGTCTGTGTCCACGACCGCTTTGCTCCTTGCACTATTGGCGGCCCTCGCTGGTGCGGGGGCCGCAGTGTTTCAAAGTCGTGGCGCTCTATCAGTCAATCCGGCCCCGCCGAACGTCGTTCGACTCCTCCTCCAACTCATTCGCACCCCGATCTGGTTACTCGGCGCCGCATTTGCTGGCCTGTCGGGCCTCTTCCATGCCTTCGCTCTGAGCCGTGGTTCACTCATCGAAGTCGAGTCGATCATGGTGACGTCACTGCTATTCGCTCTTGGACTGGGCGTGGTCGCGAGCAACGCTCGTGTCTCGCTGCGCGATTGGCTCGGAGCGCTTGCAACCATCGTCGGGCTGGTTGCGTTCCTGCTTTTCGCCGATCCCCAAGATGGCAACTACGACATTCCACTCCGCACCGCTGTCATCGGAACGTTCGTCTTCTTCGCCGTCATGGCGACGCTGATCGTTCTCGCTCGTCGAGCCACCGCCCCCAATGTGCGTGCTGCACTTTTTGGTTCCTCCGCGGCGGTCGCGCTGGGCTCAGCCGCAGTGATGCTCAAAGTGATTGACACCAACCTGGCCAACCACAACAAATTGCTTTCGCTGCTCCCTGTGCTTGCGTTCCTTGGGCTCTGCGAACTCAGTGCGCTCGCGTTGCAGCAGGTGGCCTTTCGCCAGGGAAGCCTCGCCGCTGCCCTCGCCCCATTCGTCGGCGGCAATCCCCTTGTCGCCGGTGCTGTTGGCATCGTCATCTTCGACGAACGGTTCCACCACAGTCTCGGCGATCTCCTCGGCGCCCTTGCCGGCATCGGTCTTGTCGTGGCCGGAATCGTGGTGTTGGCCGCCTCTCCCCTCGTGGCTGCCGGATCAGGGGACACCGCCAACCCCAAAATTCAGGCCCCTTAGGGCGGATCTCCCGACCCGAAGGTGGACGCACTCCCCGTCTCTATTAGTGTTCCGTGACCACTGACACGTCTTCCACTGTCTCAGCACCGATCAAGGGGATCCGCATGACACTCGAGGGAATCGACCTCCTCGACCTCGACCGCTTCCAGCGACTCGAGCACTACGAAATGTTCGACCGACTTCGCGCCGAAGATCCGGTGAGTTGGCACGAGTATCCGGGCGCTAACGGCTTCTGGAACGTTGTGAAGCACAAGGATCTCGTCACGGTAAACCGCGACACCGGCCTGTTCTCATCAGAGGCTGGCGGCATCTCGATTCTCACCCCCGAGGAATTCCCCGGCGAAGGACAGGGCATGGACCCTCGCGGCCTCATGATGCTCTACACCGATCCGCCCAAGCACACGCGCTATCGCCTTCTCGTGAACAAGGGCTTCACGCCACGCATGATCGGCCTGCTCGAAAAGTACCTCCAGCACCGCGCGATTCTCATCGTTGACAACATCATCGAGCGTGGTTCGTGCGACTTCGTTGTCGACCTCGCATCGGAACTTCCGCTTCAGGCAATTGCCGAAATCATGGGCGTCCCCCAGGAAGACCGCATGATGCTGTTCGACTGGTCGAACCGCATGATCGGCCTCGATGATCCTGAATACGCCAATGAAGATGGCGCGAACGCTTCTGGCGAGTTGTTCATGTACGTGAACGAACTTGGCAAGCAGCGAGCAAACGATCCTCGCGACGACATCGTCACAAAGTTGATCAACTCCGAGATCGAGGGCGATCGCCTTTCCGAACTCGAGTTCGACATGTTCATGATGCTGCTGACGGTCGCTGGTAACGAGACCACCCGCAACACCACTTCGTGGGGCATGTGGGCACTCATGCAGAACCCTGATCAGTACGCCGCTCTTGCTGGCGACATGGACGGAAAGATCGACAACGCCATCGAAGAAATCCTTCGTTGGGCGACGCCTGTGTACCACTTCCGTCGCACCGCCACCGATGACACCGTCATCGGCGACAAGGAAATCAAGAAGGGCGACAAGGTCGTCATGTGGCATATTTCTGCCGACCGTGACGAAGAAGTCTTCGACGATCCCTATCAGTTCAACATCGAACGCTTCCCCAACGAGCACATTGCGTTCGGTGGCGGCGGCCAGCACTTCTGCTTGGGCGCAAACCTTGCCCGCATGGAACTGAAGTTGATCTTCAAAGAAATCCTTGAACGGATTCCCGACATGTCCCTTGCGGGCAACGTCGACATCCTTCGTTCAAACTTCATTGGTGGCATCAAGCACATGCCGGTGAACTTCACCGCAGGCGCACGCCGTAACCCGGCACCGCTCGCCACCGCGTAAGTACTGTCACTTCGAGAGTTACGAACTGAAGCCGTCGACCTGAATGGGTCGGCGGCTTCTTCGCGTCAGGGCAACCTCATCATTGATGAGCAGAGATCCCAAACAGACTCAGTCTGTGGATTGATACTCCGCAAACAGGGAAACTTCCTGGTCTTTCTTCGGATAGGCGAACCAGACCAACGCCATTCCGAGCGCCATGGCGAACGCGCCAGCCGCAAACGCCCAGTGTTGGCCATCAAGGAATGATTCTCGGGCTGCGTTCGTTATCTGCGATGCATATTGCGGATACGACGATGCCACGTTTTCTGCACTGGAAAATGACCGAGTCAACTGACCCACAACTTGGTCAGAGATGGTCGCCGTCTGAGGTGTGGACTCAATCTGCGAATCGAAAGACTTCACATAACCGGCTGTCAATAGTGCACCGAAAATCGATTGCATGATCGCTCCACCGAGATCACGCTGCAGATCTGCCGTTGCTGAAGCCATGCCGGCTTTTCGCACCGGCACCGCACTTGTAAGCGCACGCGAGGCAGGAGTTCCGGCCAGTGCGACGCCCGCTCCCAGGAACACATAGCCCAAGCTGACCATGAAAAATGACGAACGTTCGTTCCAAAGAAACAGCATGACGCCGAATCCCAACATGCAACAGACGTAACCAAGCATCAGCGTTACACGTGAACCATATTTTTCAATGAGTCGTGCTGAATGAGGCGCCAACAACACCATCACGAAGGCTGCGGGCAACACGCTTAGTCCCGCGGTCCATGTCGAATACCCAAGGACATTCTGCAGATACTGCTGCCCAATAAACATGGCCCCCATAAGAGAACCAAAGACCAAAATTCCCGCAATTGCTGCGACCCAAAATGGCCTACGACTCGCATAGTGCAAGTCGTAGAGCGGAACTTCTATCCGTCGCTGACGAAGAACGAAAGCGCCGATCGCCGCTACGCCAACGATCCCGAAGATCAGGGCCTCGGTCATCATCCCTGGTTCCGGAGCAAAACTTATGGACAGCACCACAGTTCCCACCATGACAACGGAAAGGATGCCGCCAAGGTTGTCTACCGATTCGGTCGACTCATGCACATGTGATGGAACAAATTTCCACGCGCCGAAAAAGGCGACTGCAGCCAGCGGAAGCGTGATGAGAAACACCGAGCCCCACCAAAAATACATAAGCACCGCGCCTGCAGTCAGCGGACCAATTGCTGCCATCGCACCGCCCAGTGCCGACCAAAGTGCAATCGCTTTCGTTCGAGCCGGACCACTCCACAATGCTGCAATCAGTGACAACGTCGTGGGGAATGCCATGCCCGCGGCAAGACCACCCAAGATCCGGGCACCAATCAGGACCTCGAGGCTTGGTGCCCACGCGGCCAAGATCGATGCGGGAACGGCGAGCCCGGTGCCCACCAGCAGCATCATCTTGCGACCATGACGATCGCCCACGGCTCCGAGCCAGAGGACTGAGGCTGCAAGCCCGAGCGAGTAAGCAACTGCCACCAGATTGAGGCCCGTTTGCGAGGCATCGAAGTGGCGTCCGATATCTGGCAAGGCAACATTTGCCACAGAAAGGTTCAGGTTCGCAACGGTGGCTACCAGGATCAGCGAGCCAAGTACGAGCCCTGCACGAGCGGGTTGATTCGTGGCAGTTCCATCGGTCATGGGGGCATCTTGGTCCAGAATCACCGATCCTCGGCGCCAAGGTCGCGATGTGTAGGAACATTGACATAGTCCACTACCTGCCGTACGGTCGCACTCGTGCCCACCCCGCCATCTGTCGCTGATGCTGAACGATCACTGGAACGACTCTTTCGGCTCACGGTGAACCGGGCCGTCCACCACCGTCAGACTGCGACCATCGGCGTCGAGGTAACTCGCGCCGGGTACGCGATCCTGCGCTCTCTTGCCGATTCAGGTGAGATGCCGATGGGACAGCTCGCACGTCGTTGCTCGATGGACCCCGCCGCTGCAAACCGACAGGTTCGAGTTCTTGAAGACGCCGAACTTGTTGAGCGCGTTACTGACCCAGACGATGCTCGTCTCGCTGTTGCCCGGCTGACCACCAAAGGACGTCGCGCGCACGACCGCATCGTTGGCCTGCGTGTCGAACAGATGACTGACGTACTCGGCGATTGGTCTCAGCACGACTGCACCGAACTCGTACGACTCGTTGACCAACTGGTCGCCGATCTTCGATCAACACCAATACGAACCGACACACTCACCGCCAAGGAGCAACCATGAGCCGTATCAACAGCGAACGCCGCATCGATTACGCCGGATCAGTACACGACGAACGCGAGATCGAAGCGGTTGTCGAAGTTCTACGCGGCGGGCCGACGTCGATGCGTATCGGAAAGAACGTCAAGGCCATGGAACGCCGTATTGCCGATCTCTTCGAAAAGAAGCGCGGCGTCATGTGCAACTCCGGAAGTTCTGCGTTGTACCTCGCTTACGAAGCCATTGACCTTCAACCTGGAGATGAAATCGTCACCAGTGCGGTGACCTTCTCCACCGACGTGGCGCCAGTCGTGCGTAAAGGCGCTATTCCCGTCTTCGTCGATGTCACACCAGACACGTTCCAGATCGACGTAAATCGGATTGCAGAGATGATTACGCCCAAGACACGCGCCATCCTTGCCCCCAACCTCATCGGCAACTGCCCCGATTGGGACGTCATCCGCGGAATCGCCGATGAGCACAACCTGCTCGTCATCGAAGACTCATGTGATGCACTCGGACAAACGTTGCGAGGCACTCCAACCGGCACTCGCGCCGATATTTCGCTCACCAGTTTCGCACTCTCTCACATCATCACCGCCGCGGGAACCGGCGGCATGGTGTGTTTCGACAACGATGAGCTCGCTGACCGCGCGTTGTTATTCCGTCGCTGGGGCCGTCGCTCTGAAATTCAACTTTTTGGTTCGCTCAAGGGTAAGGAAAACCGCTTCTTTAGCGCCCTCGATGACGGGCTCGAATACGACAACATTTTTATCTTCGATGAAAATGGTTGGAACTTCGAACCTTCAGAACTCTCGGCGGCATTCGGCCTCGTTCAGTTGGACAAGTTGGACGAGAACCTTGCGCGTCGTCAGCGCAGCTTTGCCATCACGAGTTCACATCTTGCGAAGTACCCGCACCTGTTCGTACTCCCCCAACTCACTGAGGGAATCGAAACCGGGTGGCATATGTTCCCGTTCATCATCCAACCTGATTCGGGCATCCGCCGCGCCGATCTTCAGCAGTGGATGGAATCCCACGGCGTCGACACCCGTAT
>Ga0208592_1000591_pt1 | contig 9885 bp, 2 predicted proteins | sample LakMenE18May10ns_FD_150712 | JGI IMG/M metagenome (GOLD analysis project Ga0208592, IMG submission 150712) | Freshwater microbial communities from Lake Mendota, WI - 18MAY2010 deep hole epilimnion ns (SPAdes) | ecosystem: Environmental > Aquatic > Freshwater > Lentic | place: Lake Mendota...
CCCGAATTGCCCAAGACGCGTAGTGGCAAGATCATGCGTCGTTTGTTGCGTGACGTTGCTGAAGGACGCAATCTTGGTGACACCACAACGCTGGCCGATGCGAGTGTGGTCAACGAACTACAAAAGCGTGCTGCCGAAGCCCCTACAGAAGACTGATTGGGCCGAGGACAATTTTCGCTAGTCGCGGAAGTTGTCGAACTGCAACGGAATCTCAAGGTCTTGACCCTTGAGCAGACTCATCACTTCTTGTAGGTCGTCGCGCTTTTTGCTGGTGACGCGAATGGTGTCGCCCTGAGTCTGGCTGCTGACTCCCTTGGGACCCTTTTCTTTGATGAGGCGGTTGATCTCGCGGGCTTTGTCGGACGAAATTCCGACCTTGATGGTGACCACCAAGCGAACCGAGTTATGACTGGCCTCTTCGACCTTGCCGTACTCAAGTCCTCGCAGCGAAACCCCCCGCTTAACGAGACGTTCTTCGAGCACGATCTTGAGGGCATTCAAGCGGTCTTCGCTGACCGTACGCAGGGTGATCACGAGGTCTTTTTGCTCAATGGACGACTCGGTGTTCTTGAAATCGAAGCGGGTGGCGATTTCACGCTGGGCCTGGTCGACCGCATTCTTGACTTCTTGGTGATCAACTTCGGAGACAACATCAAATGTGGGCATATTCAGAGCGTAATGCGCCCAACTACTTGAATCGGGCAGGTGTCAGCAGTAGGTCGTCGGCGATACGATCAGAGTTCGCAAACATATGGGTCGGTGCCCGAGCGGCCAAAGGGAGCAGACTGTAAATCTGCCGGCATTGCCTACGTAGGTTCGAATCCTGCTCGGCCCACAACGAAACGCCCGATTGCAATCGCAATCGGGCGTTTGTGTTTCTTCAACGATGTGGCTTGAAAAAGAACGAACCCAACCCGCCATCAAAGGTTGGAAAACAACTTGACGAGCCCACAACAACTGGGCACATTTGCCCGTTGAAAGTGAACTCGTGAAAAGTTTTTCCGTACTGTAATATATTTTTATGGCGGAACCTTTGGACACCCGAAGTCAGTTGATTGACGCAACTGTCAAAGAACTTGTCGAAACCGGGCCAGGTTCGTTGCGGGTTTCGACGATTGCCCAAGAGGTAGGCATCTCCGAGGCCTCGGTGTATCACTTTTTTAAGAACAAGCTCGACCTGGTTGAAAGTGCTCAAATCGAGTCGTATCGCCGGAGCCATTTAGAAATGATGATTCCATTTCAGGCCGCGGTCGACCTTTCAGAGACACTCGAAGATTTCAACCGAGCCATTCGCAAACTCTTCGCCATGATTCATGCACCTGAACGACATGCGCTTCGTGCCGTTCGGATGCAGGCTCTCGGCGCCGCCATGACGAGTGAACGCTTACGCAAAGCCCTGAATGAAATTAACGAAGAAGTCCAGGGCCGAGTCACGGATGTGATCAAAAAGGCTCAAAGCCTCGGATGGGTCAACCCCAATTTTGAGGCACGTTCTTTGGCATATTGGGCTCATTCGGTAGTGGCCGGCCGAGTCTTCATTGAAATGAACCACGACTGGGGCGACCGTTCGAAATGGGACGCCATTGCGGTCGAATCGGTGCTTCGGATGTTTGATCCGCACCACAAATAATTTTGTTGCGATGTAACTAATTTTCTTAGGCAAGACCTATGATCATTGTGTGATCTGTAGGAATTACTTTCTGTCAGCCAGAGCGACACTAAGGGTTGCACGCTGATGCGATTGTTGTCGTGGTTCCGGTTCAAACCGCGCATCATTTTTGTTCCGTTCTTGGTCATCGGAATGGTGACATCAAACATCGAGGTGCCGCCGGCCAGTGCGTTGGACAATATGACATTGGTTGTTGACTACACACCCGACTCGCCGACCGTTGCAAATTCAGTAACACCCGGAAACAAGATTGATCTCACAGCCACCGCTCCTGTTGCGGTAGCGGGAACTACGCAACAAGAAATCATCCAAGACATCGGTTCTCAATTACGTCTCTCAAGTACAACCGACATCATCGCTCCCGCGGGATGGGTGATTTCTTATTCAACTGATGGAACAACCTGGACGACAACTGCACCAACAACTGCAGCCGGTTGGAATGCGGTGACAAAAATTAAGGCAAGTGGTTTGCTCGTTAGTGAAGGTGCTGACAGTAACGGTCGGCAAATTGCATCGACTGATGCGAATGCTGGACAACCGACAACTGGTCAATTCCCGACGACATCAGGATCTTCGGGTGACGGTTGGGATGTCTTCTTTGATGATGGTGGGCGTCTCTATAACGTCTGGCACCACAATGGTGGTGGGTCGAATCAAAGCATGGACTGCTACCTCCGCAGTGGTGTTCGATGCAATGGCACTTGGCCATATCTATTGACTTCTGGTTCATTTACTTTTCACACAAACGAACAATCAACGGGTGTGTACGACCCGATTGAAAAGGAAATTTGGTTTCCCACTGTTTACACAGCAGGGGGAGTGAATCAAGTTGGTTTTGCTTGCGTTCGAGTTGATGACATAACCCTCACTAACAAATGGTGTGGTGGGTCTGCTGCAAGCGCCTTTGTTTCTGCCGGAGCTGCCGGAAACATTGTCGGCAGTACTTGCATGAGTATCAGTGGAAACACTGCGTTGTACACGTGTACCGGTGGTCTCGCTATTTCAAATGGCAGGTTGTTCTCTTGGCATGTTTCTACGGGTGACCTGATGTGTGTTGACATTCGCGCAAATGGTGGCGCCGGAGCCCCTTGCTCGAGTGGCGGTCTCATTGACTTTGGCGGAACATTGACCGATGTATCGAGCACATCAAACAGGTGGCGCCCACTCGTACTTGAATGGGGCGGACGTATCTATGGAAATGGCGGCCGCAACTCGCGGGCTGTTTGTATTGAAGCTGCGACCGGAAATGCCTGCAGTGGGTGGACTAACCCCAGAACAATTAGCAATATCGCAACTCGAATTTTTCAACTCCCAACGTCGGTCGGTGGGGTAGCAGGTGTGTGCTTCATTGCATTAGATCGTGGAGATGCACCGACGTGTTTTGATAGCTCGGGCACCGATATCACCAGCACGTTGACTGCAAATTTCAAGACCAGTATTGACGGTACATACCGAAGCACTTATGACGCCTATGGCGCAATCCTCTACAACCACCAAACTCGACTGTACTGGGGTGACGCAGGCTGGGGTGCTGGAGCAGGCCGGATTTATTGCTGGGATTTTGGAACTAACTCATGGTGCAGAAACTGGACATCGAGTGGAATCGCGGACACGAACTATCAGATCGTTTTGGATCCTTACAATCCGAATTGTTTGTGGTCTAACTCACACGACGGCATTATTCAAACGTATGACACTTACTCAGGGACACCTGGCAACTGTGCTGTGCCCGCACCTACTGCCATCTTTGATGCTGGTGTTGTGGTTCCGCGAATGGCGTGTTCATCGGTTGATGCAATCCAAGGGTGGCGTTCATTCGTTTTAACAACCACAAGTACGTATACATCTGCAACGCTCACGGTAAAAAACACAGCAGGAACTGCAATGACTGGTTGGACCAACATTGCAATACCTGGAAACAACACCGTTGACCTAACAACATTGCCGATAGCCGATTCAGGTCAAAGCCCCACATTCACCGTGACTTTTACTGGACGTACGACCAGTGGCGATGTTTCAGCACGCATTACAGCTGTTGGTGGCGCACCCCAACTGTGTCTTCGCCCCATTGCGCCGCTTTGTCCCACGGGTACAACATTTACTGCTGGCCAATTTGCTGCGACCACCACTGCGGTCACTGCCGATGGCAATGCGACTGCAGGTGCAACCGTGACGCCACTTACTCAAGCAACAGCAAACGTTTCCATTGGTGCAATGACACCATCTTTGTGTACGAGCAGTTTGTCGGGTACTGCCCGCGATAACGCCGCAACTCCAAACGCCATTGCAGGTGCCACGGTCACGCTGACCGACTCGACCGGAACGACGTTGAATTATCCAAGCGATTATGGAGTCACGGCGCTTCGCGGCCAACCCATTACTGCCACTACTGATGCTTCGGGAAACTATTCCTTCCCAAATATTGCCCCTGGCGCATACAAGGTGAGCTTTCGTGACGTTTCAACTGCAGAAGTCATTAGTTCCACGGTGACAACGGGCGGTTCGGGAACAACAACCGAAACCACCACTGCAGTGACATCATTACTGTCACCTGTCACCACAATTACTACTGCAACTCCGGGCGTGGTGAATGCCGTGTACGCAGTCATGCCAACTTTGACGAAGAGATTTGAACCAGCGACTTTGGCAGTGGGTCAAGTAGGTTCATTGATTTTCACATTCACGAACGCGCCCGGTAACCCAGCGAAAAGTGGTTTGGGCTTCGTTGATACTTTGCCGGCAGGTATTGAAGTCGATACCAATAACAACTTGATGACAACTTGTCCTGGCGGGTTAATTGCGGCACAGAATCCGACCTTGAACCCGGCCGCTATGTCAACGACGTCTAACACGGTCACCGTCACTAACGCATCAATGAATGTAAACGTTGCCACATGCATTTACAGTGTTGCGGTAAAGGCGACTAGCGCAGGTACTTACACCAATGGGCCAAGCAATGTAGTCACGACTGGTTTCAAAAAGGACACGAACGCCACTTTGGTAGCAACAACACCGACTTCAACTGGAGCATTTTTGTGTGATGCGAATATGTATCACATCACGAACAAGCAGCTGTATCGACAGAGCCCTAACCAATCACCCGCATTGGCATATGAAATTGGGCCGAAATTATCAACTGCAGTCATTGACGGTATTGGATTCAACTCGGCAGATGGTTTCATTTACGGCATCGTGACCACGAGCGGAGATGGCCTGACTGCTGGGCACCTCGTTCGTTACGGAAGTAACGGAGTGCCAACAAGCATGGGTGCAATAACAGGAAGCATGACGTTGTCAGACCTGCAAGGCATTCGTGGTGGTGACACCGATGATGCAGGCAATCTAATTGTGAGTTATGGCGCATCACGTTCCTATATTTGGTCGATTGATCTTGCAACTCGAATTTCAACCACCGTGACATTAAGTACGTCAATCAACTCTTCTGACCTTGCGTATTCAAACGGAAAGCTTTACTCGCTAGCAGGTAATACCTTTACCAAAATAACTAAAGATGCCGCGCCTGATTATGCGTGGGCTGCTACAACGATTACCGCCTTTAGTAATACGGTTTCTGGCGACGCAATCTGGTCAAATGGCTTCGGGGAAGTGATCGTTACTCCTGCAGGCGGAAGTTTCACAAGAACTTTGTATCGCACGAGCAATCCATCTGCTGCTGCTGCAACTGCAGATTTCTCGTTGATGTTTTCAATTCAGACGGAGGCTACAGATGGAGCGATGTGCCATAGTTCGCCGAACCCAACAGCGTTTCCCGACACCTCTAGTGGCCCATTAAACACTGCACAGACAAAAAACCTTCTCACTAACGACACCACTGCCCTGAGCGCAGCGGGTACAACTTCTGCTTTAGTGCCCTCAACGATTCGTTTGTGTGACCCCAACTTGTCGCAAACCGCACCGAACTGCACTGTTGCCCCTGGATCTACGATCACAGTTACGAACGTGGGAACGTACTCGGTGAGCGATTTAGGTGTGATGACGTTTACTCCCGCCAATGGATATACCGGTACACCTCCGCCACTCGGCTACCAAGTCGCCGACGGTAACGGGAAAACAGGAAACAGCACATACACGCCAACGGTCTCGAGCACCACACCTGTTGCAAGTAACGACACGTCATCAGGGCCATACGACACAAATCAAGTCATTGACGTCGTGGCCAACGATATTGCTGGAAGTTTGTACCCTCTTGATGACGCGAGTATCAAACTTTGCCCAGTGGGAACGCCAGATAACGGATGTCTCGGAAGTACTCTCACCGTTCCGAATGAGGGAATTTATAGCTCTAACCCAGATGGAACAGTGACGTTTGATCCGTATCCAAGCTTTAAGGGCACGGCAACACCCATCAAATACACAATTTTGGATACCAGTGGTCAACTGACCTCGGCAACTATTACGCCAAGTGTGACGGCACCAGCTGTCCCTGTTGCAGGACCCGAAACGAAGTCGGTGATTCCGGGTGGAACCGTAACGTTCACCACAGTCACTGGTACTGGTGGTTTGGCTACTGCAGTTGCGGGTTTCAATACTTCTGCAACATGTCTCATTACGCCTGCATCAAATCCTGCTACCTGTGATGCTGATGGTGTTGTCGATATTCCGGGTCAAGGTACGTACACGTTGAATACTGCTACGGGCGTCGTCACATATGAGGCTGATCCGGATGCGACTTCAGGAACAAAAACAGCAATTACTTACCAGGTCACCGATGTCACTGGACAGAAAGCAACGTCGACTTTGACACCCGTTATTCCGCCGGCTCCTACGGCCGATAATGAAACTTCTACTGGCGCGTATGACACGAACCAGGTGATTGAAGTGTTGACTGGCGATGCTGCTGGTGCCGGTGCGACGCTGGTACCGAACAGCGTGAAGTTGTGTGCAACAACATCAACTGCCAAAGCAAGTTGTGATCGCGACACCCTCGATGTAGCTGGTGAAGGTACCTATACGGTGAACGCGAATGGGACAGTGACATTCAATCCGTTGCCTACATTTACTGGTACCGCGTCACTCGTGAAATATGTTGTTGCTGATTCCACCACCCAGTTAGCAGAAGCGACTATCCAACCAACGGTCACTGCGCCGGCAACGCCAGTTGCAAACCCTGATTCAAGATCTGTATTGCCAGGCGCTACTGCAACCTTTACGACGACGACCGGTGCAAGTGGCTTAGCTACTGCAGCAGCGGGATTCAACACTTCTGCAACTTGTCTCATTACGCCCGCATCAAATCCTGCCACCTGTGATGCTGATGGCGTAGTAGAAATTTCTGGTCAAGGTACGTACACGTTGAATACTGCAACGGGTGTGGTGACCTATGTTGCTGATTCGGCGGCTACGGCAGGAACAAAAACAGCCATCACCTATCAGGTCGCCGATATCACAGGTCAAAAAGCGACCTCAACCTTGACACCTACTATTCCGCCGCCACCAACAGCAGATAATGAAACGTCCACCGGTCCGTATAACACCGCACAAGTAATTGATGTTTTGACGGGCGACGCCGCTGGTGCAGGTGCGACGTTGGTGCCGAGCAGTGTGAAGTTGTGTGCGACTACATCAACGGCGAAAGCAAGTTGCAATCTGCCATTCCTTGATGTTCCGAACGAGGGCCGCTACACGGTGAATGCGAACGGCTCGGTGACATTTGTTCCGTTGTCGACATTCACGGGTCAGGCGTCACTCGTGAAATATGTTGTTGCTGATTCCACGACGCAGTTGGCAGAAGCGACAATTCAGCCAACGGTTGCGATGCCGGCTCCACCAACGGCAACGGCGAATAGTCAAGCTGTTATTCCGGGTGGAACGGTTTCGTTTACAACGATTACGGGTGCCTCTGGTTTGGCGAGTTCGGTTGTTGGGTTGAACTCGTCGTTGACGTGTCTGATTACGCCAGGCTCTTCTCCAGAATCTTGCGATGCTGATGGTGTTGTTGAAGTGGCGGGTGTGGGTACGTACACGCTGAACACCACAACAGGCGTGGTGACTTTGGTTGCTGATCCTGCAGCAACACAGGGAACCAAGACTGCCTTGAAGTATCGAGTGACTGACACGTTTGGTCAGACAGCAACGTCGACGTTGACACCTGTTATTCCCGCGCCTCCGACAGCAGGGAATGACATTTCAAATGGCGCTTATGACACCAATCAAATCATTGTGATTCTCACGAATGATGCGGCCACTGCGCCAGCAACTCTGGTTGCAACTTCAGTGAAGTTGTGTGCGACTACATCAACGGCGAAAGCAAGTTGCAATCGTGACAGCCTTGACGTCGCTGGTGAAGGTACATATACGGTGAATGCGAATGGGACAGTGACGTTTAATCCGTTGCCGTCGTTTACTGGTACCGCGTCACCAGTGAAATATGTTGTTGCGGATTCCACGACACAGTTGGCAGAAGCAACCATTCAGCCAACGGTTGCGATGCCGGCTCCACCAACGGCAACGGCGAATAGTCAAGCTGTTATCCCCGGCGGAACGGTTGCTTTCACGACCATTACGGGTGCCTCTGGTTTGGCGAGTTCGGTTGTTGGATTGAACTCTTCGTTGACGTGTCTGATTACGCCAGGGTCTTCACCAGAATCTTGTGAGACTGATGGTGTTGTTGAAGTGGCGGGTGTGGGTACGTTCACGTTGAACACTGCAACAGGCGTGGTGACACTTGTGGCTGATCCCGCGGCGACACAAGGAACCAAGACTGCGTTGAAATATCGCGTGACCGATATTTTTGGTCAAACTGCGACGTCGACGTTGACACCTGTTATTCCTGCGCCACCAGACGCGATTGATGATGCATCGTCGGGGCCGTACAACACTCCTCAAGTGATTGAAATTCTCACGAATGATCTTGTTACTTCTCCGGCAACATTGGTGCCGGGCAGTGTGAAGTTGTGTGCAACAACGTCGACAGTTAATGCCAGTTGCAATCTGCCATTCCTAGATGTGCCCAACGAAGGTCGATTTACAGCGAACGCTAATGGCACGGTGACGTTTGTTCCGTTGTCAACATTTAAGGGTCAAGCAACTCCGGTGAAGTATGTAGTTGCTGATACGACAGGCCAAGTCACTGATGCGTTGATCACAGTCACTGTGAACAACCCAGGCACACCCTCTGCTGTAAATGACTCAAATGTTGGACCGTATGACACGGTTCAAGCGATCACGATTTTGAGCAATGACACAGCGGGTGATGCAGTACTTCCGCTATTAAGTTCAACGATCAAACTATGTCCAGTTGCGGCTACGGCCCCATTTACCACGACGAATTGTTCACTGGTCCCAACTCAAGCGGCACCTCTCGTGACAGCAGATGGTTCCTACTGGCTCGACATACCAACAGGGAAGGTCTACTTTGACCCGTTGCCTACTTTCACTGGACAAGTTACTCAACCAGTGCGGTACATCGCTCTTGATGCATTCAACCAAATTGCTACTGCGACCATCACGCCCGAAGTAACTCCGCCATTACTTCCTACAGCCTCACCAGAGAGTCGAATTGTCGTACCTGGTTCGAGTGTTTCATTTACAACAATTACTGGCGCTTCGGGATTGGCAGCTGGAGCGGTATTGCAGACATCTGGCTCAACAGCGACATGTCTCTACACCCCGAATACAACTTCGTGTGAACTTGATAATGAAGTAGTGATTGTGGGAGAGGGAACTTTCAGATTAGTTCCGGCAACCGGCATCGTAACTTTCACTGCCGCATCAAACGCGCCAGCCGGAAACAGGACTGCGATTACTTATCGAGTGACTGACATTTTGGGCAACTCGGCTACTTCGACATTGACACCAATAGTTCCTCCGCCGGCAACCATGAGTCCCGATCAGTCAACAAACAATTGGGATACGAATCAAACTTTGACACCATTGAGTAACGACATTGCTACGAGTGGAACATCTTTTGTGACATCGTCACTCAAACTGTGCGCAGTCGGTGAGAGTTCAGCAATCGGAAGTTGTTCACTTTTGACTTTGACAGTTGCTAATGAGGGAATCTACAAAGTTGAAGCAAATGGTTCAGTGGTCTTTGATCCATTCCCAACATTTACTGGTACTGCAACACCGATTAATTATCAAGTGACTGATAGTTATGGTCGAACCGCTGGATCATTAGTTACTGTGGTCGTAACACCTCCGGCATTGCCCGTTGCAACAGCACAGACAAAGGTTGTCGGACCGGGCTTATCTGT
>Ga0208592_1000594_pt1 | contig 9838 bp, 10 predicted proteins | sample LakMenE18May10ns_FD_150712 | JGI IMG/M metagenome (GOLD analysis project Ga0208592, IMG submission 150712) | Freshwater microbial communities from Lake Mendota, WI - 18MAY2010 deep hole epilimnion ns (SPAdes) | ecosystem: Environmental > Aquatic > Freshwater > Lentic | place: Lake Mendota...
GTGCTGGCTGGCTTTCCAGCTTGGCTTCTTAATCGAGCCATCAGAAAAGATCTTGAACCTATGGAGATGGAGCGTTACCAGTGAGCTCAACTCTAAAGATTTCTAACCTAACTAAGGCATTCGGCCCACAGCCTGTCCTTCAAAATCTTTCAATTGAGATTGCCCCCAAAGAGTTTGTTTCTGTTTTGGGCTCTTCTGGATCCGGTAAGACCACGCTGCTTCGATTAATCGCGGGCTTCGATGCACCAGATGCTGGTGAGATTTCAATTGCAGGCAACAAAGTTGCCGCTGAAGGAATCTTCGTTGCCGCCCAAGCTCGTAAGGTCGGTTACGTTCCGCAGGATGCGGCACTGTTTCCGCACCTAAACGTTTTTGAAAACATCGCATTCGGCCTCAAGGGTTTATCTAAAGAGGCAAAAAATGCAAGGGTTAGAACCTTGCTTGATTTGGTACAAATGAGTGCTTTTGAATCTTCAGATAGCTCATCGCTATCTGGTGGTCAAAAGCACCGCGTTGCACTCGCGCGGGCACTAGCTCCAGAGCCTGAGCTTATTTTGTTGGACGAGCCTTTCTCGGCACTCGATGCCGAACTGCGCGGTCGCATTCGCGATGATGTTCGTGAAGTGCTGGATAAAACAGGTTCCACAACCATTTTGGTAACTCACGATCAAGAAGAAGCGCTTTCGATTGCCGATCGGGTTGCGCTACTTCGTGATGGAAACTTTGCCCAAATTGGTAACCCGCGAGAGATTTATTCTTCACCGGTAGATCTAGGGGTCGCAACCTTCTTGGGAGACTCGGTGATTGTCGCTGGAGTAATCGAAGGTGGCAAAGTCGTTACTTCTCTTGGAAACCTGACTCCGCTTAATTCATCCGCTGAAGGTAGCCGCGGAAAAGTTGCTATCCGTCCAGAAAACTTTTATTTACAGCCAGATCTAAACGGCGACTCAACGGTAGTTGGAAGACAGTTTTTTGGTCACGATGCAGTGGTCGATGTTCAGACTCCAAAGCAACTTATTCGCGCCCGGTCCTCAGGACCATTCGCACCAGAAATTGGAATGAAAGTAACCGTCTGGGTTAGAGGAGCAGTAAACTTCTACCCCGAGGGTTAGTTCCTAGGCGTAGCATCCGCTCAGACGAACTGCCCCGCCTTCAACTCCCTTGGCGGAAGTAACAAATCCTGAAATGTCTGTTGATTGTTCCAAAACACCTAATTGCCAAGTCTTTACACCAAGTTGTTTGAGCTTTGCTGTTGTTGCATTTGCTGCAGATGAGTCAACAACAGCCACGAAACCTAAACCTAGATTCCAGGTTCCTTCGAGCGATTCAAGTTGGTAAGCGCCCCACTCGGCAAGCACTTTGAACACATCCTGTGGGGACCAACTCGCTCTAGAGATTTCAAGAGAGACACCAACTGGTAACACCCTAGAAAGATTTGCCGCAATTCCACCGCCGGTGATGTGACTCAAGGCGTGAACTGAATTACCTAGCTCCGACTCAAGTAGTTGGTTCAGTACTCCGGTGTAAAGCATTGTTGGCTCAAGTAAAACTTCTCCAAGAGATTTGGATCCAAACTCGGATACTGATTGGGTGTAATCCAATTTGCTGTCTTCGACAATCTTGCGAACCAGAGAGTAGCCGTTGGAGTGCAGTCCGGAGGATGCAAGTCCCAATACAACATCGCCAACTTTTACTTTCTCGGGGCCAAGAACCTTGGCTGCTTCAACAGCGCCGACTGCAGCACCTGCAAGGTCGTACTCGTTTTCACCAAGGAGGCCGGGGTGTTCGGCGGTTTCTCCGCCCAGTAGTGCAACATCCACCGCGCTACACGCCTTAGCAATTCCAGTGACAATTTCAGCTATTCGGCTGGGAACAAGCTTGCCGCAGGCAATGTAATCAGTCATGAACATCGACTTGGCTCCCATGACCACGATGTCGTCAACAACCATGCCAACCAGATCTTGGCCAATGGTGTCGTGCTTATCTATCGCCTGAGCGATGGCAACCTTGGTTCCAACGCCATCGGTTGAGGTGGCAAGAATTGGCTGTTGGAAGGTTTTTAGAAAAGAAACATCCATTGCTCCCGCAAAGCCACCAAGGGATCCAAAGACATTTTTGTTATGTGTTGCACTAACCGCTTTTTTCATCAGCGAAACCGCTAAATCACCAGCTTGTGTGTCGACCCCGCTAACAGCGTAGGGGTCAGTCATTCGAGACCTTCTTTAGTGATCCGTCTTGGTGGATCGTAGCTACGCCTTTTTCCAATAGGTTTTTACCCAGCCGATCTGCTGTTGGGAGTTCAATCGGATAGGTACCAGTAAAGCAAGCGGTGCAGAGTTCACCTTCTTTTTGTTCAGACGCTTGAATCATTCCCTCTTTTGAAAGGTAGCCAAGGCTGTCAGCGCCGATAGACATCCGTACTTCATCCGGGGCAAGCCCGGTGGCAATCAGTTCTGCTCGGGTAGCAAAATCCACTCCGTAGAAGCATGGCCAGGTAATAGGCGGCGAAGAGATTCGTACATGAATCTCCTTAGCTCCAGCTTCTCTAAGCATCTGAACCAATGCGCGTTGGGTGTTTCCTCGAACTATTGAGTCGTCCACAACGATGATTCTCTTGCCCTTAATTACCTCCCGAAGTGGGTTGAGTTTTAGGCGTATTCCAAGCTGACGAATGGTTTGGCTAGGTTCGATAAAAGTTCTTCCAACGTAGGCATTTTTAACAAGGCCGTGACCATATGGAATTCCAGACTCCTGACTAAAGCCAATCGCTGCCGGGGTTCCTGACTCAGGAGTTGGAATCACAAGGTCGGCTTCCACTGGATACTCTTTGGCTAAAGCTCTGCCCATTTCAACTCTGGCATCGTAGACATTTCTGCCATTTATCGAAGTGTCTGGTCTGGCTAGGTAAACATACTCAAAAACACAGCCGGCTCTTTTGGGAGAAGCGAACTGCTTGGCGCGTAGGCCGTTTTCGTCAATTGCAATAAGTTCACCTGGTTCAACTTCACGAATAAATGAAGCACCAACAATATCTAGCGCCGCAGTTTCTGACGCAACTACCCAGCCTCGCTCTAATCTTCCAAGAACTAGCGGCCTGACTCCCTGTGGGTCTCTGGCTGCATAGAGAGTCTGTTCATCCATGAACACCAGAGAATACGCACCCTTTACTTTAGGTAGCAATTCCATAGCGGTGTTCTCGAGTGAGTTATCTGGATTGCCTGCAAGCAACGCAGTTAACACTGCGGTATCGGTGGTGTTACCACCGGTTATCTCGTTGTCTGATTGATCGGGATAATTTGCTCGCAAAATGTCTAACAACTCGGAGGTGTTGGTGAGGTTTCCGTTGTGTCCAAGAGCTACAGTTCCAGAAGCAGTTTTTCCAAGGGTGGGTTGGGCATTACGCCAAGACGAAGACCCCGTAGTTGAATACCTAGTGTGACCAATGGCTACGTGACCAACCAGTGACTCCAGCGCTGATTCAGAAAACACCTGCGAGACGAGTCCCATGTCTTTGTAAACAAGAAGTTTTTTGCCATTTGAAGTAGCGATACCCGCGGACTCTTGTCCGCGGTGCTGCAAAGCATAAAGACCAAAGTAAGTAAGTTTCGAAACTTCTTCGCCTGGAGCCCAGACACCAAAAACACCACACTGATCCTGTGGACCTTTTTCTCCTGGAAGCAGATCGTGATTTAGTCTGCCGTCTCCGCGAATCACTCGTTAACTTTCGTTGCGGTTAGTTTTTTACTGCGAGATCTATAGATCAGATCAAATAGCAGTGCAGGGATTATTCCTGTTCCTCCGCCTGCAATTCCGCCAAAAACAATAAGCAATCCAAGGATTGCTGGTGAGCTAAGACCAAAAAATAGTGCTGTCACAATTCCCAAAACAAAACCAGTCAAAGCAAAATGTAAGTACTTTGGGGCGCGTCGAATGTTTACCTCTTCGCTTGTGACAAGGGGGGTTTGGCTCACGCTTTAAATATAGGGAACAAATCAGTAAGGTCTGACCTATTGCCAGAGGCAGTGAGCAAGCCTCGACCCATCAAGTCATCGAAGCTCTCCGTTCCTAGAGCAAGCCCAAGCCAAGCTTCCGGCCCAAGCTCCACAACATTGGATGGGGTACCGCGGGTATGACTGGGCCCAGCAACGCACTGAACTGCACCAAGGGGAGGAACCCGAACCTCAACGGCAGCACCTGGGTATCTAGTTCCAAGCTCTTCGAGTAAGAACCTGACCGCGGTAGCTAGCTCTTGGCTGGTCGCCGACCCAGCTTGGTAGCTATCGATCGCAGCTTGGCCATCTTGTTGGGAGATTCTTCTTCTGAGCACAGCTCCAGCCTACAAACCCCCAAATGCTGCTTTGTTCAAGATAACTAAACTTAGGAAGATGAAGATTCTGATTTTAGGTCAAGGTGCCAGGGAGCACGCGATTGTGAAATCCCTAATCAGAACCGGAACTAGTCCAGGAGATATTCTGGTCGCGCCAGGAAACAACGGCATTGCTCAAGAGGTTGAGTGTGAACCAGATATTGATATAACGGACTGCCTCGCTGTCGACAAGTTAGCCCTCGAGCAAGGAATTGAACTTGCCATAATAGGTCCAGAAGCGCCCCTTGTTGCAGGTGTCTCTGACTCCTTGAGAGCACAAGGAGTTGCTGTATTTGGTCCAAGCCAAGTTGCTGCACAGCTTGAAGGCAGCAAATCTTTTGCAAAGCAAATCATGTCGGCTGCTGGAGTGCCAACCGGCATGGCCAGACAGTGCAAGAGCATCGAAGACGTCGAACAAGCTATGGAAGACTTTGGTGCTCCTTATGTAATCAAGGCTGATGGTCTAGCAGCCGGTAAAGGGGTCATCGTTACCGATGACTCGAAAGCTGCGCTAGCACACGCTAGAGAGTATTTGCACATGGGTATCTTGGTGGAAGAATTTCTCGCAGGCCAAGAAGTCAGTTTGTTTTTCCTCTCCGATGGAAAATCGGTAATGCCGCTGACTCCAGCTCAAGATTTCAAGCGAGCTTTCGATGATGATCTAGGTCCAAACACCGGTGGCATGGGTGCATACAGCCCGCTGCCTTGGTTACCGGAAAACTTTGTTCAGCAGATAGAAGATACTGTTGCGATTCCGACAATCAATGAGCTAACCAGACTCGGGGCGCCTTTCGTCGGGCTTTTATACTGCGGGCTAATTGTTACCGACAGGGGCATTCGCGTCATAGAGTTCAATGCAAGATTCGGAGACCCAGAAACCCAAGTGGTTCTTCAAAGACTCATCACCCCGCTGGAGTCACTTTTATATAAGGCAGCTACCGGTCACCTGGAAAGCGCTTCCGACGCCCAGTTCACCCAAGATGTTGCAGTTACTGTTGTACTGGCCAGCGAGGGTTACCCGGCAAGCCAAGCTCCAGTGCGTGAGATAAAAGGGGTCCATAAAGCTCAGCAGGTATCAGGTGTTGAGGTGTGCTTTGGGTCAACCGTTGGAAGAGTCTTGTCAGTTGTTGCGACTGGAAAGAATTTCAAGAAAGCACGCAAGCGTGCCTATAAAGCAATCTCGAAAATTACTCTTGATGGGTCGCATTACCGAACTGACATCGCCGCCAAGGTAGCTGAGTAGTTTGCCAGAGTCGCTTTCTGGCTGGAGACACGTATACAGCGGCAAGGTACGAGATCTTTACGAATCAGAAGATCCTTCACAATCCGATTTAGTATTGATTGTTGCATCCGATCGCATCAGCGCTTTTGACAACATTCTCTCTCCAGCAATTCCTGGGAAGGGCGAGAACCTAACGGCAATAACTAACTTTTGGTTTGAAAAGCTAGCTGTTGCGAATCATCGCGTGAAAAATGTTGCCACTCCAAGTGAAGTTGCTGAAAGAGCAACGGTTGCCAAAAAGCTTGAAATGTACCCGGTGGAATGTGTCGTCCGTGGTTTTATTGCTGGCTCTGGATACAAAGAATATCTAGCCACCGGAGAAATCTGTGGCATTTCGCTTCCTTCGGGTCTCAAAGATGGCGATAAGTTACAAGAACCGATTTTCACACCGGCGTTTAAGGCCGAGGTTGGCGAACACGATCAAAACATTGACTTTGACAAAGTTATCGAGCTTGTTGGCAAAGAAGTGGCTAATCAATTGCGCGACACATCAATTGCGATTTACAACCAAGCCAGCGTAATTGCCTTGAAGGCTGGTTTAGTACTTGCTGATACCAAGTTCGAGTTCGGCAAAGATCCAAACGGTGAAACTATCGTCCTGGCCGATGAGGTGCTCACCCCTGACTCAAGTAGATACTGGGACAAAGCCGCCTACGATCAAGGCAATACTGTGGAGAGTTTTGACAAGCAGATTGTTAGAAACTGGCTGCTCCAAATTTGGGATCCCGAAGGCTCGAATCCACCAACGGTTTTGAGTCCAGAGCTAGTCGAAAAAGTAAGTTCGCGCTATGCGGAGTTGCGTAAAAAGCTCACTGGCACCAACCAGTAAACTCAAGGTATTCCCAAGTTGTTTTAGCCACCATAGGGGGCCACTAGTTGCCAAAAATTGTCGTTCAAGTAATGCCAAAGCAAGATCTATTGGACCCGCAAGGTAAGGCAGTTGCGAAAGCATTAGAGCGCTCCGGTCACAAGGGAATTAAGGCAGTTCGAATTGGCAAGCGCATCGAGCTTCACTACCCATCCAAGCCAACGGCGGCTCAGCTAGCAGAGGCTCAGAAAATTGCAGAGAGCTTTCTAACCAATGGCGTTATCGAAGATGTTGTCTCTGTGACTGTTGAGCAAGACTAAGCAATGAAAATTGGCGTCGTAACTTTTCCTGGGTCTCTAGATGACCGCGACGCGGCAAGAGCAATCAGACTCGCCGGAGGCGAGCCAGTTTCCTTATGGCACGCAGACTCCACAATCAAAAAAGTAGACGCTGTAGTTCTCCCTGGCGGCTTTAGCTACGGTGATTACCTTCGTTGCGGTGCTATCGCAGCTCAAGCGCCGGTTATGAAGACAATCATGAAGAAAGCTAACGGGGGTTTACCAGTTCTTGGAATCTGTAATGGCTTCCAAATATTGGTCGAATCGCACCTGCTTCCAGGTGGGCTAATACGAAATGAGAAGCAACATTTTGTGTGTAGGGATCAGAAGCTTCGGGTTGAAAATGCTGACAGTGCCTGGACTAACGCCTTCCAAGTAGGAGACGAAATAACTATTCCGCTCAAAAACGGCGAGGGTGGATACATAGCAACTAAAGAAACATTGAAGATGCTAGAAGGCGAGGGTCTGATTGCCTTTAGGTACCTGGATGTGAACCCCAACGGATCGATGAACGACATTGCGGGACTTAGAAACGAACGCGGAAATGTAGTTGGTTTGATGCCTCATCCAGAGCATGCGGTCGAGCCTGGTTTTGGCCCGGACTCTCCGGTAGCTATGCGGTCAGGCATTGATGGCCTAAAGATTTTCCAATCGGTTTTGAAATCAGTTGTTAGCGCATGATTATCGACACCACAAAACAAGCCAAAAGCGACCCGGATAAAGAACAGCCTTGGCTTGAGCTGGGACTAAAAGAAGACGAATACCTGAGTATCCGAGAGATACTGGGGCGTCGTCCAACTAGCGCTGAGCTGGCTATGTATTCGGTTATGTGGAGCGAGCACTGCAGCTACAAGTCTTCGAAGATTTATCTTCGACAATTTGGTGAAAAAGTAACTCCCGAAATGAAAAAACATCTGTTGGTGGGCATGGGTGAAAACGCCGGTGTAGTGGACATCGGTGAAGGTCTGGCGGTTACTTTCAAAGTAGAAAGTCATAACCACCCAAGCTACATAGAACCTTTCCAGGGAGCTGCTACCGGAGTTGGTGGAATTGTCCGCGACATCTTGACCATGGGTGCCAGGCCAATCGCAGTTATGGATCAATTACGTTTTGGTGCACCGGGTAATGCTGACACTGCTCGAGTAGTCCACGGCGTAGTTGATGGAATCTCTTTTTACGGAAACTGTTTAGGACTTCCAAATATTGGCGGTGAAACAGTCTTTGACAAGGTGTACCAAGGAAACCCTCTTGTAAATGCTCTAAGCATCGGAGCATTGAAACACAAAGACTTGAAACTTGCCAAAGCCGAAAATCCTGGTGACCTAGTTATTCTGTTTGGCGCAAGAACTGGCGCTGATGGAATCGGCGGCGTTTCTGTTTTAGCCAGTGAGACATTTGATGACTCCGGTCCAAGCCGCAGGCCCGCGGTCCAAGTTGGAGACCCGTTTGCTGAAAAGGTTTTGATTGAATGCTGTCTTGAGCTTTTTGCAGCTGGCGTTGTTGCCGGTATTCAAGACTTAGGTGGAGCGGGGCTTTCTTGCGCGACGAGTGAGCTGGCATCCAATGGCGGGCGAGGCATGAAGGTGCAGCTGAAGAATGTGTTGCTCCGGGATGAGTCGCTTACCCCCGAAGAGATTTTGATGAGTGAATCTCAAGAGCGGATGATGGCGATTGTCCCCAAAAAACACCTAAAGAGCTTCAAGAAGATTGTCGATCGCCATGAGGTTGAGTTCTCAGTGCTTGGCAAGGTAATCAAAAAGGACCGGCTTCACATCAACTGGGGTAAAGAAGAAATCGTAAACGTACCCCCACGAACCGTCGCCCACGATGGCCCGGTCTATGAGAGACCAGTAAAGAAGCCAGCGACACAAAAGCCTCTCAATGAAGACACTGGTGAATCGAGAAAGCTAGCTCGCGCCAATGACAATTCTTCGGACTTGGCAAGTCAGTTGATTCAAGTGGTCTCTAGCCCTAACCAAGCAGATAAGTCATGGGTAACAAATCAATACGACAGGTACGTCGGAGGAAACACCGCGCTTGCTTATCCAGATGGCGCTGGCATGATTCGAGTTTCAGAAACTACTGGCTTAGGTGTTGCAATTTCCACCGACGCTAACGGCAGATACTGCCAGCTAGATCCCTATGAGGGCGCCAAACTCGCTTTGGCTGAGGCTTACCGAAATGTTGCAACAAGCGGTGCCGTGCCACTTGCAGTTACCAACTGCCTGAACTTTGGTTCACCTGAGAACTCTGGAGTTATGTGGCAGTTCAAGCAAGCAACTACTGGGTTGGCAGATGGCTGCCTAGAGCTTGGGATCCCGGTTACGGGAGGAAACGTAAGTTTTTATAACCAAACTGGTGATGTCGCAATATTCCCAACTCCGGTTGTTGGAGTACTTGGGGTGATCGATGATGTTGCAAGAAGGATCCCGTCGGGCTGGCAAGACGATGGCAACAATCTTTATCTGTTGGGTGTTACCAAAGACGAGCTAGATGGTTCGGTTTGGGCAGATGTAATTCACTCGCACCTTGGTGGCCGTCCTCCAAAGGTTAACTTGGCCTATGAAAAGAAACTTGCTGAGCTGTTACACGGAGCAAGCCTGCAAGGACTGATTGCGTCTGCGACGGACTTATCCGAAGGTGGTCTTGCGCAGGCGTTGACTGAATCAGTTCTTAGATTCAACATGGGAGCCAGAGTGTGGCTCACTGAAATTTGCGAACGAGATGGGGTAGACAGAACCTCCGCGCTGTTTTCTGAGTCCACGGGCCGAGTACTAGTTAGCGTGGGTCGCGAAGACGATGTTAAGTTTGTCGGTCTATGTGACGCTAGAGGTATTCCAGTTCTTCGAATCGGGGTAACTGACAACACTGATGAGCTAGAAATTCAAGACTTAGCTTCATGGAAACTCGACGACCTTCGCACTCCTTGGGTGAGCACCTTGCCTGACTTGTTTGGCTAACCACCTAGAAACTCCTGTGGGTTTGGAAACTCAAGATTCACACCCACCAGCGCACATCGAATTGCGATCTCGGATACGGCAGCC
>Ga0208592_1000598_pt1 | contig 9784 bp, 9 predicted proteins | sample LakMenE18May10ns_FD_150712 | JGI IMG/M metagenome (GOLD analysis project Ga0208592, IMG submission 150712) | Freshwater microbial communities from Lake Mendota, WI - 18MAY2010 deep hole epilimnion ns (SPAdes) | ecosystem: Environmental > Aquatic > Freshwater > Lentic | place: Lake Mendota...
CGACCACGACCACGACCACGACCACGACCACGACCACGACCACGACCACGAACACGAACACACTCACGATGTCACCGTGTTCGAGGGAACCGTCGCGTGGGAAGGCGTCACAGTTCCGTCCGCTCCGAGTTCCAACAGCACTGTTGCGTGGTTTCACTGTTTCTCGGGAATCGCTGGCGATATGGCGCTTGGTGCACTGATCGATGCGGGCGCTGATGTTGATGAGATTCGTTCCATGTTGGAGCGACTTCCGGTTGGCGGCTGGTCGCTCGAAACCGAAACCGTGCTGCGTTCGGGTATTGCCGGCACAAAAGTGCATGTGCATACCGAAGCAACACCGCCGGCTCGTTCGGCGACTGTTGTTGCGCAGATCGTGGCCGATGCGAAGTTGCCCGACCGTATCCATCGGCGCGCGCTGGCAACGTTTCGCGCGCTGGCTGAAGCCGAAGGCCACCTGCATCGTCAGCCGCCCGAAACGGTGCACTTTCATGAGGTCGGCGCGCTCGACGCGATCATCGATGTTGTTGGTACGTGTATTGCGCTCGAGTTGTTGGGTGTTGATGAAGTCGCGTCGTCACCAGTGGCTGATGGATTAGGCACGGTGCGCGCCGCTCATGGTGTCTTGCCGGTTCCGGTTCCTGCAGTCGTTTCGTTGCTGGCAAATGCGCCCACCTATGGCCTCGACATTCCTCGCGAACTCACCACACCAACCGGTGCAGCGTTGCTGGCCGCGAACGTTGTGCAGTGGGGGCCGATGCCGGCCATGACCATCACGTCCGCTGGTTTCGGTGCAGGCACAGCCGACCTTGGCGATCGACCAAATCTCACGCGTGTCGTGATCGGTTCGCGTTCTGATTCGCCGTCGGTCGAGGGTCAGCCGGTTGTGCTGCTCGAGGCAAACGTCGACGATGTCACCGGCGAAACGTTGGCCTATGCCATTGATGCGTTGCTCGATGCGGGCGCTCACGACGCCTGGCTCACACCGATCATCATGAAGAAGGGCCGACCGGCTCATATCGTGAGCGCGCTGGCTGATCCGGCGAAGGCTGCAGCAGTGCGCGAGGTACTCGTTCGCGAAACCGGCACGATGGGTGTTCGAGGCACGCAACTTGAGCGTTGGCCGCAATCTCGCGCGTTCGACACGGTCGATGTCGATGGTCAGCCGGTGAAGGTGAAGGTCACGGCTGGTCGAGTGAAGGCCGAACACGACGATGCCGCTCAAGCAGCACGGGCACTGGGTCTGCCACTGCGAGAGATCACCCGCCGAGCCGAACAGGCCTGGCGCGACGCTCAGTCCTCGAAATAGTCCGAATTACCCAACTGCCCCATTTGGGTAATTCTGGTAGAGTTGCGCTGTGCCTGAACAACTCGTGGAACTCGATGAACGGAGGCGTGTGAGCCTCGGCCGAATCGGCCGACAAGAACACACGCGCTATCTGGTCAGCGAAGAAGCCGATGGCACATTGGTGTTCACCCCGGCAGTGGTGCTCAGTGAGCTTGAACTCAAGCTCCTCGCGAATGACGAACTAGTCGACGAGATTTTGTCCAACAGGGCAGATCCGAGTCGTCTCGTGAAGCGCACCCGCCGTGGTCAGACCAACGATGCCTGAACTCTGGTTTGGTCCCGCTGCGGATCGTGCGCTCGATGAACTAGCCGCCGATGGTTCCCGTCGGCGTTTGTTCGAACGCGTGAACGCTTTGCTCGACGATCTTGAGCACGACGCAAACCAACGGCACCTGCGCCGCCACCGATTCCAGATCGGCTTGTGGGGCGTCGTCGTTCAGTCGGGATCTGACGAGTGGATTGTCCTCTGGGAGCCGCACTCAGAACTGGATGACGCAATCGTTATTCAGTACATCGGACCCTCGGCGTTCTAATTCGTGTGAAGGATTACTTCGGCGCGGTTGACGCCGGCGATTACGTTGCTGGCCGACATGCCCGCGGGTGACAGAAGTTCGAGTCGTGTGACGCCGCGATCAAGTAAGTGATCAAGTACGGCGGCAACCTCAAGTCGAGCGAGCGCAGCGCCAAGACAGAAGTGCGCACCGAAACCGAACGCAATCTGATGGTTTGGCGAACGACCAACATCGAACTGGTCGGCGGTGGGGCCAAACTCGGCTTCGTCGCGGTTGGCCGACGCGTAGACCATGACGATCGGATCGCCAGCGCTGATCTGCTTTCCGCCAAGGACGGTGTCGACGGTTGCGGTGCGCATGAAATAAATGACCGCAGTTGTCCAGCGAAGAATTTCCTCGACCGCACTTGGGATGAGTGAACGATCAGCAACAAGTCGCGCCCATTGATCAGGGTTCTCGGCCAGTGCAACGAGACCGCCACTGATCGTGTTGCGCGTGGTTTCGTTTCCGGCAACAAGAATCTGATTGAGGAACATTGCGATTTCATCATCGGTGAGGCGATCGCCATCGATCTCAACGCTTGACAACATCGAAATGACGTCATCGCGAGGTTCAGTGCGAGAGGTTGAAACGAGACGCATGAGTTCGGCCATCATCTCGGTACTAAGGCGCGCTTTACGTTCCGGATCATTGAAGATTTCGGTGCCAGGAATAGAAGCTTCCGACCAATCCCAGACTTTGTCCCATTCGCTTTCGGGAAGTCCGAGAAGCTGTGCGATCACCTGAACGGGAAGTGGAACTGCAAGTGGCGCAACGATTTCGATTTGCTCATTGAGTGGCAATTTATCGACGAGAACCTTGGCGGCTCCGCGCACGGAATCTTCGAGCGTACGCACGACTTTGCGACCGAACGCGGGCTGCACCAATGTTCGATAGCGAGTGTGATCCGGCGGATCGGTATGCATCATCGTTGGCGGAGTGGCGTAGTCCGCGCCGATTTCGAAGGTGAGAATGCCCTTTGCCGAACAGAACGTGTCGGGGGAAGTGGAGACAGCCATGCATTCGGCATGGCGGCTGGCAACCCAGAAACCCTGCGTGGCGTTCCACGCAACGGGGTTCTCCGCTCGAAGCTGCGCATAGACGGGGAAGGGATCCTCGACGTCGAGGGTGAACCCCATGAACAAGTCAGTCAGTGGTTCGTGGACTTTGTCGGTATCGGTCATCTCGACTCCCCCAAAAGTGTTGGAGGGAGTGTGGCCGTTGCGCCTGCGTTCCGCAAGACTGTTGTTATGACCGATGCCGCCACAGCTGACCGCCTCTATTTCCGCCAGTTGCTTGCAGGGCGTGACATTGCCACGAACGACCCCTTGGCCCGGCAGATGGTCAATTTCGTTTATCTCATTGGCGATCGCGAGACGGGCGAGGCCGTGGCTATCGATCCGGCCTACGACGTGCAGGGGATTGTCGATGTGCTCGCGGCCGACGACATGAAACTCACGGGCGTTCTTGCCACCCACTATCACCCCGACCATGTCGGGGGAGAAATGATGGGCTATTCCATCGAAGGGGTACATGAACTACTCGACATCGTGTCGGTTCCAATTCACGTACAAACCGAAGAAGCCGAATACGTCAGCAAAGTGACAAACCTGACGGCTGCTGATCTTGTGACGCATCGCAGTGGCGACATCGTGATGGTTGGCGATATCCCGATTGAGCTCATTCACACGCCAGGTCATACCCCGGGTAGTCAATGCTTCATGCTCGATGGCGCATTGGTTTCGGGCGACACGTTGTTTCTTGAAGGATGCGGTCGCACCGACCTTCCCGGCGGCGATCCGCTCGCACTGTACGAAAGCCTTACGCAGAAATTGTCGAAGGTTCCCGACGATTCGATCCTGTTCCCAGGCCACTTGTATTCGGCAGCACCTTGCGCCTCAATGGGTGAAACCCGCCATGCAAATTTTGTGTTCCGGCCCAAGACTCCGGAGCAATGGTTGGCTATGTTTGGAGGCTGAGCGGACCGTTCACGAATCGGGGGATTCAATGCGTAACTCAACACGTGCATCAACGTCGCTTCTGGGCGTACTTGCACTGTGCTTCATGCTCATTGCAGGAGCGGCAGCTTGTGGGGGTTCTTCTTCGAAGTCATCCACCTCTGAGCCGATTGACTTTTCGAAGCCAGGCCCGTATTCGGTGGGCATCACGACGTTTGATATGGGCGACCGCATCGCGTACGTCTTCTATCCCGCCGATCCGGCGAGGTTGAACGAGGGAACGAAGGTCACCTCTTACAGCTCTGGCGACGCATTCCCTGCGGCGCTTCGAGCCGCGATTCCCAAGGAATTGGTGCAAGAAGTCCCGATCGATGCAACCAAGGATGCGCCGGTTGCCACTGATGGTCCGTTCCCTGTGCTGATTCATAGCCATGGTTTTGGCGGCTATCCCCAATATGCATCGCAGCATTTGATTCAAGTTGCGTCTTGGGGCTTTGTTGCCGCTGCTCCCGATCACATTGAACGAGACCTTGCAGCCAACTCGTTGGGCAAGGTTGTTCGCGGCGAACAAGATGTTGAAGACCTTCGCAATGTCTTGAAACGCCTTGAAAAAGAAAACAGTTCCGGAATCTTCAAGGGCGCGTTGAATCTTGATCAGGTTGGCGCAGAAGGTCATTCCGCTGGCGGCGGTGCGGCGGGCAAGTTCGCCTACGACCCCGCGGTGAAGACATTCATCGGCCAAGCCCCGGTGCCGCCGCTGTCACTCGCGTCAGGAGCCACGGCTGCCGACAGGTCGGCTGCTTACGCAGCGACTCCGCCGCCCAATAAGCCGACGATGATCATCGCCGGCGAAGTAGATCTGACCATTCCGTTGGCCGGGGTGAAGCAGGAATTTGATTGGCTTGCTCCGCCGAAGCGCCTCGCTGTTCTGGCCAAGGCTGGGCACAACGCGTTTACCGACATCTGTGCGCCGATTCGCGCGCAAGGCGGACTCATGCAGTACTCAGGCAAGCTTCCAGCGCCCGACAATCTTCTGAAGCTCGGTGAAGACGGCTGCACAAACGACAATCTCGATACTGCAACTGGCTACGCCATCATCAATCAGCTGACGATTGCGCAGTTGCGGTTTGTGTTCGGCATCGACAAGACCGATGCGTCATTGTCTGCTGATTACTTGAATTCGACGTACCCAGGAGTTCTTGCCGAGTACACCTACGTCAGTTGAGTTTCGGCATCCGTTTACGGATATCGGCCTGAAGTGATGCGTCGAACTCAGCGACGATGATTGTGTCGTCGCTGGGTCCGGCGTCGGCCAATACGCGACCCCATGCATCGATGATGAGCGAATGCCCATAACGGTCGATGCCGTCGGGGCTGGTTCCCCATTGAGCCGCGGCGATGATCATCGTTTGATTTTCCACTGCACGCGCTCGCAACAACAGTTCCCAATGGTCGCGCCCGGTGGTGGCGGTGAACGCTGCAGGTACGACGATGAGATCAGCGCCCTGCGAGGTTTCGTCGCGGAAAAGTTCTGGGAAGCGCAGGTCGTAACAGATCGTCAGACCGACACGGATGCTGACGTCGCTGCTCTCTATGTCAACAACCGTCGAAGTGGTTCCGGCGCGAAAGGTGTCGGACTCCTTGGAGCGCGCACCTTCGATGTCGACATCGAACATATGGATCTTGCGGTAACTGCCGAGAAGCGAACCGTCGGAACCAACGACGATCGAGGTGTTGTAAAGCGTCTGGGCATCGTTGGGATCGCGCTCAACGAACGAGCCCGCAACGATTGCGCAGTGATTATGGACGGCGGTTTGCTGAGCCCATGCAAGAGTTGGTCCGTCGAGAGGTTCGGCGGCCTCACGCATTGCCGAGGTGCGATCAAGGGACGCAAAAAGTTCCGGAAGCACGACCAGGCCAGCACCTTCATGAGCCGCAGACTGAACAGCAGCTGTTGCCCGTGCAAAATTGTCGGATGAGTCGGCCGAACACTGAAGCTGCACCGCCGCAACGTTCATTTCGCTCGCCATTCCTCTCGTCCGGCTCGAACGTCGGTGGCTGATACCGGGTGATGAGACGGGTCGGTGTCGAGGACGACGACGTCAACACCCGCTGGAGGATCAGCGGCAGGGTCTTCGCCCGGCATTGTCCACGGGGGTCGTGCTGCGAGCGCAACGAGGGGAAGCCGCTGGAGGGCTTCGTTGCGGGCGTTGCTATCTGCGTACCAAACCGGATCGAGCACTTGGTGCCACTTGTCGGCACCGAGAATGATGACCTCGTAGCCCTCGGCGATATCGGCGACGAGACTGTGCCGAGTCGTGATCACGCCAATGCGTGCGTTGCCGCTTGAGATGGCGGTCAGTTCCGCCACACGGTCGTCGATCGGCGCGAGCCGGGAGTCGTCCTTGCCCAACGTCTGTGAGGAAATTGCGAAATCGACGCGGTCAAGGCCGAGTTGTGCAATTGCAGTTTCGGCCAGATGCACATGGGCAATTGTGGGCGGATCAAAGGAGCCGGGGTACACGGCTCGGCGCGGTAGTGGCGGTGTTGTGTGATCAGAACCCACAGGTTGAGGCTAGCGATCGTGGGAGACTCACACCTATGAGAAGCCCGTTTCTTCATCCCTTCGCCCGTCCGGGAGCCGCAGCCGAGGAGTTCATCACGATCACACGTGGTGAAGGCGCGCTGGTGTGGGACAACCAGGAGAACGAATACATCGATGCGTTGGCCAGCCTTTGGTACTGCAACGTGGGTCATGGTCGATGGGAAATCGTCGACCAAGTTGCGTCGCAGATGGCGGTGCTCGAGAACTACAACACCTTCGACATTTTCACGAACGAGACAGTTGAAACCTTTGCTGCATTTGTTGCTGCAGCAGCGCCGATGGATGACAGCCGCATCTTTTTCACATCGTCAGGTTCTGAGGCTGTCGAAACTGCACTCAAACTGGCGCGGCTCACGCACTCGTTAAGGGGCGATGTGCAACGCACCGAGTTTGTAGGGCGCGTGAACTCGTATCACGGTGTCGCGTATGGCGGCGTGTCGGTGCAAGGTCTGCCACTTAATCAGCAGGGGTTCGGTCCGTTGCTCGAGACGGTGCATCAGGTGTCAGCTCACGACATTGAAGACATCGAGAAACTGTTCGAACGTTCGGGCTCCACGATCGCTGCTGTCATCACCGAACCAGTGCAAGGTGCTGGCGGTGTGTATCCACCGGTTGATGGCTATCTCGTTCGCTTGCGCGAGCTTTGCGACGAGTACGGCGTGCTGTTGATTTTCGATGAGGTCATTACCGGGTTCGGTCGCTTGGGCTCTTGGTTTGCCGCATCACACTTTGGCGTTGTTCCCGACATGATTACCTTCGCAAAGGGCTGCACATCTGGTTACTTGCCACTCGGCGGCGTTGTGGTCGGCGAAGCAGTGCTTGATGTGCTCGAAGCCGACCCCACCTTCATCCTTCGCCACGGTTACACCTATAGCGGCCATCCGTCAGCATGTGCTGCTGCACTTGCAAATACGGCAATCTTGTTGGAAGAGAACTTGTTTGATCGCGTGCCGGTTATCGCGGAGCGAATCGGAGGCGGGCTCACCGCTTTAGCGGCAACCGGTGCGATTGTTGAAGCCCGCGGTATGGGTGGCATTTGGAGTGCCGAACTTCAGCCCGGTCTTGCTGCTCCGGCAGTGCGCAATGAAATGTTGAAGCGTGGTGTGATTGCAAGACCTATCGGCCTCTCGGTCATTGCGTTCTGCCCACCGTTTGTGACAACTGAAGCACAACTCGACCAGTGCGTTGTTGCCCTCCGTGAAGCAATCGCCGCGTTGGCGTGATGTGGCGTGAGTTGATGTGAGTCAGAGAGCCGGGAGTGCTGTTTCCGGTTCGACGAACGATTTTCCGAGTGCTTCGGCGACTGCAGCGTTGATAACGAATCCGCCCGCAGTGTTGAGACCTTTCGCCAGCGCGGAATCGCGTTGCACGGCTTCAACGGCACCGAAGCGCGCCAGTTCGGTGAGATAGGGGAGCGTTGCGTTGGTAAGTGCGTTTGTCGAGGTGTGCGGTACCGCTCCGGGCATGTTGCCAACGGCGTAATGCACAACACCGTGCTTCACGAACGTGGGGTCGGAGTGCGTGGTCTCGTGAGAGGTTTCTATGCAACCTCCTTGATCGATGGCGATATCGATGACGACTGCACCAGGTTTCATCGACCGGACCATGTCTTCGCTTACGACAGTTGGCGCGCGACCACCGGGAACAAGTACGGCACCGATGACAAGGTCGGCGTCGGCTACGGATCGTTCTACCGCCCCACGGTTCGAGGTGATGGTGGTGATGCGACCCATCTGAATCTGATCAACATGACGAAGGCGGTCGATGTTCTTGTCGAGTAGGTCGACCTCGGCTTCGAGGCCAGCCGCCATCCACGCTGCATTCCAGCCAACGTTGCCAGCCCCGAGCACAACAACGCGCGCTGGCCGCACCCCAGGAGCGCCGCCAAGCAGTACGCCGCGACCACCGTTATGGCGTTCGAGGAAATGGGCACCGATCTGCACGCTCATGCGACCGGCGACTTCGCTCATTGGAGCGAGAAGGGGAAGCGAGCCGTCGGCCAGTTGCACCGTCTCATACGCAATAGACGTCACGTTGCTCGAAAGAAGCGCGTCGGCGACTTTCGGATACGCGGCAAGGTGCAAGTAGGTGAAGAGAATGAGGCCAGGACGGAAGTACTCGAATTCGGATGCGAGTGGCTCTTTTACTTTGCAGATGAGATCAGCGCGTTCCCAGACCTCGGCGGCGGAATCGACGATGGTCGCGCCGGCTCGTACGTAGTCCTCATCAGGGATGGAGGAGTCTGCACCAGCGTTGTGTTCAAGAAGCACCGTTGCGCCCGCATGAAGGAGTTCACGAACACCGTCGGGGGTGATGGCGACGCGATGCTCTTCCTCCTTGATCTCGCGTGGCACTCCAACGGTGAGCGAAGCCGACGCGGAGTTCATGTCAGTGCCACCGGGGTTCCCGCCGCAGCGAGGATGTCGATTGCTTCAACGAGTGCGATTCGAACGATGCGCTCGATCTCGTCGAATTCGGGCTGACCAGCGATGAGTGGCGGGGACAATTGAATAACGGGATCGCCGCGATCGTCGGCCCGGCAAACCAGGCCGAGTTCAAGCAATCGCTTCGACAAGTGGCCCCTCAACAACAACTCGGCTTCGTCGGCGGTGAAGGTCTCGCGCGTGGAGGCGTTCTTCACGAGTTCGATTCCATAGAAGTACCCCATGCCCCGAATATCGCCCACGATCGGAAGATCGCGAAGTTTCTCGAGCGTGGATCGGAACGCGGCCTCGTTTTCGAGAACGTGATCAATGAGGTGTTCGTTTTCGATCACATCAAGATTGGCCATGGCGACGGCACAACTCACCGGGTGGCCGCCGAATGTGAAGCCATGCAGAAACGACACACCTTCGGCCGCGAATGGTTCAGCGATGCGATCGCTCACGATCATTGTCCCGAGGGGTGAATAGCCCGAAGTAAGTCCCTTGGCCGAGGTGATGATGTCGGGCACGTATCCCAGTCGATCGCAGGCAAACATTGAGCCAAGACGACCCCATGCACAAATAGTTTCGTCGCTGATCATGAGAATGCCGTAGCGATCACAGATCTCGCGCACACGCGCGAAGTACTCGTTAGGAGCGGTGAAACAGCCACCGGCGTTCTGTACTGGTTCAACAAAGACGCATGCCACGGTGTCGGGGCCTTCACGCAGAATCATTGTTTCGATGTCGTCAGCGCACGCGAGATTGCAGGCGCTTTCGTTCGAACACATCGTGCAGCGATACCGGTTGGTGTTGGCGGCGCGACCAACACCAGGTACGAGTGGTTCGAACATCTGGCGGAATGCGGGTACGCCAGTCAGCGAAAGCGCACCCATGGTGGT
>Ga0208592_1000601_pt1 | contig 9759 bp, 7 predicted proteins | sample LakMenE18May10ns_FD_150712 | JGI IMG/M metagenome (GOLD analysis project Ga0208592, IMG submission 150712) | Freshwater microbial communities from Lake Mendota, WI - 18MAY2010 deep hole epilimnion ns (SPAdes) | ecosystem: Environmental > Aquatic > Freshwater > Lentic | place: Lake Mendota...
CGCACTTTCTATTTCGGCTTTCATCAAGAATCCAACCATTTTATCCCTTGGGAAAAACTGTGCAATTTGTGTGGTGCTGGCGTGTGCTCTATGAGCGGCGCCAAATGCATCATTCACATAACAATCGCCCAAAGACGCCAATTTTTCAGCAAAACCGATAGCCCCTTTCGTTTCTTCTACATAAAATCGCACGTTTTCAAGCAAAAGGACTTCTCCACTTTTTAATGCAGCGCTCCGTTCCTTTGCGTCTTTTCCAATGCAGTCTGACGCGAATTGAACGGTTTGACCAATGTTTTTTTCCACAACTTTTATGATTTGTTTCAAGGAGAACTTTTCTTCGGGTCCATCTTTCGGTCTTCCAAAATGCGACAATAAAATCACGCTGCCGCCCGATTTTAAAATGTGATGGATCGTAGGCAAAGCGGCACGTATGCGCTTGTCATCCGTTACTTCAAACGTTTCTTTATCCAATGGGACATTAAAATCTACTCGAACAATGGCGCGCTTCCCTTTGAAGCTATATGTGTCAATTGAAATCATCTTTTTTTTACACAAAAGTAACGAAAGTGTTTTTCTGACGTTTGTTTGACGTTAATTATCTCGGAAATTCCAAATATTTTCCGCAGATTTGTCTAAAATATGCTCTCATGGTAAAATACGTTTACATTGTTTCTTGCTTGTTGTTAGCGACGGCATGTAGCTCATCTAAAAAATCTGTTTTAACAATTAATTATCCTGCTGCTCCGTCGGAAATGTCCGATTCCAGTTTTTCAGGTTCCGACTTTACGGAAGAAGAATGGGCTGAAATGTTTAACGTTGAATCAGAAAACCCTTATGTTCGTTCGATTTACAATCCTTCTAGAACCTTGGCGGCAGATTTGATTCATACGCGCTTAGAAGTGAGCTTTGACTGGGAGAAATCACGTTTAAATGGAAAGGCAACGATTACTGCGAAACAGCATTTTTATGCTTCCGATAGCTTGATCCTTGATGCAAAAGGCATGGACATCCTCGCGGTGGAAATGAACGCAAAAAAATTATCTTACAGCTACAAGGATTCCCTTCACTTACGCATACAATTAGACAGAAAGTACAACCGTGATGAAAATTTCGTAGTGAGCATCCAATACGTTGCAAAGCCGGATGAACGTGAACTAGGAGGAAGTGCCGCGATTACATCGGATAAAGGACTCTATTTCATCAACCCGAAAGGAGAAGATAAAACCAAAATGCCTCAAATTTGGACACAAGGAGAAACAGAGGCAAACAGTGTATGGTTTCCAACTTTAGACGCTCCAAATGCTAAATCAACGGAGGAAATTATCATGACGGTTCAGGATAAATACATGACCTTAGCCAATGGTAAATTAATTTCATCAAAGAAAAATGCAGACGGTACACGCACAGACCATTGGAAACAAGATTTGCCACACGCGCCCTACTTATTCATGATGGCTGTAGGCGAATTTAAAACCGTGAAAGATACCTACACACGTAAGGATGGGTCTAAAATGGAAGTGAATTACATCGTAGAGCCGGAATTTGAAAAAGATGCCAAAGCAATCTTTGGTGAAACACCTGAAATGATTCGTTTTTTCTCCGAAAGACTTGGGGTAGAATATCCGTGGGATAAATATTCTCAAATTGTCGTAAGAGATTATGTGTCAGGAGCAATGGAGAACACTGGTGCGGTTGTTTTTGGGGATTATGTGTATAAAACAGAAAGAGAGTTATTGGATGCAAATGATCAATCTACGATTGCGCATGAATTATTTCATCACTGGTTTGGGGATTTAGTGACTTGCGAATCATGGGCTAATTTGCCTTTAAACGAATCCTTTGCAAATTATTCGCAATACCTTTGGGATGAGCACCGTTTTGGATTAGATGAAGCAGATTTTCAAGCACAAAATGAAGCCGATGGTTATTTTAGCTCTGCGGAAGATAGAGGTTACTTTAACCTGATTCGTTATGATTATGATGACAAAGAGCAAATGTTTGATGGGCACTCTTACAACAAAGGTGGCCGAATTTTGCACATGTTGCGCAATTACCTTGGAGATGATGCCTTTTTCAAAGGACTAAATTTGTACCTAACATCCAATAAATTTAAAGCAGCGGAAGTACACAATTTGCGCATGGCTTTTGAAGAAGTTTCTGGTGAAGATTTAAATTGGTTTTTTGATCAATGGTTCCTAAACAATGGACACCCTGTTTTAGAGGTGACACATAAAGTGGACAAAGAAAATAACATGCTGGTGTTGAATGTGAAACAACTTCAGGATTACAAAGAATTTCCGATATACAAATTACCTGTGGATGTTGCCATTTGGGACGAAGCAGGTAAAACAACCAAACGCATTGTGATTGATTCAGTAGAACAAAGTTTTCAATTCCCCATCAAAGGAGCCTTGAAAAATGTACTTTTTGATGAGCAACAAATGCTATTAGGAAAAGTGTTTGAAGATAAATCAACGGAAGAGTTTGCTCATCAATTTACTCATGCTAATCGATGGAAAGCAAGAAATACAGCTTTTAGTCGCGTTGCTAATACGCCTTCTGACAAAGCCGATGAGTTGATTGGAAGTGCATTGAAAGACCCATTCTGGAACATTCGCTTAACTGCCATCAATGTGGTGAAAGAAATGCCGAAAGAAAAAGCATTAACGCATTTAACACAATTAAAAGACTTGGCCTTGAATGATCCAAAATCGGATGTGCGTTCTGCGGCAATCGAAGTAACCAAGTTCATGGAGGCAAATGAGGCCATTACCCTCTTAAAGTCTTTCCTAGCGAAGGAGAAATCTTACAATGCAATCTCAAATGCACTTAGTGCGTTCATCAAAGTAGATGAGAAAGAAGCACTCAGCATCGCTCGTGGGATGAAAAACGAGCCATCCAATACCTTGAAGTTGACCATTGCGGAGGTTCTTTCCAATATTGGTGATTCATCGGATTATGATTTTTACGATCAACTCATTTACCACAGCGACATGAAAGGGTACGATGAGCTAAGAACGATGATTGCTTATGCGGTATACATTACTCGAATGAACATTGATTTGCAAGAGAAATCACATGCCGTATACATTCATTACAACGAAGTTGGAGCGCAATTAACCAAGTATTGGGTAGAGCAAGCCATTCAATTCAACCTGCAAACGTACCAGGAAATAGTGGATGCATTGGACATGGAAATCGCTGAATTAGAAGAGGCGAAGTCCTTCGCGAAAGTGGATGAGAAAAAACGCTTGAAACAACGATACGAAGACCTCATTCAAAACTTGATGCCTTTAGCCCAAGTAGAAGAACAAGATGGTTTTTAATTTCGAGTAAGCGGAATTAACGATCTTTATGAACAATGCTTGCGCTGGCTTGTGCTGTCGGCATGATGGTGATGTCGCTGATGTTAACATGATCCGGACGTGTCACTGCAAACAGAACGCTTTCTGCAATGTCTTCCGCTTGTAAAGCATCATAACCTTCATAAACTGAGTCTGCCGTGGATTGATCTCCTTTAAAACGCACAAGTGAAAATTCCGTTTCTGCTGCACCGGGAGCAATGTTGGTCACCTTGATGCCATATGAAATTAAATCGATGCGCATGGAGCGTGAAAGTGCGTCCACAGCATGTTTGCTCGCACAATAAACATTTCCTCCAGGATAAACCTCTTTCCCCGCAATGCTGGCAATGTTCACGATGTGTCCATGTTTTTGTAGTTTCAAAAAGGGAACAACCGCTTTAGTTACGTACAACAAGCCTTTGATGTTGGTGTCGATCATGCGCTCCCAATCCTCAGAAACCCCTTCGTCAATCGGACCTCTTCCTACAGCTAATCCGGCATTGTTCACTAAAATTTCAATGTGATTTTTTACCTCTGTTGGCAAGGATGAAATGGCATCTTGCACCGCTGCTTCTTGTCGAACATCCATGCTTAGAATGTGAATGTTTGAGCATAGACCACTGAGACGTTCTTTTAATGCAATCAAACGCTCCGTTCTTCGTGCTGCTATGATTAATTGGAATCCTTCTTTTGCCAGTGATTCTGCGATGGCTTCTCCGAATCCGGAGCTAGCGCCTGTAATGAATGCGTATCCTTTCATCCTGCAAAAATGACAAATAATTTCTGTTATGCGAAAGATTCTGACGAAAGTGAAGTATTTCTTGTCAAATTGTCACAAATTTTCAATTGGCATATTCCTTGACTACAAAAAGCATCAAACTTAAAATCATGAAAACAGGACAAATTAACGTACAAACAGAAAACATTTTTCCGATCATCAAAAAATTCTTGTACTCCGACCACGAAATATTCTTGCGTGAATTGGTGTCCAATGCCGTTGATGCTTCACAAAAGTTGAATGTGTTGGCCAAAAATGGTGAATTCAAAGGTGAGTTGGGAGAGTTAAAAGTCGAAGTGATCTTAAATAAGGAAGATAAGACCCTGACCATTCGCGACCGTGGCATCGGCATGACCGCGGATGAAATAGATAAATACATCAATCAAATTGCCTTTTCTGGTGCTGAAGAATTTGTGCAACAATACAAAGGAAAAGAAGGTGCTGAGCAAATCATTGGCCACTTCGGACTTGGATTTTACTCCGCATTTATGGTGGCAGAACGTGTTCAGATTCGAACCCTTTCGCGACATGAGGGAGCGCAAGCCGTGCAATGGGAAAGCAATGGTTCACCGGAATATACCATCACAGAAATTGATAAATCTGAACGTGGAACGGACATCATTCTTTACATCAACGAAGAATCAATAGAATTTTTAGAAAAGGAACGCATCGGCGGCATTATTTCGAAATATTGTAAATTCTTACCCATTCCAGTCTTCTTTGGTACGCGAACAGAATACGTGGATTCTACGGAAGGCGAAAAGGACGAAGAGGGAAAGGTGAAACGTGTAGCCATAGATGTCCCAAATCAGGTGAATAATGTGGCTCCTGCGTGGACGAAAGCTCCGGTGGATTTGAGCGATGAAGATTATGCAACGTTCTACCGAGAATTGTATCCAGGAACGTTTGATGATCCTTTGTTTCACATTCACCTAAATGTAGATTACCCCTTTAACCTTACTGGAATTTTATACTTCCCTAAAATCAAAGAAAATGTGGAAGTTCAGCGCAATAAAATCAATTTATACAGCAATCAGGTCTTCATCACTGATAGTGTAGCCGAAATTGTACCTGAATTTTTGACACTCCTACATGGTGTGATTGATTCCCCGGATATCCCCTTAAATGTCTCTAGGTCCTATTTACAAAGCGATGGAAATGTGAAGAAAATATCCGCTCACATTACTAAAAAAGTGGCAGATAAATTAGCGGAAATGTTCAAGAAGGACCGAAAAGATTTTGAAGCTAAATGGGACGATTTACAGCTATTTGTTCAGTATGGGGTCTTATCTGAAGAAAAATTCGCGGACAAAGCCAAGGAATTCAACTTGGTGAAAAATACCCAAAATGAATACTTTACTATAGCGGAATACCAAGAGAAAGTAAAAGCCCTTCAAACGGATAAAGAAAATAAATTGATTGTACTTTACACGAGTAATCCAGAAGATCAGTTTTCATTTGTGAAAAAAGCAAAAGAACGCGGATACGACGTTTTACATTTAGATGGACCTTTAGCTTCTCATTGGATTTCAAAAATGGAACAGAGCCTCGAGCAGCTTAGTTTTGTCCGTGTGGATACCGATTCACTGGATAAATTAATCAAGAAAACGGATGAAATCCCTTCAAAACTATCCAAAGAAGAAGAAGAAAAATTGAAGCCCGTTTTTGAATCGAATGTTGCGAAAGAGAAATTTACTGTGCAATTTGAAAGCATGAGCGAAAGCGAAGCACCGATCATCATCACGCAACCGGAATTCATTCGTCGAATGATGGAACAACAGCGTTTAGGTGGGGCGGGCTTTTATGGAGCATTTCCTGAAATGTATAACCTTTCTGTGAATGCAAATCACCCACTTGTTGGGACATTATTACAGAAAAACGAGGAAGAACAACAAGCGATCACGAAACAATTGGTTGACTTAGCTCTTTTGGCGCAAGGAATGTTGAAGGGAGAAGCTTTGGATCAATTCATTCAAAGAAACATCGAACATATTGCTTAAATAAGTAGTTTTGAAAAAATATTAAGAAGCATACGTTTTGTACAAGTGGATTTTTGGCGTCGGGGCCTTTTTGATTACCCGAAAAATCGGATTAGGTATTTTGGGATTCGTCATCGGAACACTTGTGGACCAGATGAGTGGTTCCAATACTAAAGGCGCGAATAAATCAGCGAACGGACAAGATCCCTTTGAATTTTATCGCCGGCAATCCTCCCTGTACGATGTTCCTACGATGTTAATGGCCTTATCGGCAGTTGTGATGAAGGCGGATGGCAAAGTGTTAAAAGTAGAATTGGATTACGTGAAGCGGTTTTTTGCGGATCAATTTGGCAGCAGATTTACCAGCGAACACTTGCAAATACTAAAGCAATTCCTAGACTCTGGGCAAGTACCACTTCAACAAATTTGCAGCGACATTCGAGGCAGAATGCCTGTGGAGGTGCGCGTACAATTAATCCATTATTTGTTCGGAATTGCCAAAGCAGATGGCGATGTAGGAACAGCTGAATTGAATGCTATTTCGAAAATTGCGACCATGTTAGGTGTTTCCGCTGTTGATTTTGAGAGCGTGAAAAACATGTTCTATCGAAACGTAGATTCCGATTACCGCATTTTGGGTATTACAGAACATGCAACAGACGATGAGGTAAAAAAGGCCTACCGCAAGATGGCCATTTCATTCCATCCGGATAAAGTGGCTCAAATGGGTGAAGAATACCAAAAAGGAGCAAAAGAAAAGTTCCAACGGATTCAAGATGCTTATGAAGCCATCAAAAAACGTCGTGGATTTAAATAAAGAAACCGTAATGAATTATACAGAAGCATTCGAAGAACTTCAGCAACTTGTACAGCACATGGAAAGTGGTCAAATCAACGTAGATGAATTGGCCTTGAAGGTAAAACGAGCTGCTGAATTGATAAAAATATGCAAGGTTAAATTACATGACACAGAAGCCGATGTTCAGAAAATTCTGAAAGATCTTGACGCGACATCGACCGAAGACTAATGGGATTTCCTACCTTTGCAAACAAATTAACTTATGTCTGATAATCGCTACCAGCAACGCGGTGTTTCTGCCGGAAAGGAAGATGTTCACAACGCTATTAAGAAACTAGATAAAGGATTGTTTCCTCAAGCTTTCTGTAAAATTGTCCCAGATTATTTAACTGGTGATGAAAATTATTGCTTGGTCATGCACGCAGATGGCGCTGGAACGAAATCCTCTCTTGCTTACATGTATTGGAAGAAAACAGGTGACTTATCCGTATGGAAAGGAATTGCACAAGATGCATTGATCATGAACCTGGATGACCTATTATGTGTGGGTGCAACGGGTCCAATTATGCTGTCTTCCACCATTGGTAGAAATAAAAATTTAATTCCTGGAGAGGTGATTTTTGAAATCATCAATGGAACCGAAGAAATATTGGCGGAATTACGTTCATACGGACTGGAAATTCATTCAACTGGCGGTGAAACTGCTGATGTAGGAGATCTAGTGCGTACCATCATCGTTGATTCAACGGTTGTTTGTCGAATGAGACGTGATGAGGTGGTTTCCAATCACCGCATTCAAGGAGGCGATGTCATTGTTGGATTAGCATCCGACGGACAAGCGAACTATGAATCCTTTTTCAATGGAGGAATGGGTAGTAATGGCTTAACAAGTGCGCGTCATGACGTTTTTGACCATAGTTTAGCTACGGAGTTCCCCGAGAGTTTTGACGGTGCGATACCAGCTGATTTAGTGTATAGTGGAACCAAAAAATTGGAAGATCTAGTTGAAGGTACGCCTTTGGACGCTGGAAAACTGGTTTTATCCCCTACGCGAACGTACGCACCAATCATTCAACAGATATTGGCTAAATACCGATCGAGCATCCACGGCATGGTTCATTGTTCTGGAGGAGCTCAAACGAAGGTTTTGCATTTCGTGAACGATGTACATGTCATTAAGGATAACTTGTTTCCAATTCCACCATTGTTTAAGATGATTCAAGCGGAATCACAAACACCCTGGCAGGAAATGTACAAGGTGTTCAACATGGGACATCGCATGGAAGTATATGTACCAGAGGAACTTGCATCAGAAATCATAGATATTTCACAATCTTTTGGTGTGGACGCCAAAATAATTGGTCGGGTGGAGCAACACGCTGGGAAACAAGTTACAATACACTCTGAAAAAGGAATTTTCACGTATAATTAACTTTTTTTTCTAAAAATGCTTTTAAAAACGGAATGTTTTTGTACTTTTGCCATCCGTTCATTGAACACTGGTGGGATGGGTGAGTGGCTGAAACCAACAGTTTGCTAAACTGTCGTACGGGTAACTGTACCACGAGTTCGAATCTCGTTCCCACCGCAAGTACACTAACGGTGAAGGCAAAGTAAATGCTTGCGCTGAAAGAAAAAAACTGATAACGTTCAGTTTAACAAAAGATATTGAAGATGAATCGTTCGGGGCGTAGCGTAGTCCGGTCATCGCGCCTGGTTTGGGACCAGGAGGTCGCAGGTTCGAATCCTGCCGCCCCGACGAGGGGGATGAGCAATCATCCCCCTTTTTTCATTCACCTAACTAGATAAATGCCTGTTCATATTAGGTCCGCTAGCTCAGCTGGATAGAGCAACTGCCTTCTAAGCAGTAGGTCTCAGGTTCGAATCCTGAGCGGATCACAAAGCCCTTCTTAAAGTAGGGCTTTTTTCTTCTTCCCTATGCCATATTATTCATATGTATTGAGATCAATAGAGAAAGGAATCTTATATAAAGGATCTACACAAGATATTGAAAAGAGATTGATGACTCACAATCAAGGGTTAGTCCAATTTACATCCAAGCATTTACCATGGGAAATGGTTCTTTATGAACAATTTGAAACCCGTTCAGAGGCTGTGAAAAGGGAAAAATGGTATAAAACGGGTGTTGGCAGAGAGTGGATTAGTCAACAAATAAGATTATAAGAATCCAGGATAGAGCAATCCGCCGCGGCGGATAGGTCTTTGGTTCGAATCCAAACGGGATCACTCTGATGAAAGCTTCTTCAACTTCTGTTGGAGAAGCTTTTTTCGTTTCCAGTGCATCGAAAACAGTGTTTTCGTACGCACAAGGAAACGAAAAAAGTCCAATGCTTCCAAAAAGCATTGGAAAGCTTTCATCCATTGCACGTCGATCTTGTTTGGATCTTTCATCCGTCAAAAAACGAATGAATCACGTTAAGAAATACAAGAATTGATTGAACCTGAGTGATTGCTGCGGGAGGAGGAATAAACCAAGGATGCAATGTGAAAAATAAAGGAAATGCGGTCTGAGAAAAATAATTTTCGTTTCGCATGGTTTTTATCAATAGTGGATTCGTTTTCTGAAAATCAAAAGGGTTCGTTCATTAAATATGCTTGAAAATCAGATTCTTTTGACTCTGTAAAAGTAATAAACACCCTATTTTCCCCTTTTTTAAAAATAGGAGAAAATAGGAGAAATACCCGCCTTCCCCTTTTCTTTTATAGAATATTTATTACGAATCCTATCTTTGTATAAAATGTAGTTAAATGAAGCGATTCGCTCTATTCTTTTTGATTATTTCACCTTTTTTCGCGCTTTCTCAAAAGCGACTGAATTTGGTCCATCACAATGCTTTT
>Ga0208592_1000606_pt1 | contig 9718 bp, 9 predicted proteins | sample LakMenE18May10ns_FD_150712 | JGI IMG/M metagenome (GOLD analysis project Ga0208592, IMG submission 150712) | Freshwater microbial communities from Lake Mendota, WI - 18MAY2010 deep hole epilimnion ns (SPAdes) | ecosystem: Environmental > Aquatic > Freshwater > Lentic | place: Lake Mendota...
GGAATCACAAGAAGTGCCCTTGTTCGCATTGCAATCGCTAGATACCTGGCGTCGTAGCCCGCAATTACTCATTTCTGGGGTGCGGTTGTTACCGTGTTTTCCATGTCTGAAACGAATATCTCAAAAGTTGGAATCTGTGGCTCCGGAATCATGGGCTCAGGCCTTGCCGAAGTAGCTGCAAAAGCTGGGTACACCGTCATTGTGCGTTCACGCAGTGCTGCAAGTGCGCAAGCCATGATCACAACAATCGAAAAGGGACTCGAGAAGCAAGTCTCACGCGAGAAAATTACTGCAGAAGACAAAGCAGCAATCCTTGGTCGTTTGTCTGCAACAGACAAAATTTCTGATCTTGCTGATTGCGATCTTGTTATCGAATCAGTTGTTGAAGATCTTGCTGTAAAGAAGGCGCTGTTCATTGAACTCGACAAGGCTGTGAAGCCAAGTGCAATCCTTGCAACAAACACCAGCACATTGCCTGTTGTTGAAATGGCAATGGCAACTGGTCGCCCAGACAAAGTATGTGGGATTCACTTCTTCAACCCAGCGACAGCAATGCCATTGGTTGAAGTTGTTCGTCCACTCACTGCATCAGATGACACCATGGCAGCTGCAAACGCTTTCACTGCAAAGTGCGGCAAGAGCGGCGTTCAAGTAAAAGACCGCGCTGGTTTCATCGTGAATGCATTGCTATTCCCATACCTCAACAATGCAATTCGCATTTGGGAAACAGGCACAGCATCAATGGAAGACATCGATACAGCAATGAAAGGTGGCTGCAATTTCCCAATGGGTCCATTCGCGCTGCTCGACCTTGTTGGTCTTGATACTTCGTTGTCAATCCTTGAAGCTCTCTATGCAGAATTTGCTGATGCGAACTATGCAGCAGTTCCAACACTTCGCCGCCTTGTTGCAGCAGGCAAATTGGGACGCAAGAGTGGTGAAGGTTTCTACACCTACTAATCAGGTTCGTAGCAACTGATGCAACCACCTACCGAATGTCGGTGGTATTTCTCACCACAAGCCGAATGGCCGTATGACGAAGTTGTTGCCATTGGTGCCGACTTAGAACCAGACACAATTCTCTACGCGTACGCGCACGGAATGTTTCCGATGTACGTGGACAAGAAAAGCAGAATGCTCGGATGGTGGTCGCCTCTTGAACGTGGAGTCATTCCACTTGACGGTTTTCGCATCACGCGTTCATTACGCAGCAGTGCACAACAGTTTGTGTGCACGATTGACGTTGCATTTGTTCAGGTGATGCAGGAATGTGCAACGGCACGAACTGATGGCAACTGGATCAACCAAGAATTCATTGATGCATACACGACCCTGCACCAAATGGGTCATGCTCACAGTGTTGAAGTGTGGAACAAAAAGGGCGAACTGGTCGGCGGGTTGTACGGCATTCGCATCAACGGGCTTTTCGCTGGCGAATCTATGTTCCACCGCGAGACCGATGCATCAAAGGTGGCTCTGATGCATCTCGTCGACCTTATGAACCTTGACGGCATGCAGTTGCTCGACACCCAGTGGAATACGGACCATCTGGCCTCACTTGGCTGTATGTCCGTGACCCGGGCCGATTACCTCGCGCTTTTGGCCACAGCCATTCAGCCATAGGGCCTTTTCGTAGAGAAATGGCGAATACATCGCCATACTTGAGACGTGACTGACCCCATAACTCCCCGTCGTGACGACCCATGGTTGATGCGAACCTATTCCGGCCATTCCACTGCTGCGGCGTCGAATGAGTTGTACCGCACCAACTTGGCCAAGGGCCAGACAGGGCTGTCCATTGCTTTCGACCTTCCTACTCAAACTGGGTACGACCCAGACCATGTTCTTGCAAACGGTGAAGTCGGAAAAGTAGGCGTGCCGGTTGCGCACCTCGGACATATGCGCACACTTCTTCATTCCATTCCGCCAGCAAAGATGAACACGTCGATGACCATTAATGCGCCAGCTGCATGGATGCTCGCGCTGTATGTTGCAAACGCGCGTGAGCAAGGTGTCACTGATACTGAACTTCGTGGCACAACACAGAACGACATCGTGAAGGAATACTTGTCACGCGGAACGTACATCTTCCCGCCTGCTCCTTCAAAGCGTTTGATTGTTGACATGGTTGCATGGTGTGCGCATAACGCACCGAAGTGGAACCCAATGAACGTCTGCTCGTACCACTTGCAAGAAGTTGGCGCTACACCAGTGCAAGAGATCGCGTACTCGCTTGCAAACGCAATTGACATTCTTGATGCAGTTCGTGAAAGTGGACAAGTAGATGAAGCGCAGTTCGACCAGGTATTTGGCTCTATCTCTTTCTTCGTTAACGCTGGTATTCGTTTTGTAGAAGAAGTGTGCAAGATGCGTGCGTTCACAGAACTGTGGGACCGCATTGGACGCGAGCGCTACGGAGTGAAAGATGCAAAAGCACGTCGCTTCCGTTACGGCGTTCAAGTGAACTCACTTGGCCTCACCGAGGCACAGCCAGAGAACAACGTGCAGCGAATTGTATTGGAAATGCTTGCTGTAACGCTCTCGAAGAATGCGCGTGCACGCAGTGTTCAGTTGCCTGCGTGGAACGAAGCACTTGGTTTGCCGCGTCCGTGGGATCAGCAGTGGTCACTTCGTATGCAGCAGGTTCTTGCGTTCGAATCGGACCTTCTTGAATACGACGACATTTTCGATGGCTCAACAGTTATTGAAGGACGTACAAAAGAATTGTGTGACGAAGCATGGGAAGAATTGCAAGATGTTCTGTCACTCGGCGGCGCATTCAATGCAGTAGACGAACTCAAGGGACGTCTTGTTCGTTCGATGGCTGCTCGTACACGTCGAATTGAAAATGGCGAACAAACTGTTGTTGGCGTGAACTCATATGTTGAATCTGCCGAAAGCCCATTAGGTGGCACAGACAACATCATGATTGTTGACCCAGCAGTCGAAGCCGAAATGACTGCAGACGTCAACGCATGGCGCACTTCGCGTGACAACGCACGCGTTGAAGCTGCACTTGCACACCTGCGCAGTGCTGCCGAATCTGATGAGAACATTATGGAAGCATCCATCGAGTTGGCCATTGCTGGTGGCACAACCGGCGAATGGTCACAAGTTCTCCGTGATGTCTTCGGTGAATTCCGTGCACCAACTGGTGTTGCAGCAGCAGTTGGTCGTCGTACTATCGCTCTTGCCGCAGTTGCCGATTACGTTCGCACTATTCCTGGTGGCCCACCACGTTTCCTTGTTGCAAAGCCAGGCCTTGATGGCCATTCAAGTGGCGCAGAACAAATTGCAGTGGCCGCTCGTGATGCAGGTATGGAAGTTGTGTACAGCGGTATTCGCCTTACGCCCGCCCAGATTGCGGCAAGCGCCCGAGACGAAGACCCTGATGTTGTGGGCCTTTCCATCTTGTCTGGCTCTCATATGAAGCTGGTGCCTGATGTTGTTGCTCGTCTGCGTGCTGAAGGCTGTGAAGCCCCAGTAATTGTCGGCGGCATCATTCCGGAAGAAGATCGGGCGTGGCTCACCGGCCACGGAGTCGCTGCTGTGTACACACCAAAAGACTTCGACATTGCACGAATCATGCAAGAAGTGGCCGAACTGGCCGCAGCACACCGTAATTAATTTCCCAAATAGGGAATCTCAACGCAGAAGCGTTGGTTGACTATGGCTATGAGCATTTACGCAACATCTATCTCCACCCTTGACGGCCAGCCAAATGCATTGGCAAACGCCGCTGGCAAAGTCACATTGGTTGTCAACGTGGCAAGCAAGTGCGGACTCACTCCGCAATACGAACAACTCGAAGCACTTCAGAAGCAGTACGCAGCAAAAGGTTTCACAGTCATCGGAGTTCCCTGCAACCAGTTCATGGGTCAAGAGCCTGGAACATCAGAAGAGATCGCAAGTTTCTGCAGCACTACATACGGAGTTACTTTCCCACTGACAGAAAAAATCGATGTCAATGGCGATGCACGTCACGCTCTGTACTCAGCACTCACACCAGTTGCAGATGCTGAAGGTGTTGATGGCGACATTCGCTGGAACTTCGAAAAGTTCCTTGTCAACCGTGATGGTGCAGTTGTTGCACGCTTTCACCCAAAGACATCACCCGATGCGCCCGAAGTAATTTCGGCCATCGAATCAGCGCTGTAAAAATCAATCTTCAAGAAGGGCGCTCAGGCCCCCGAAACGAATGATGCGGAATTCTTCTGCGGCCTCAAGATCGTAACGCGCACCTGTTCCTTGCGAACCACGTCGTATGAACAGATCAATCATTCGTGAAGGATCTCCCGAACGAAGTGCGTCCTCTGCAAGCGGTGCTTTCTTTCCGCCTGTACGTGCCTGCATCACTAATTGGTTTGCATAGTTCAACATCATCGTCACGTGGCATTGTGCTGCCCGTACCTTTTTGTCTAAGACTGAGGAAACATCCACCACATGAGTTATTTCTGTCAGCCTTCGCCCGAAGTACCACCGCTCAAAACATCCGTGCGGCTCAAGTCCATCTTTAAAGTGCTCAGGGTGATGCAGATCGAACTGACTTGTCCAGAATGCTTCGTTGCATGCTTTCGCAACCACTAGATGATCTTCGTTATCTTCGCCGTACATTGAGAACGGATCAAAACTCACTAGTGCGTACGGCTTATACGTACGAATCATTCGAATGATTTTCTCACGCAGTGCAACTTCACTGACATCACCTAGAACATCTGTGTTGTATCCCAATTCAACAATTTCACTGATTCCCAAGACTGACGCCGCTGCCTGAAACTGTTCCGTGTTGTTCATTATCGTTTGTGCTTCAGTGAGCCCATGTGAATCCCAGCGATCGTCAGTAACTCGCACACAAACAACTCGCCACCCCATTTCAGCCCACAAAGCAATGGTTCCTCCGAGAAAGAAAGCTGGGTCATCCGCATGAGGAGACACGAGAAGAATTGTGCGGCCCTCGCCTTTTTCAATTTTCATCGTTTCAATTTGCACAGTGTGATTGTAAACCCGCTTAATCTGCACAACAGTTACTGAGTTAGACTTTTTGACTATGGAGCAACTTGGTATCAATGGTGGTGCACCCGTTCGTACAGCACCTTTCCCTGCATGGCCGGAATTTGATGACACTGAGCGACAGCTTGTACTTGAAGTTCTCGACAGCCGGCAATGGTGGGCTACTCAAGGAACCAAAGTAAAACTGTTTGAGCGCCAGTGGGGAGACTTTCATGGCACCGGACCCGCAATTGCAGTAACTAACGGCTCACATACTCTTGAACTCGCTCTATTGGGACTTGACGTTGGCGCAGGTGACGAAGTGATCGTCCCAAACTGGACATTCGTTGCTACAGCGGCAGCAGTACTGATGGTTAACGCAGTTCCTGTTTTGGTTGACGTGGAGTTTGGTACCGGCTGTATTGATCCAGCGGCTGTGGAAGCCGCGATCACACCGCGAACTCGAGCAGTCATTGCGGTACATATCGCCGGTCATCCAGCAGACATGGATGCTTTGTCAACAATCTGCAAGAAGCATGGGTTGGCCCTGATTGAAGACTGTGCGCACGCTCATGGAAGTTCTTGGAACAACCAACCTGTCGGAACCCTTGGCGATGCAGGTTCGTATTCTTTTCAGTCATCAAAACTTATGACTGGTGGCGAAGGTGGTGCAGTTGTTGCGAAAGATCCAGACATTGCAGCAAAAGTGCGCTCATTTTCTGACTGTGGAAGACGCCCCGGTGAATGGTTTTACAGTCATTACGCACTTGGCGGAAACTACAGAATGACCGAATGGCAGGGTGCAATCCTGTTGGCGCAACTCAGCCGCTTTGGTGCGCAACAAAGTGTTCGTGCAAGTAATGCAAACCTCTTGAACGAAGAGCTAGCTCTGATTCCTGGAGTGCACCCTCAATCAAGAGACCCACGGTGCACATCCCAGGGCAACTATTGCTATGTCGTTCGGATTGACGAAAATGAATTTGGCGCTTCGCGCGAGGCGGTGCGCAAGGCATTACTCGCAGAAGGCATCAGCCTCACTATGGCGTATCCAACCATTAACACACTCGATCTCTTTACAGATCCAGCCGGATTCTTGCCACGAGTGAAGTCAAGAGAAGGAATGCAAGATTTTGCGAATCTATCTCTTCCGGTTTCTCAACGACTTGCTGATGAAACTCTTTGGTTCACAACGTCAGTTCTGATGGGCTCAAGTGACGATACACGAGACGTCATTTCTGCCGTTCAAAAAGTGCAGCGACTTGCTCACACTCTTGATTCAGGGTTGTAACAATGAGTGAAGATCTGACACCGACTATCTCGGTACAAGAGATATCAATTCAAGAACTCTTCAGCGAAATCAGTGATGTCACCGTTGTGTACAACGATCCGCCGTGGGAAGCGCTCTCTCAAATTCTTCCAACTCCAACACAGGCAATTTCTGCATGGAACATGGACATTGAACATTTAGAGGAGATAGCTTCCACGACTCATGCAACTTCCACGGTTGTTGGTGTTGGCGGTGGAACCGCGTTAGACACCGCCAAGTTTTTGGCCTGGAAACACGGTTCAACTCTTATACAAGTGCCCACCATTACCAGTGTTGACGCTGGCTTTACCGACGCAATCGGCGTGCGAGTCAATGGCAACGTTCAATACGTCGGAAAGATCATGCCGAAAATGGTCGTTCTCGATATCCCCCTTATTCGCAGCGCACCTAAACATCTGAATCGTGCCGGAGTCGGGGACATACTCTCCTGCCACACCGGACTATTTGACTGGAAACTTGCGATTGATGCCAAACAAGAAGATCGATGGAGTGAAAATCTCTACGCATTAGGAAGCTCACTGCTTGATGAACTCGAGGCTGCAATTGGCGATATCGGTGCAGTTACCGAATCTGGTGTTCGTTTTGTTGCTGATGCATATCGACGAATTGGTGCAGCATGCGCCGTTGCTGGACATAGTCGCTTTGAAGAAGGCTCTGAACACTTCCTGGTCTACGCCCTTGAACATGCAACTGGCGACCATTATGTGCACGGTGAAGTAGTGGCTATGGGAGTGACCGCCATGGCTTTGGTGCAAGGAAATGATGTGGATCGAGTGCGAAAGATTGTTTCACTTTCCGGTGTTCGTGCGAACCCGCTCGATATCGGAGTCAGTCAACAGCAGTTCTTCGAATCACTGAAGTCTCTAGCTGAATACACAACCAGAGAACGACTTGATTATTCAATTGTCAATACACATGACATTACTGAACTTGAAATTTCTGCGGCCTGGAACACGGTGACTTCATTGCCAAGAGTGAATATATGAAGAGCCCAGAGATTGTCACACTCGGTTACGGGTTTATTGCCGACATGCACATCAAGGCTGCCCGCGAAGTAGGTATCCAGACCGTTGGAGTATCGGGCCATAACGGCGACAAGGCTGCTCAATTTGCTAGTAAACATGGCATCTCTCACACCACCGATGATTGGAAGCAACTCATTGACACCACAACGGCAGACATTGTGGTTGTGTGCACGCCAAATTATTTGCACTATGAACAAACCATCTATGCACTTCAAATGGGTAAGCATGTCTTAGTAGAAAAACCTGCTGCAATGGACACGACCCAGATGATTGAAATGATGTCGGTTGCTCGCGCACAAGATCGACTACTCGCTGTTGGTCATATGTGGCGATACCACCCAGAAGTAATTTCATTTCGAGACTCGATTCGTGCTGGTGAACTTGGAAACATCATTCGCACACACGGATACGGAGTTCACGCTCACTGGGGCCCATCAGGATGGTTCATTGACAAATCACTTGCAGGCGGCGGAGCACTTATTGACATGGGAATCCATGCCATAGATACAGCACGTTTTCTACTCGACGATCCCCAGCCAGTTCGCGTGCAAGCAACAATTGGATTCGGAAAATATGGTGATTACGAAGTCGATGACGACGGCATCATCACTGTCGATTGGGACAACGGAGTGTGCTCAGTTATCGAATCAGGTTGGTGGCAACCAAAACTTCGTGGTCTTGAGGCCGAGACAGAAGTAATGGGCACCACCGGTTATAGGAAGATATGGCCAAACATGCCACCAGTTCCTAAGGGATACAACCACTGTGAGACCGAGATGTATGCACGTCAACTACAAGACGTTGTGGCTTGTAGTTCCTCTGGCGCAACTCCTGCGTGTTCTGCAGAGGTGGGCTTTACTGCACTCGATATTGTCGAGAAGGCGTATAAGGCCGCAGCGGCCTAAAGAATTCCGGCCATTATTTTTGAGCCGAACTCTAGGACACGATCAATCTCTCCGGGTGCAACACCTGCAGTGACAGTTTCATATCTCTCGTCGCCACCTTTTTCTTCAAAATGTTCACGCATGGGTAAATACCGAAAACTCGTATTTGCTAATCCGATGACAAAGGCGCGATCAGACTGATTCAATTCACTCCACCGACGACCAAGCGCAACCAGAACTTCTCCTGGCATTGCCAAAAACTTGAGAGTGTCAATTACGAAGACCTGAATTGGAAAATTGATCGGTGCAGACGGTGTTGGACGAGCTTTTCTGGCGGTCAAACCTAGGTAGTAACAACACGCAATCATGATGCGTCTCATTTCGCTCTCTGACATGTCGTGAGAGATCACTGCGTGCGATGCAGCTGCCCACAGTTGTGACATGGGAACAGTGGTTTGGAAATCGGCACCGAGAAATTCCTTCAAGTCAGCAACGCTCTTGGCTAACCGAACTTCAGCCGCAGCTTCGTCAAGCCCGCCATTGTTTGGCATTAACTCCAAGGTTGAAGACTGCATACCGAGAAGACCATCGTCTGTAGTTGAAGGCTCGTTCATGAGTTCAGCCATCGTGGCTACTACGGCTTCTGCAAGTTGGGCCCCAATTTTTTTGGTGTCCTCAAATGAACTATCGCAATAACCCCGAGGGTCTAATGCGTCACGGCGAGGTGACGTTGCGGGCACTACATCACCTTCTGTTGTGTTGATAAAGAGTGGGGTGACACCGGGCAAAGCTTTTCTAATGGAGCGTTTTGCCTCACCTGGGTAATCAGCTGACACTTCTGGGTTATCCCATCCCATTGTTGTTGGGTGACAACCACTTCCGAACAGCACTGCAAACGGAGAGTCGGACTGTGAATCAATGGCAATCAACACGGGGATTCGAGTATCAACTTCTTGGCTTTCGTCTGGTTTCCAACGATTGAATCCGATTCGAGCATCGCCATAACCGCTGACAATACGTGCGGGGCGACGGGAGTGAAAGGCGTCGATACCGACTTTGACAAGCGCCTCGGTCAGTTGTTCTGAGAATCGCTGGACTCCAATGGCTGATCCGGATGGGTCATATGGCACAGGAGCTGAATGAGTATGTGAAGCGGCTAGCAGAATGCGATTCGAATCAATACCAGTTGCTTTCTGAATCTGTGCAACTACTTCCTTTGTAACCGGAGCTGCCATTGCAATGAGATCTGCGGTGATGACCAACAACGGGTCATCTTCACCAATACAAAGTGCAACAGTTTCTATTGCATCGTGAACAGACTCAGACGGCGTAATTCTCTGGCCAAAGCCTCCAAGCATGACTGGATACGACGGTGTGATATCAGCTGATGCGACACCAACAAAAGTTGTAATCATGTTTCCCCCGAGTAAGCCTCAGTACTGAAACTAAGCCTTTTCGGCGGCAACAAACGAGTCGAGCGCGGGACCGCTCTC
>Ga0208592_1000612_pt1 | contig 9712 bp, 8 predicted proteins | sample LakMenE18May10ns_FD_150712 | JGI IMG/M metagenome (GOLD analysis project Ga0208592, IMG submission 150712) | Freshwater microbial communities from Lake Mendota, WI - 18MAY2010 deep hole epilimnion ns (SPAdes) | ecosystem: Environmental > Aquatic > Freshwater > Lentic | place: Lake Mendota...
AGGAGCGCCTCCACATCGGCAATCGGCACCGCCCAATGCGCAAACGTGACGTCGCGCCAGACCTGTGTCATCACGGGCCTCTTGATGGCATGCGGACAGATCGGACTCCGAGACGCCGCAGAGTGGTTGTCATCCGCATCCATGCAGAAGACGGTATCGGGCTAGTTGCGAAACCCTTCGATCAGGACACGGGCGGCAGGTCCAAGTCCGAAATCGGTTGCGAAGCATGCCAGTTTCAAGCGATATTTGAGGAATAGTCAGAGGAGGAACGATGGCACTTGCACCCCTTCTGTACGACGCACTCGGCGGGGGCCTCCCATTACAATTGGAGATGTACGACGGCTCGACGGCCGGCCCCTCCGACGCGGTCGCCACGATGCGCATCAGATCCGAGCGCGGTTTAGCCCGGTTTCTTTCGCGCCCGGGCGAACTCGGCATCGTGCGCGGCTACGTGTCAGGTGATGTCGACATCGAAGGCGACCTTTTCACGATGCTCGAAGTTGGCGCGTCGATTGATTTCAGTCTCCGCTCGGTTCGGCTTTCGCCGGCACTCGAGCTCATCAAACAAACCGGTCTCGGAGTCTTCCGATCACCACCTCCTCCACCGGAGGAAGCGCATCTTCGCGGAGGGCTCCACACACGAGCCCGAGACAAAGATGCAATCTCGCATCACTACAACGTGTCGAACGACTTCTACCGCCTCGTACTTGGGCCAACGATGGTGTATTCGTGTGCAGTGTGGACATCAACCCACGACACACTTGAACAAGCACAGTTTGCAAAACTTGATCTTGTGTGCCGGAAGCTCAACCTCTCCGCCGGTATGCGGCTTCTTGATGTCGGTTGCGGTTGGGGTTCGATGGTGATGCATGCGGCGCAGCACTACGGTGTCGACGCTGTTGGCATCACTCTCTCGGAAGAACAAGCCGACCTTGCCCGCCGGCGCGTTGCAGACGCTGGTCTTGCCGATCGGGTCGACATTCGTGTGCAGGACTACCGCGATGTGAACGATGGGCCCTTTGATGCCATCAGTTCGATCGGCATGTTCGAACATGTGGGCCGCAAGCGTATGGAGGAATACATCCGTGACCTCTATGCGTTGCTCCCCGACCAAGGCCGGCTGCTCAATCACGCCATCAGTCGCCCTGGATACCCGCAGGGTGACCACCTCCTCGGACGAGCAAAAGCGTTGACCCGACGATTGGCATTTGCGGTGGGCTCTGATGTCACTTCGAGAGTCGAGAGTGATCTCATTCAGCGCTACGTCTTTCCCGATGGCGAACTCCACGAAGTGGGGGTTCTCGTTTCGATGCTGCAAGAGAACGGCTTTGAAGTTCGCCATCTCGAATCGCTTCGCGAGCACTACGACCTCACACTTCGTTGCTGGGTTGCCAACCTTGAAGCGAACTGGGAGAGCGCTGTTTCCCTCGTTGGTGAGGGTCGAGCCCGAGTGTGGCGGCTCTACATGGCTGCCTCGGCGGTGAATTTCGCACTCGGCGGCGTTCAGATCCAGCAGGTGCTCGCCGTCAAGAGCACCGGAGGTCGAAGCGGCATGCCACTGCGCACCGACTTCTAACTGCACGCAACTTCTTCCCCCTTCGTCGACGCCCAACGACTAGAACAGCGACATGAATCATGTTGCTGTTCTACAGAGGGAAGGCAAACGGCTCTCGGTTGCTGCCCGAGCGGCCGGACTCGATGCTCCGGTGCAACACTGCCCAGGCTGGACAGTCGGCCGCCTACTTGGCCATACCGGCAAAGTTTTGCAACGCACCCACCTCTGCGTCGCCGAGGGAATGATGGCACCGCCCCCCGAGGACGCATTCGTGAGCCTCCCGCGCGACGAAGCCATTTTCGATGCATTCGACGAGATCCTCTCCATCATTTGCGACACGCTCGGATCATGTGATCCCGACGGATCCTCGTGGAATTTCAGCGGCGAGAACTTCACCAATAGTTTTTGGCAGCGGCGAATGGTCCATGAGGTCGAGATCCATCGCTGGGATGCACAGAACGCAGCCGGCAGCACGATTGACGCGTTCGATGACGCCTCAGCAGTTGATGGCATCGACGAACTCCTGACCGTGTTGATGCCGATCTTGTCTTCGGTAAAAAATCCCACGCTTTCGTCGAGCTTCCACTTGCACTGCACCGACGTGGCCGGCGAATGGCTGACGACCTTTGTTGACGGACATCCCACCACGATCCGCGAACACGCAAAGGGCGACATTGCCGTTCGCGGTCCCGCGTCTTCGCTCTATGCGTGGGCATGGAACCGAGCACCAATCACCACCGATGGACTCGACACGGCAGGAGACGTTTCACTTCTTGAAGAGTGGGCCAGCGTTGTCCCGTAACCCGACGCCCGCCGGCGTCAGCGGAAGAACGACCACCAGAGACTAACGCCGACGGTAACAACGCTCACGATGAGACCAATGATCACGGCAGGCTTCGACACTTTGCCATCGGCATCTGCGGGCAGACGCTTACGAACATTCTCAAGAAGTTTCCGGGCGAAGGGAACATCAGACGCGAGCAACGCAAGACCGGCAGCGATGGTAATCATGCCTGGCCCTGGAAGTGCCAGCATCAACAAGCCCGCAATGACTACAACGGTTCCAAGAAAGACGCGTCCGATACGAATGAGGATGTGCCGTTTCGCTTCAGCGACCGATTCCTCTCGACGACCCGTTTCGAATTCCGCCTCGATTGCGGCCTTTTCGAATTCCTCGAATCGTTCGCGGCGACCCTGGTGTGAAGAATCATTCATCGCTTGATTCCGGCAACGTCGAGGCAGCAATGCGACTGCGGGCGACCATCTTCCAGAGTTCTACCGCCACAAGCAGCAACAGAGGCGGTACGAAACACAGTCCCCATTGAGTGACAGTAAGCGATGAAGTATCGAAAAGATTTTTCATCGGCTCAAAGACTGTCAGCAAGATTTGCAAGAAGAACACGATGACAACTGACGCGCCCAGTTTCCAGTTCGTCAGTGTGTACCGCGAAAAGATTGATGCAGTTTCAGAACGAGCGTTGTAGACGTTCACTAACTGTGCGTAGACAAAAGCAGTAAATGCCATCGTTGTGGCGACGATTGGCAACTCGCCCGTTGCTAAATCTGGTTGATATTCCTTGATCGCGTAGAGGTAAACAGCCAAAACCCCAATGGCCGTGATCGAACCCTGAAACGCAACCTGACTCAGACGACGTCGACTGAGAATCACTGCATCGGCGGGAATCGGTTTGCGGTTCATAAGACCCGGGGCAGGGGCGTCGACACCAAGCGAAACCGCGGTGGGTCCATCTGCGATCAGGTTGACCCAAAGCACTTGAATTGGCGAGAAGGGGACATGCTGGCCGAATGCTGAAGCTCCAAGAATTGTGGCAATTGCACCGAATGCGGTCGCTACTTGGAATCGAACAAACTTGAGGATGTTGTCGTAGACGGCTCGGCCGCCACGCACCGCTTCGACAATTGTGGCGAAATTGTCGTCGGCGAGAACCATGTCACTGGCTTCTTTGGTGACTTCAGTTCCGGTGATGCCCATCGATACGCCGATGTCGGCGCGTCGCAAGGCAGCGGCGTCGTTCACGCCGTCTCCGGTCATTGCGACAATCTCGCCGTTGCTCCGAAGTGCTTCGACGACTCTCACCTTGTGCTCTGGAGATACTCGGGCGCATACCGCAATGGCGCCAATCCGAGCGGACAATTCCTCGTCGGACATTGCGTCGAGATCGTCACCGGTGACAACCTCGCCCTGAATGCCCAACTGGTCTGCGATAGCACCAGCCGTCAGCGCGTGATCGCCGGTGATCATCTTGACGTCGATTCCGGCACGATGGCACAGCGCAATCGCATCGCGGGCTTCGGTTCGAGCCGGGTCGACAATGCCAACAAGTAGTTCAAGACGGAGGTCGCTGATCCAGGTTTCAGGATTGGTCACCGTGCCGTTGGCGTCGATGATCTGCGAAGCGGGAACGCGGCGGGTGGCGAGAGCGAGAACTCGCATGCCCTGGGAGGCGAGTTTGTCGTTATCGGAGCGACGGAACCCACGGGCTGTGGCGTCGAGCGCTTGTTCCGAACCATCGGGTTCAGAAAAGGTCGTCGACATTTCAAGGACAACATCGGGTGCGCCCTTTACACAGATGAGGACATCACCGTTCGGCGCGCTTGGATCGGCCAAGTGGAAGGTAGCCATGTACTTGGCGGCCGAGTCGAATGGGACCTCGGCAAGACGCGGGCGGAGTGCGCGTTCGGTTGGCGCATCGAACCCAGCCTTTGCTGCCATGACAACAAGCGCTGCTTCGGTTGGATCACCGATAATTCCAGGCCCGTCGGTTGCTTTAGATACAAGAACAGCGTCGGAACACAACGCTGCCGGCAAAAGTGCATCGGTGGAAAATTGCGGAGCAACAACGTGACCACCCGAAGAGGTGATGGTTCCTTCGGTGCCGTATCCCCCGCCACTTACCAACCAGACCTCGCCACCTCGAAATGCTTCGCTTGCGGTCATCTGATTCAGCGTGAGCGTCCCGGTTTTATCTGAGCAAATAACCGATGTTGATCCGAGTGTCTCGACTGAGTGCAAACGCTTCACGATGGCATTTTGCTTTGCCATCTTTGAAATGCCGATGGCCAGTGTGACCGTAACAACGGCAGGAAGACCTTCAGGAATGGCTGCAACCGCAAGGGCTACAGCTCCTAACAGCGCGTCTTTGAAATCCTGTCCAATGATCCACTGAATGACGAATACGGCGAACGCCGCTGTTCCGGCAATCATCGCCAGTGTTTTGCTGAGCGAATCGAGCTGACGTTCGAGTGGAGTCTTAGATGGTTTCGCTGAGACAAGCATCTCGGCGACCTTGCCCATCTCGGTGCCCATGCCTGTGCTGGTCACAACTACTTCGGCCCGGCCACGACTAACAGTGGTGTTCATAAACACCATGCCAAGGCGATCGCCGATCGGCGAACCGACTGATGTGAGCGCATCGGCGCGCTTTTCAACAGGAACCGATTCACCCGTCAGGCTTGATTCGTCTACAGACAAGTTCACTGCGAGCAGCAATCGGCCGTCGGCTGGTACTCGATCGCCAGCCTCAAGCAAGACGATGTCGCCAGGAACGAGTTCATCGATCGCCACTTCGTCAGTGACGCCATTACGACGCACCCGAACCTGAGTGACCAGCATGCGCTCAAGGGCTGCAAGTGCATTTGATGCCTTCGCCTCTTGGGCAAAGCCCATGATGGCGTTGATCAGTAGAACCACGAAGATGATGACGAGATCTTTGATATCGCCTAACAAGCCGGCGATCAGTCCAGCACCGGCCAGGACATAGACAATTCCGGCGCGGAACTGATCGATGAACACCAGCAACTTTGAGCGACGAGGTGGTTCAGTCAGCCGGTTGGATCCGTGAAGAGCGCGCCGATCGGCAACTTCTGCATGAGAGAGCCCCGTGCTGACATTGATCGCAAGGCGCTGCACAACTTCGTCGCTGGGGAGCGCGCACCAGTCATCGTGTTGCTGTTGGGTCGAATCAAGGGTCATCAAGGGTCTCCGGTCTTGTCGTATAGACGATTGGGGAACCGAGAATGGTTCGCCGACCGGAGGTCTCTCCCGCTCACCCGCTTTCGAAGATCCGAGGACCGACGAGTTTGTTGCGAATGAACCAGCGGCACCGGGAGCTCAGGCTCGAAAGCCGTTGCGCCGTGATGACGACACCGCTGCGATGGGATACTCCCCTCACTGGACACCAGTATGGCCGCAAATCGCGGCGATTCATAGTCAGGACTTCCTGACTATGACCGAGAGGGAATCAGCCGACGAGGACCTTACGGACTGCCTCTTCGCATTCGGCCACAGCCAGCACCAGGACCTCGTCACCAGCGCCGAGCGTGACGTCGCCTCGGGGGAAGATGACCTTGCCATCGCGCACGACCGCAACGATCGTGGACTCTCGAGGAAGACCGAGGTTCGCGATCGAGACGCCGTTGGCAGGCGATGAATCGGCAAGGCGAATTTCGGAAAGGCGCGCTGCGTCGTTTTCGAAAGTCATGATGCGCACGAGCGAGCCAACCGTGACCGCTTCTTCAACGAGTGCGGTGAGCAAGTGCGGAGTCGACACCGAAACGTCGACACCCCAGCTCGCGTTAAACATCCATTCATTCGAAGGGTTGTTCACTCGAGCAACAACACGAGGCACGCTGAATTCCTGCTTGGCAAGGAGCGAGATCACCAGGTTGTCTTCGTCATCACCGGTTACGGCAACAACAACGTCGGCACGATCGGGTTCAGCCTTTGCGAATTCGGAAACTTCACAACCATCGACTGCGAGCCACTTCACGCCTGCGGGTTCACCGTCAGCTTGCGCCTGAGCAACACGAGCGGGATCAACTTCGACAATAAGAACTTCATGACCTGCTTGCTGGAGTTCGGTGGCGATGTAGGTGCCAACGTTTCCGCCACCTGCAATGACGACGCGCATCAGTGATGACCTCCTTGAGTCGGTGCCGACGCAAGATGGCGATCGAACTCTCCGATGTGATCTCCGTCGATAGCGACCCAGACGATGTCGCCCTCTTGAGCAAGCAATGCTGCGCTCACCAACTGCGCGACTCCGAGGCGAGTGAGCGCGACGACTCGTGATCGGCCTTCGGCTTCAAGTTCGACGAGCGGACGCCCCGCCCATGAAACAGGAACGACTCGTTCAACGAGACAAACGCGGGCGCTGGGGTCGACCCACTCGACACCATCGGTATCAGGTTGGATTCGACGAAGGACACGCTCGATCGCCCACTGCACAGTGGCAACCGTCGAAATGCCAAGTCGTTCGTAAATCGCGGCGCGGCGCTGATCGTAAATACGCGCCACGACGCGGTCGACGTGAAAGAACTCTCGAGCGGTGCGTGCAATCAGGATGTTGGAGTTGTCACCATTGGTAACAGCGGCAAGCGCATCAGCTCGTTCGATGCCAGCAGCACGCAGACGTGTGCGATCGAAGCCGACACCAACGATGGTGTCTCCGCTGAAGTTTTCTGGCAGCCGACGGAACGCCGTTGCCTTTCGGTCGATCACCGAAACGGTGTGACCTTGTTCGACCAATGTGGCCGCGAGACCAGAACCGACTCGGCCGCATCCAACAACGACGACGTGCACTTCGCACCACCTCCAGGTGTCCCGGTGGACACCGCTCTCGATCCTATGACCGCACAACGGCAACCGAAAGACGAAACCACTCGGGTTCATATCCGATTCACATTGTGAAAACGCAGAAGTTGGCGCACTCGCATTGACCCCGGCCACATCAACAGGAGCATGGGGCCTCCGAAGTGCCAAAGTCCTGAGTAGTTTGAGCGGCGACCACGGCTTCTCGAGGGAGACCCCATGCCGCTGAAGTCCCCAACCGATGCTCCTCGCTCTGATCTGCTCGTGATGTTCGGAGCCTCAGGTGATCTGGCCAAGAAGAAGCTCTTCCCTGCGATCTATCGCCTCGAATGCCGCGGCCACCTCGACATTCCCGTCATCGGGGTAGCCCTTGATAAGTGGACTGACGACGATCTTCGGAGCCACTGCCGAGAGTCCATCGCTGATTGCGGCGAGGACTGGGATCAGGCCGCGTTCGACCGCCTTGCCTCAAAGATGAGTTACGTCTGTGGCGACTACGCCGATCCAGCGACCTTCACCGAGCTCGCCCGGAAGGCCGGGGGCGCATCCAATCCGATCTTCCATCTGGCTATTCCGCCTTCGCTGTTCGCCATCGTTGCTACCGGGATCGCCAATGCGGGAATGGCCAAGGGTGCTCGACTCATCATTGAGAAGCCCTTTGGTCGGGATTACGACTCTGCCGTTGCTCTCAACGCGACACTTCATGAGCACTTCTCTGAGTCCGCCATTTTCCGCATCGACCATTTCGTCGGGAAAGAAGCGCTGCGCAGTTTGTTGGTAACGCGATTCGCGAACGCGATTGTTGAACCGTTATGGAATCGCAATGTGGTGTCTTCTGTGAAGATCACAATGGCGGAATCGTTCGGAGTTGAAGATCGCGGTTCGTTCTACGATTCAGTTGGAGCAATGCGCGACGTCATGCAGAACCATCTTCTGCAGATGGTCGCCTTGCTTGCGATGGAACAACCCGTCAACGAACATTCCAAAGCGTTGCGCGACGAAAAGGGCAAAGTCCTTGAAGCATGTCGCGTTGTCGAACCGAAACATTTCGTGCGCGGCCAGTACAACGGGTACCTCGATGTGCCTGGCGTAAAGCCCAACTCCGATACCGAGACCTACGCGGCATTCCGTCTCGATATCGATTCTCCACGCTGGAGTGGCGTTCCCTTCTTCTTGCGCGCCGGCAAGGCACTCGCCGAAACCGTCACTGAAATGACAATTGAATTCAAGAGTCCGCCGCGACCACTCTGGATTGATCATCACGATCACGTTCCCAACAACTCAATTCGCATCGAAGCAAAGCCGGAAAACTTTGCGGCCATAACGTGGCTGCACAAGGAGCCGGGCGAAACGATGATGCCGGAAGCAATCACTCTTGCTCCGCCCCCCGACCAGCGTCGTGACACTGGCCCTGAGCCCTACGAACTTCTCATCGAAGAAGCCATGAAGGGCGACCCAACGTTGTTCGCGCGTGAAGACTCTGTACTCGAGTCCTGGCGCATTGTTGAACGCATCCTCACCGACTACCCGCCTGTTGAGCGCTACGACCAGGGTACGTGGGGGCCAAGCGGTGCTTCTGCGCTCATGCGTAGTCACGGTGGATGGCCGAGCGAACCTCCGATTGCTCTCAACTCGTGAGCGTTTCCGCTAATCATCCACTGCTGTACGTCGTTCGCCATGGAGCGACCGAATGGAGCCGAAGCGGTCAGCACACGGGGCGAACCGACCTCCCGCTCCTTCCCGAAGGAGAAGAGCAAGCCCGAGCGACAGGCTCACTCTTGGCGAACATCGACTTCTCGCTTGTTCTGTGCAGCCCGATGCAACGCGCACGACGAACCTGTGAACTCGCAGGTCTCCTTGATCGCGCAGTGACTGACAATGACCTTCAGGAATGGGACTACGGCGATTACGAGGGTGTAACCACGCCAACGATTCGCGAAACGATTCCCGGTTGGACGGTCTGGAGTGGCACCTGCCCCAACGGAGAAACCATCGAGCAGGTCTCGAATCGCGCCGATCGAGTCATCGAACGAGTTCGCAACGAATCTGGAAATGCCATCGTGTTCGCCCACGGACACATCCTCCGCGTACTGACTGCTCGTTGGTGTGAACTCAACCCGGTCGAAGGCCAACGTTTCATCCTCGACCCGGCAACACTCAGCATTCTCGGTTGGGAACGCGAGACACCCGCCATACGTCAGTGGAATAGTCGCTAGCCCGTCACATCTCGGCGACGACGACCTCTCATCAGTCCGACACCGGCCAACAAACTGCGCCTAACGTTATCCCACTGATCGAAGGGGAACCATGGGCGACGATGTGACCACTACAACCTCAACCGCGACGAATAAGAAGCCGAAGATGGGCATCTGGCTGTTGCTGGTTGGTGCCGTCATCATGCTTTCGGGTCTGTTGTTTGGCTATGACCAGGGCGTCATCGCAGGCGCACTCGGAGGAATCCAGAAGTCGTTCGGCGCAAGCACAACGATGATCCAGATCATTACGTCGTGGGTCACCCTCGGCGCATTGGTCGGAGCACTTGTCGC
>Ga0208592_1000613_pt1 | contig 9706 bp, 7 predicted proteins | sample LakMenE18May10ns_FD_150712 | JGI IMG/M metagenome (GOLD analysis project Ga0208592, IMG submission 150712) | Freshwater microbial communities from Lake Mendota, WI - 18MAY2010 deep hole epilimnion ns (SPAdes) | ecosystem: Environmental > Aquatic > Freshwater > Lentic | place: Lake Mendota...
GAATGCCGGGTAGCTCATCGTCCAGATATGCGGCATTTCCGGGTAGATGCTGAGGGTTACATCGACGCCAGCAGCCTTCGCAACCTCGGCGAGTTTGCGTGAGTCATCGAGCAACACCTCGGCATCGCCGACAAGGATGAGCAACGGCGGTGCGCCGTCCCAATCGCCGAACAGCGGCGAAGCGATTGGGTTCATCGGGTCGGCCCCACCGAGATAGGCGGGTGCCGCTTCTTCGGCCGAGGTACGAGAGAAGAGCTTGTCGGATTCGGCATTGGTGTCGTAGGTGTCTGCGGTGATCGTGAGATCGACCCACGGCGAACAGCAAATAACGCCAGCGGGGAGAACGCCATCGGCAAGCGCATGCATGGTGACCGATGCAGCAAGACCACCACCAGCTGAGTCACCAGCAATCACAATGCGGCCGGTGTCGATTCCTTCGGCAAGGAGCGATTCCCAAACGGCGAAGCAATCGTCGACCGCTTTGGGGAACTTGTGCTCGGGGGCCAGTCGATACTCGACCAACAGCACTCGGGCACCGAGCACCGCTGCAAGATGCGAGCCGTAGGAGCGATAGGCCAGCGCGGAGGCAATGCGGAAACCGCCACCATGGAAATAGAGAACGATTGGGGCGTCGTCTGCCACATCAACTGGTCGGCATTCGATACCAGCAACACCACTACGCACGAATGGCTCGCTAACCGTTCCTTCGGCCAGTGGCATCTGTGCCATTGCCTCGTCGATACGAGAGCGCTGTTCGGCGATGTCGGCAGGGGGCGGTGGAACCGGTCGAGCTGCCATTGCTTCCTGCAATGCGTGGAATTCTTTGCTGGCCATGGGCCGACACTAGAGCGTCGGGCTCCACGAACATGGCGTGTTTGGCGACTTCTTAGACAGCTTTTTGTCCGGTGTTACCCATCCAGCTTCGGTAGAGCTCGGCATACCGGCCGCCAAGAGCCACGAGTTCCTCGTGCGAACCGTGCTCAACCAACGCACCCGCGTCGAACACGAGCACGAGGTCGGCTTGTTCTGCCGTTGACAAACGATGGGCCACGCTGATCGTGGTGCGACCTTCGGCGAGCCGGTGCAATGCCGTCGTAAGTGCACGTTCGGTACGTGGATCAACGGCGCTCGTAGCTTCGTCGAGGATGAGAAGGCCTGGGTCGGCCATTTGGGCACGAGCCAGCGCAACAAGTTGGCGTTCACCGACACTCAAGCCCTCGCCGCGCTCGCCTACTTCGGTATCAAGTCCACGAGGCAGACCTGCCACCCAGGTTTCAAGACCAAGTTCGGCAATTGAAACACGAACATCATCGAGCGTTGCGCCAACGCGACCCATCGCTATGTTCTCGCCCAGTGTCGTGTCGAACATGAAACCGTCTTGGGGCACCATACGAATGCGTTCGGTTCGCGACTGACGATTCACGGTGTCCAGCGCGATACCGCCGACAAGCACCGAACCTTCAACCGGGTCGGCGAGGCGATCAAGCAACTTCACAAAAGTGGTCTTACCTGAACCGGTTTCGCCCACGATCGCAACCGACGCGCCAGCGGGAATATCGATAGTGACGTCGCGCAACACCGGACCACCGGTTTGATAGGTGAATCCAAGATGTTCGACGCGCACGTCGAGCGGGCCTTCGGGCAGTTCCACACCCGGCTCAGGCTCAACAAGATTGATCGGCGTATCGAGAACATCGAGCACCTTGGACCAACCAGCAATAGCGGTCTGGGTTTGGTCGAGGATTTCGCCGATCTCGGCAATCGGTCCGAGGATCAGCTGAACAAGGAACAAACAGGCCACCAAACTGCCGGCGTTGAGTCCCCACGATTCACCGAACCAGATGCCGGCCATAGCCACCGATGCCAGCGCAACACCACCGAACGCATCACCCAACGGGAACATGAACGCGAACCAACGGGCAGCGCTCATCTCCGACTTGAACTGCGCCTGGATGGCATCGTCAAGACGAGCACGCGAACGACGCTGTAATCCGTAGGCCCGAATCGGCGCTGCACCCTGCACCGCTTCGCTGACTTCCGAAAGCGTCGTGCCGACACGGTTTCGAACCACCGTGTAGGCCTTCAATTGACGACGCTGCATCACGCGAAACAGCGGCAACACCGGCAGTGCAGCAATCACGGTGATGACCGCAAGTTGCCAAGCATAGAAACTCATGACGATCAGCGTTCCGATGACAACAACGGAATCGATGATCCAGGCCACAGCGCCGTACTGAACAAACCGGGCGATTGTTTCGATATCGCTAGTGACGCGCGAGGTGAGTTCGCCACGTCGAGTGGACTCGTGATCGGCCATCGGCAACCGATGAATGTGCTTGAACGTTTTCACCCGCAAGTTGCGCAGCATCATTTCGGCCGTCGTCACGAGCCGCACATAGGTGATTCGGGCGAGGAACATGAGCGCAATGACGATCACCGCTGCAGAGGCACAGGCCGTGATCGTGAAGCCTCCGTTGAATCCGTCATCAGCCAGCAGGCCCTTATCGATCACCTGCTGGATAAGAACCGGAATGATCAAGCGTCCGACCGCGCCGATCATCGCGAACAGCACGGTCAATCGAAGGCCTCTACCCAGTTCGGGACTCTGGGCGAATCCCCGCCGCAAAACCGCGAGAGCCCGCAACCGGCGTTCACTCGCCCTGTCCTCTTCCGCAGAAGCAGCGAGAGCGTCATGTTCAAGCGCAATGGGGTCGTCGAACGCCGATGCATGCTCCATCACGGCGAGTTCGTCATTGGCCTGAGCCGACAACGACTCTTGGTCAATCCGGGCGTCATCGCCCGAAGCGTGAGTGCGCTTCTCGGTCATGACGACAACCTGCCTGCATCTTCATCATGATCGATGTCTTCGGCCATCGACTCTTGGTCGACATAGGCGTGCACGAGACGGGCGTAGTCGGGGTTCGAGGCCAACAGTTCGGGATGTGATCCGGTGGCCACAATCCGACCTCCATCGAGGAACACCACTTCGTCGGCCAATTCAATAGTTGACACTCGGTGAGCTACCACCAAAGTGGTTGTTTCCAGCGAGGTGCGCAGATCGCGCAGAATCGCCGACTCGATCACTGGATCAACTGCGCTGGTGGCGTCATCGAGGATGAGCACGCGAGGGCCGCGCAGCAACGCACGAGTCAGAGCAAGACGCTGACGTTGTCCGCCCGAAAGCGTGACGCCGCGCTCTCCCACCACCGTGTCCCAGCCATTCGGGAGTCGATGCACGAATGCCGCCGCATGCGCGATTGACGCGGCGCGTTCGAGTTCGGTGTCATCGACTGGATCGCCAAGCGTGACATTTTCACGAACCGTGTCGGCGAACAGGAACGTCTCTTGAAAGACAAGCGCCACTTCGGATCGCACTGCGACGGGGTCGAACTCGCGGAGGTCCACTCCATCAAGTTCCACCGTGCCGCTGTCGGGGTCGACGAGACGGGGAATTAGTTCGCACAATGTCGACTTACCTGAACCGGTGACGCCCACAAGCGCAACGATTGATCCGGCAGCGATGTTGAGGTTCAGGCCATCAAGCACCGGTGGATCATCGCCATAGCGGAATGACACATTCGCAAATGACACCGACAGCGGTCCATCAGCAACTGAAGGTGGGTCGTCAGTCGCTGCACCAGGTTCGTGCGGGGCAGCAAGAACCTTGTCGAGTCGTGCGCTCACCACCACCGAACGCGGGAGTTCCTGAAGGAAATAGCCGAAGACACGCATCGGGAAAGCAAGCAATCCGAACAACGCCGCAGCCTGCACGATATCGCCGGTGTTAAGACGATCAATCGACACTTGCCAAGAACCCACCAGCAACAACGCGATGATTCCAAGGTTCGGCAAGGCATCAATCATCGGGTCGAACACAGCACGAATACGGCCGAGCCCAACGCGAGCAGCCCGAAGTTCGTCTGCAGCCCCCTCAAGTCGGTCGACTTCCTCGTCTTCGCGACCAAGCGTCTTCACCATAAGCACACCGTCGAAGGATTCGTGTGCGATCCGACTGACATGACCGACTCGCTCCTGCACGACACCCAATGGCTTCTCGGCTCGGCTGGTATACATCCGATTGATGATTGCCAGCAGCGGGAAGAGCACCACTGCCACCAACATCAAGAGCCAGTCGACCGTCGCCAAGCTGATGATCGCAAAAACCACGAGCGTTACGACACCAATGCTGAACGGGAGCGGATTAATGACTTCGCTTGAAGCAACGATGTCAGCGTCAGCATGGGCCAACAACTCGCCAGTCGGAGTTTCACGGTGATACTTGAGCGGTACTGAGAGGTAGGTATCGGCCAGCTTGCGACGCCAATCTCGCTGAGTTCGATACGTCAAAAGTGCAGCGAAATAACGGCGCAGAATAATTGTCGATGCACGAAGCAGACCCACCAGCAACAGAGCAAGACCTGTGTACCAAACGGCTTTGACTTCAGGTCGACCCGATTCAAACGTCGGAACGATCACATTGTTTGTGATGCGTCCAAGGATGATCGTGGTGCCGACTGCAGCACCTGCGTAAATCGCGGCGCCAAAAATCGAGACAATGAATGGGACAGGGTGAGCCTTGACATAGCGCGTCAGGAGCCGCGCGCCGCGACGGAAGAGCCCGGGGACACCTGCGGCCATCAGTGATTATGCGCCAGCAGACGAAGCGTCGCCGAGACCGAGATTCGCAGCGATCTCGCGCGTCGCCGTTGAGCGATTAAGTGTGTAGAAATGAAGACCCGGCGCACCTTCGTCGAGCAATCGCTGGCACAGTTCGCTGGCGAGTTCCACACCGAGTGCGCGAACGGCATCGGGATCATCGGCAATCGCATCAAATCGAACAGCCAAGTGCGGAGGGAATGCAGCGCCCGCAAGTTCGGCGAACCGAACAACCTGTGCGGCGTTGGTGACCGGCATGATGCCAGGAAGTACGGGTTTGTCGCAGCCAAACGCAGACAGACCTTCAACAAGACGCAGATACGGTTCAGCTTCAAAGAAGAACTGGGTGATAGCGAAATCGGCCGCGTTTAACTTGTCGGCCAATCGACGGCGATCAGAATAAAGGTCTTCTGAGCGCGGATGGCCCTCGGGATGGGCGGCAACACCAATCGAGAAGCCGCTCCTTTCCTTAATGAGTTCGACCAATTCCATGGCGTACTCAAAATCGCTTTCGGCAACCACTCCGTTGTCGTCGACAATCGGATCACCAGCGAGCGCAAGGATGTTCGACACACCTGCGGCCTTGTATTCATCGAGCAATGAATCAAGCTGCGCACGGGTGTGGCCGACGCAGGTGAGATGCGCCATGGCAGTGATGCCGATATTGCGCTCAATGTTGATGACAACGTCGCGAGTGCGTTCACGAGTGGAACCACCAGCGCCGTAGGTCACCGAAACGAAGGAGGGGTCAAGCGGCGCAAGGTCGGCAATAGTTTCTTCAAGCGCACGCGCTGCGTCGTCAGTTTTTGGTGGGAAGAACTCGAACGAACACGTACGGCCCGAGGCAAGAAGATCAGCGATATAGGTCATGGTCAGCCCTGCTCCACGCGACGTTCGGCAGCCTCAACGGTATTGACTAACAACATGGCGCGAGTCATCGGGCCAACACCACCGATGCGCGGTGACAGCCAACCGGCAACTTCAGCAACCTCGTCGGCCACATCGGAAACCAGTTTCTTGCCTTCAAACGAAACACCAGCAGCAACAACCGCAGCGCCAGGCTTCACCATGTCGGACGTGATGAGTCCCGGTGAACCAGCCGCAGCGATGATGATGTCGGCTTCACGCGTATACGCGCCGAGGTCGGCAACGCCGGTATGCACAACGGTGACCGCAGCGTTGGCGTTTGGTCGCTTTAGAGTAAGGAGATTGGCAAGCGGTCGGCCGATGGTGAGACCGCGACCAACAATGACAACGTGGCGTCCTTCGATCTGAACGCCGTAATGCGCAAGCAAGGCTTGGATACCAGCCGGCGTACACGGCAGCGGCCCATCGACGCCCTGCACGAGATGGCCGAGATTGACCGGATGTAGACCATCGACGTCCTTGGCCGGATCAACCTCGAGCAGCGCACCTTCGAAGTCGAGATGCTTCGGGAACGGGTACTGCATCAGATAGGCATCGACAGCCGGGTCGGCATTGAACCGGGCGATGACATCGAGAACGTCCTGCTGGGTGGCATCAGACGGCAAATGGGCGTGGTGCGAGGTGATGCCAAGGGCCTCACAATCGCGGTGCTTCATCGAGACGTAATTGGCCGAAGGGCCATCGTCGCCCACCAAAACTGTGCCCAAACCGGGGGTGATGCCCCGTTCGATGAGGGCCTGGACCCGACCGGCCAGATCGGCCTTGATCCCGGCTGCCACGAGTTCACCATCGAGCACCTGCGCAGTCATAGAGGTGACCCTACCGGGCCTCGCTAGCGTGAAGGTTCGTGCAGCGCTCTCTCACCATCGGCCCCCTGACGGTCGACCCGCCCGTCGTGCTCGCGCCGATGGCCGGTGTCACCAATAGCGCCTTCCGGCGCCTGTGTCGCCGCTACGGGGCAGGGCTGTACGTGAGCGAAATGGTGAACGCTCGCGGTCTGCTCGAAGGGGGCGAGAAGAGTTGGCAGTTGGCCTCGTTCGCTCCCGACGAATCTCCCCGATCGCTCCAGCTCTATGGCACCGACCCAGCGGTGGTGGCCGAGGCGGTTCGGCGCCTGATTGACGAAGGCCATGTCGACCACCTCGATTTCAACTTCGGTTGCCCCGCCCCCAAAGTGATGCGCCACGGCGGTGGAGCAGCAGTTCCCACCCGTCCGCGCCTATTGGCCGCGATCATCTCTGCCGCAGTTGAGGCCGCCGACGCCGCTTCGGGCGGCACGGTGCCGGTCACTGTGAAGATGCGGATGGGCCTCGACGACGAACGCCTCACCTATCTCGAAGCCGGTCGTATCGCAGCCGACAGTGGAGCAAAAGCGGTTGCGCTGCATTCGCGCACCGCTCGACAGCGTTACTCCGGCCGTGCCCACTGGGACGCGATCACCGCGCTCGTTGAAGCCGTACCTGATGTTCCCGTTCTCGGCAACGGCGATATTTGGACCGCTGACGATGCGATCTTGATGATGGAACAGACCGGTTGTGCCGGTGTCGTCGTAGGTCGAGCATGTTTGGGTCGGCCCTGGTTCTTCGGCCAACTCGCTGATGTGTTCGCTGGCCGACCCGTTCGGCCCGAGCCGCCACTTGGCGAAGTCGCGATCATTGCCGCAGAACACGCTCGTCTCTTGGCCGAATCCGTTGGCGAACGGCGAGCCATGTTGATGATGCGTAAACATCTCGGCTGGTATCTCACTGGGTACGCCGTTGGATCAGTTGCACGCCGACAACTCACGTTGGTTGCGTCATTTGCGGAGCTTGATGATCAACTCGCCGCTCTTGACCATTCGTTAACTGTTGATGCCACGACTGCGGCTCGACCACGCGGCACGCAAACCGGCCCTCACGCCGTGATCATCCCCGAGGGCTGGCTTGATGCCGAAGCCACTGCCCCACCCGACGCGCTTGCCGATGCATCGGTGAGCGGTGGATGAGACTGTGACTATGCAACTCGTCTTAGCTTCGGCCTCTCCTCGCCGCCAAGAACTTCTCGCCGATCTCGGATTGTCCTTTGCTGTGCGTCCAGCCGATATCGACGAATCTGTTCACGCAGGCGAAGCGGGTGCCGATTATGTGCGCCGACTTGCTTGTGAAAAAGCTGCAGCAGTGGCCGGCCCCGGCGAGCTCGTAATCGCTGCCGACACCACTGTTGATCTCGATGGCGAATTACTCGGTAAGCCGGTGGACGAAGACGATGCCCGTTCACTCATGCGGAAGCTTTCCGATTCAGTGCACTACGTGCACACTGGCGTGTGTGCGTTGCTGATCGATGCCGATGGCGCTCGGCGAGAAGAGTCCACCGTTGTCACCACCGCAGTGACCTTCGCACCGGTGCCGGATGCGTGGATCGACTGGTACATCGCTACTGGCGAGCCATTCGACAAAGCGGGCGGCTACGGCATGCAGGGTTCCGCTGCGATTTTTGTCCATCGAATCGATGGCAGTCCTACAAATGTCATCGGACTTCCGCTTGATGCAACCGCGTCACTTGTTGCCCAGTTGGGCTTCGACCTATTCAGCTTCTCGAGTTAACGAGGCGCTGGCGCGACTAACTCGACGGCATTGCCATCGGGATCGCGCAATTGCAGCGAAGGCTTGCCGAGTTCGTCGACAACCGCGGGAACGTTGAGTCCGAGTTCACGAAGATGCGCTGCCCACGCTTCAAGCGTCGGGCCATCGGCCACCGCAAAAGCCAAGTGATCAATCGGCGAATGATCAACATCAGGCTCACCTGGTGACACCACGATGACAAGCCGAGCCTCACGGTGGCGAAGCGCAATCACATCACCGTGTTCAGACATGACTTCCATACCCAGAACCGCGCAGTACCAGCCAACCGAGGCGCGTACATCGCGCGCATTCAACTGCAGGTGGCTGAAGCCAAGAACTGGAGATTGCATTTCTTTAGTCTGACCTCATTGACCCATCACCGCGGGAGATTCGGCATTCTTGGCAGGGCTACCTGCCGCGAACAACAGATGCCAGAGTCTTTGTCTTTGAGAAGACAGGTCGTGCAAACTGGGCGGAGCCACCAACTGGCCATGCTGGAGCGCGGAATATTCCAATCGTCGCCGACTGAGCACAGTCTCCTGTTGGGGTACAAGCAAGACGATTCGAGACCCCTTCATAACCGTCGACAACTCGCATCGCTTCTACAAGTGCACTTCGAGGGAGAAGGAGTGAGCCATCAGACTGCACGATCGCTCCTCGACGGATTGCGTCGAAAACAAGATTCGCGGCATCAAAGGCAGAGGTGTTCCACACCGAAAGAGGCTCTTTCCCATAGCTCGAGAGATACGCCGGTTTGTACTCGCTTTCGTAGAATGGATTTTTCGCAAGCGCAGTGACATCAGGGCCCGATCCGTAGGCATTAACCCTATTTGCGGCGGAGACCGAGGATGTAACGACACACGCATCACTTGTCACTACTGCTAATTGATTACCACCTTGTGCGTTCGCGATCGCATCCATCAGGTTTTCGCAGACTGGTGAATTCACGGGCATGTACACGCCCTGAAAACCTCCGCCAATGATCTCCAAAGCAAGCGCTGAAAAATCGCTTGATGGGGTGACCGAGAATGACTTCGTCATCTCTACGCCGTACGAACCAACTTTCGCTTCAAAGACGGTTCCTAACTCATCGGAATACACCGACCCATCCGAAACTACGGCAATGCGGTCAAGGCCAAGATCTCCACCAACAAAGTCAGCGACAACCGCGCCCTGGATCAGGTCATTTGGGGCTGTTCGAAAATACGTACTGTCCTCGTCTACTTTCGCCGTCAGAACCGGGGCAGTGTTTTGTGCCGAAACAAGGAGAACACCCGCTTCAGAAAACAACGGCTCAGCGGCCTGATATGCCGCCCCAGAACACGTTGTTCCAATTGTTGCAATGAGCAGCTCATCGTTTAACAACTGACCAGCCCCTGATCGACCCCCTTCAGCGGAGCAACGGTCATCAAGTTTCCACACGGCAACATCCCGGTTGAGGAGTTGTCCGGGCGATCCATCGAAGGTGCCATCGAGATAGTCAATCGCAAGTTCAATTCCGCGATAGGCATCGATGCCCGAAG
>Ga0208592_1000614_pt1 | contig 9694 bp, 8 predicted proteins | sample LakMenE18May10ns_FD_150712 | JGI IMG/M metagenome (GOLD analysis project Ga0208592, IMG submission 150712) | Freshwater microbial communities from Lake Mendota, WI - 18MAY2010 deep hole epilimnion ns (SPAdes) | ecosystem: Environmental > Aquatic > Freshwater > Lentic | place: Lake Mendota...
CAACCCGCCACTCGAACAATCGATCGTCCTGAGAGCGCTGCGGTTGCGACCGCAGCGCGTTCGGGCAGAGGGTCACGTCGACGGCTACCGGCAAAATCGATCGCCGCGCTGATTGCATTGCTTGTTGTTATCGGTGGCGGGGCAGCGTTCTTTCTTCTCCGTACACCCACTCACACCCTCGCTGATTACGCGTCGATGTCCGCACCTGTGGCGCGCGCCGAACTTGAATCGAAAGGATTCAACGTTGTCGACGACGGCGTCTATTCGGAAACCATCGATATCGATACGGTGATTTCTCAGGATCCAGTTGCGGGCACATCGCTCGCCGAAGGCAAGACCATCACGCTCACGGTTTCGCTCGGTCCGCCTCCCGTTCCGGTTCCGGCCGACCTTCCCGGCAAGACAATCGATCAGGCGTCGGCTGCGCTGACTGCAGCGAATCTGAAACTCGGTGTTGTCACCGACGCGTTCGATGAAACGGTTGCAAAGGGAATTGTGTTGTCGCTCGCCGATGGAATCACCCCAGAGATGCCAAAAGGCTCGGCGATTGGTCTCATCGTCAGCGCCGGTCCAAAGCCTCGGACGATTCCCGAGATCGCAGGAAAGCCAATTGCTGAAGTCACGCCGCAACTTGATGCGCTTGGATTGAAAGTCACCCGGGTCGACGAGTTCTCCGACCGAGTGGCCGAGAACATCGTGATTTCTTCATCTCCTGCGGCAGGCCAGACCGCAGCGAAGGGGAGCACGGTCACCGTGACGGTGTCGAAGGGCAAGAAGCCGGTCACGATCCCTGCATCGATTGTCGGTAAATCCATCGCTGATGCCAGTGCGCAGCTCACAGCGCTGGGTCTCACCGTTAGCGGCGTTGCTGGTAACCCGACCAAGACCGTTACTGGCTCTACCCCAGCCGTTGGAACGCAGGTGAAGGCCGGTTCGGCCGTCACATTGGTGACCTCGCCGTAACCGGCTCTGCGCGCATCCGCCGATACCATCGCCGTTCGTGACAACTACCGACCATCCCGAGGGTTCCGAAGGGAACGACAGTCTCGGTGGTGTTGGCTTCGATGATGCTGAGGAACTTGAACTTGGCATTGAGCCATCTGGCGGCGACGAAGTTGTGGTTTTGCCTTGGAGCCTGATGCTGCAGCGGCGCGTCGCTGGACGGGTTGAGCGTAGCCCGCGCAAAGCGTGGATCATTCTGGCTGCCTCATTGCTGGGCGTGTTCACCGCAAGTTTCACGATCACTGTCCTTACGGTTTCGTTGGGCGAAATTGCGCATGACTTAGGTTCCACTCAGAGCATCCTCACCTGGGCGGTGACTGGTCCGAGCCTTGCAATGGCGGTGCTGGGTCCGATCGGCGGAAAGATGTCCGACCGCTATGGAGCTCGGCGTATTTACCTGATCAGCATCTCGGGTGTTGCAGTGTTCTCCGCTGCCGCAGTTCTTGCGTGGAGTGCGCCTGCTCTCATCGCTGCTCGATTAATTGGAGCATCGCTCGGAGCAGCGGCCGGCCCCGCAGCGTTGTCGATGATTAATCGAAGCTTTCCTCCGGAGCGTCGCGCGCAAGCGCTCGGCTATTGGGCGCTCGTCGGGGCCGGCGCACCAGTCTTCGGTGTCGTTATTGGTGGGCCGTTAGTTGATTCCTTTGGTTGGCGATGGATCTTCATTTTGCAAACACCAATTGCTGTTGCTGCTGTTGTGATCGGATTTCTCGTACTGCCGCATTCGGGTCGTGGCGATCGACACCCATTCGACGTCGCCGGTTCGGCGCTTCTTGCCTTTGGCGTCGGATTCATTCTTGTTGCGTTAAATCGCGGTCCCGAAATTGGTTGGACCCACCCGCTCGTACTCGCGGGCTTCATCGGAGGACCTTTGTTGTTGGCCTGGTTTGCTCGCGTCGAAAGCCAGACGGAACATCCGCTGCTGCCGATGCGCTATTTCCGTCGTCGGAATTTCACGTTTCCGATGATTAACCAGTTCTTTGCGAATTTTACCTACATGGGTGGATTCATTCTCACGCCGTTATTGCTTCACGATGTTCTTGGCTACAGCACAACAAAGACTGGTTTGGTTTCGATTGCCCGGCCGATTGCATTTTCTATTTGCGGTCCGATCGCTGGTTATCTCGTCATCAAGTTCGGTGAGAGAACGATCGGGATGTTTGGTTCCGTTGTGTTGGTCGCTTCAATGATGGGTTTGGCGATGGTTACGGCCGACTCGGGATTGTGGTTGATTGAAGGCGCGCTGGTTCTTTCTGGAATCGGAATGGGCGCGTGCGCTCCGGCGATGATCGCCAGCATCGCGAACTCCGTCGACAAACGCGATCTTGGTGTTGCCAGCGCGGCTTCCCAGACTGTGAGTCAGATCGGTGTGGTCGCGGGCATGCAAATTCTTCTGACGGTGCAATCGGTGAGCGCAGTAAGCGGGAGCGGAACCTCGTCGTACGCCACGGCCTATTACGTTGGAGCGGGGGCAGCGGTTATTGCTTTGGTTGCTGCGTTCTTTGTGCGCCGCACCCAACATGACGAGCCGCAAGCGATCGAGTCTCTGGCAGTTGCCTGAGCGGGCTGACCTGAACAAGCAGGACTGTTTCAGTCTGCGGTGATGTCGCGCAGTGCGTCGGCGAGCGCCTGTGCGTTCGCGTCGGGGGCGGCGGCGGAGGCCTGCATCGCAAGCATCTTGGTGAGATCTCCGTCGACCTTGATGCGCCCGCCCATGAAGGCCTGCATCGCTGCAGCGGCGTCTTGATCAATGAAGATCGCCCGAGCCGTTTCGTAGTCCACGGTCACCGTGAGATCTGGCCCATCAAGGTGACCATCTTCGATGACGACTTCACCATCGGTGGTGTCGACATGGCCCTGTACATCGGCATCGAAGGGGGTGTCGGTGACCACGAGGTTCATGCGGACGGCGACCGGGGGAGCGGTGTCGGGCCGGGGCAGAGTTTCCCGAAGCGTTCGTGCAGCATTCATCCAGTCGGGGCTCAGGAATGGATAGGCGGTCGCCACGGGTCCTCCACAGAATTGTCGTGAACTGCCGACCCTATCCACGTCGGGAGGGGTTGGCCCGGTCGGCATCTACGATGCAGGTCCATGTCCGCTCGTCTCACTCGCGACAATGTCGCCAAAGTCGCCGATCTCGCTCGGCTCAATCTCTCCGAGGCCGAACTCGAGCGATACACCGAGCAACTCGGTGCGGTGCTTGACCACGCCGAAGACGTCGCGTCGCTCGATCTCGACGGGGTTCCGCCGACTGCACACCCGTTACCTCTCGTGAATGTGTTGCGCGACGACGTGGTCGTCGAAGGTGTCGATCGTGAAGAAGTTCTTTCTCAGGCCCCTTCGGTTGAGGATCGCCGATTCCGGGTTCCCGCAATTCTCGGAGAGGAGCCCTGAGATGAGCGCCATTCCTTCTACTGCGCTCGAAATCGCCGCCGCGGTTCGCTCTGGTGAATTATCGGCCCGCGAAGTTCTCGACGGTCACCTCGCTCGTATCGATGCTCAAGACGGCGAGATCAACGCATTCAACCTTGTAATGATCGACGAAGCTCGCGCCGCTGCTGCTGCAGTCGACGCCCAGGTAGCTGCCGGCGAAGACCCTGGCCCGTTGGCCGGAGTGCCTCTGGCTCTCAAAGACAATCTGTGCACTCGTGGCATCCCTACGACATGTTCAAGTCGAATTCTTGAAGGCTGGCGACCGCCTTACGACGCAACCGTCGTGCAGCGTGTCAATGCTGCCGGTGCGGTTTCGATCGGCAAAACCAACCTTGATGAATTCGCGATGGGTTCATCAACCGAGAACTCAGCATTCGGACCAACGCGCAACCCGCGTGACACAAGCCGGGTGCCTGGTGGATCATCGGGTGGGTCGGCTGCTGCAGTCGCTGCTGGATTCGCGCCTCTTTCTCTTGGTTCCGACACTGGCGGCTCGATTCGCCAACCTGCAGCGCTCTGCGGTGTTGTTGGCGTCAAGCCCACCTACGGAATGGTGAGTCGGTACGGGCTCATTGCCTTTGCCTCGTCGCTCGATCAGATCGGCCCGTTCTCCACCACCGTTGCTGACTCGGCGTTGCTGCTCGAAACGATCGCCGGCTATGACGGTCGTGATTCCACATCGATTAATGCGCCGGTTCCTTCGTTGCTCGAATCCCTTGGCCAGGGTGTCGACGGGCTCCGAGTTGGGCTCGTTACCGAACTCATGGGCGAAGGGATTGCTCCCGATGTTGCTGCTCGCGTTCGTCAGGCCGCCGATGCGTTGACTGCGGCCGGAGCACAGGTTGGCGAAGTGTCCGTTCCTGCTGCGGCCTACGGGTTGTCGGCCTACTACCTCATTGCTCCGGCTGAAGCGTCGAGCAACCTTGCCCGCTACGACGGCGTTCGTTACGGCATGCGCGTCGATGCCCCAACGACTGCCGAAATGAACGCAGCTACACGTACTGCCGGTTTTGGTGATGAAGTCAAGCGCCGCATCATGCTCGGCACCTACGCACTTTCTGCCGGCTACTACGACGCCTACTACGGCAAGGCACTGAAGGTTCGCACGCTCATTGTGCGCGATTTCGAAAAGGCTTACGCCGATTTCGATTTGCTGCTCACGCCGACTTCTCCGACGACGGCATTCAAGTTTGGTGACAAAACCGCCGATCCGTTGTCGATGTATCTCAACGACATCTGCACAATTCCCACGAACTTGGCTGGGCATCCAGCGATGAGCGTCCCATTTGGTGGCGGTTCCGATGGCATGCCTGTTGGCGTGCAATTGCTCGCGCCGGCGCTGGGTGAGTCGACGATGTTCCGTGCCGCGGCAGTTCTCGAAGCAGCTGCCCCTGCGCTTGATGAGGTGTGGTCATGACGCTCACGCACGAACCGATCGAAGGCGAGCACTTCATCGTCGTCAGCGAAACGACCGGCGATTCCTGGGAGATCGTTGTTGGTCTCGAAGTCCACTGTGAGCTTGCGACCGTCACCAAGTTGTTCTGCGGATGTCCGAACATGTTTGGCGATGAGCCCAACACCAATGTGTGTCCGGTGTGTCTCGGTCTTCCTGGTTCGCTGCCAGTGCTGAACGAAAACGTTGTCGAACTGGCGATGAGATTGGGCCGAGCGCTTCAGTGCTCTGTCGAACCGTCCGTATTTGCTCGCAAGAACTACTTCTACCCGGATATGCCCAAGGATTATCAGGTCACTCAGTTCGATCGACCGATCAATGTCGACGGATGGCTCGATCTCCCTGATGGCACCCGCGTCGGTATCGAGCGTGCGCATATCGAAGAAGACACCGGCAAGAACACCCATGCCGGTGGAAGTGGTCGCATCCATGGGGCCGATTACTCGCTGGTCGATTACAACCGCGCTGGTGTTCCGCTCGTCGAAATCGTTGGTCGTCCGCATATTCGTCACCCAGAACAAGCCAAGACCTACATCGACGAACTTCGCGCCATCCTTCTGACCACAGGCGCATCCGACGCCAAGATGGAAGAAGGATCCCTTCGTGTCGACGCGAATGTTTCGGTTCGACGTGTTGGCGACACTGCGCTCGGCACACGTTGCGAAGTCAAGAACTTGAACTCGCTTCGGTCTCTTGGCCGGGCCATCGAATACGAAGCACGACGCCAAGTCGATCTACTCGAAACTGGTGAACGGATTAAGCAGGAAACGCGCCATTGGGATGAAGGCGCTGGTCGTACCCGCGCTGGACGTTCAAAGGAAGAGGCAGAGGACTACCGCTACTTCCAAGAGCCCGATCTTGTGCCGCTCGCGCCAAGTGCCGAATGGATTGCAGCGATCGACGCAGCAATGCCGCCGCTTCCTGCAGCACGACGCGATGCGCTTGCCGCTTCTGCAGATGTTGCAGTCACTGAATCATCTGTCGTCATCGCCGTGCAGCGAGATCTCGACCAACTCGCACTGGCAGCAATTGCCGCTGGCGGCGATGGCAAGCGCGTTCTCACGCATGTTGAACACAATTTGTCGAGTGACGGCGCTGCCGATCTCAACCCCGCAACCTTTGCGCAACTCGTTGGTTTGGAGCTTGGCGGGCAACTCACGGCGACACAGGCGAAGACCGTTCTGGCCGAGATGGTGAACTCTGGTCGCGCTCCCGATGTGATCGCAGCGGAACTTGGCTTCGAAGCCATGGATTCTTCGGAGCTTGAAGGCATTGTCGACGGATTGATCGCGGAGAGCCCCGAGGAATGGGCGGACTTCTGCACCGGCGACGACAAGAAGCGCGCCAAATTGCAGGGCTTCTTCACCGGCAAAATTATGAAGGCAACGAAGGGGCAAGCCGATGGCAAAGCAGTCGCTGCACTTCTCGAGTCCCGTAGGGCCGAAAGTCTCTGACTCGCCCGTAAGCGAACGTTGTTCTCTATGATCGGTAAAGCGAAGACCCCCTGGGAGTTCATATGATGCGATCAAGAAAGAAGAGTGCAGCGTTTGCGGCGCTCTTGATTGCGAGTTTCATCCTCGTCGGCGCCGCTTGTGGTGATTCGTCGAGTACGACAGATGCATCGTCGACCACCACAGCGAAGTCGAGCGGTAGTGGTAGCGACGCAACTATTTGCGCAGATCTGTTCAATCAGGTCGAAGACCTTGTCGCGACGATGGACGCGTCTGACACGGGGACAACAGACAAGATGTCCCCCGATATGTCGCAGACGATGAAATCTCTTGAATCGTTCTCTTCGAGTGTCCCGAGTGAGATCCGCGAAGATTGGAAGACCGTGATCTCCGCTATCAAGAGCTACGTCGAGGAATTGGCGGGAATCGATTTCACGAACCCGGCCGACCCAACCACAGAAGCAAAGTTGGCCAAGGCCGAATCTGTGTTGGACGACGCGAAGTATCAGAAAGCTTCCGAGAATCTGGATCAGTGGACCCAAAAGAACTGCCCGAGTTACGCGACGAAGTAATTCGGAAGGCACGTTGGCTTTTTGAAGAACGAGAAGTGGCCCCGGTCAACGACCGGGGCCACTTCTGTTGATGTCGTGTGTCTTGCGAACTACTGAGAAGGCCGACTCAGTCGACCAGTGGAACGCCGTGGGCGTCAGTGAGGAAGCTTGGATTCTTTGTGAGGATGAGGATCCCTTCCACCAGACCCCATAGCGACGCGAGGCCGCAGGTGAAGATCGTCAGCACGAGCTGCAGGATGGCCTTGTTTGTGTACCCGAGGTAGAAGTTGTGGGCCCCGAACCCACCGATAAGGATTCCGAGGATTCCGGCAGCAACCCGGGATTTGGGCTGATAGCCGACTGGGGCGTTAGGAGCGGCCGGTGCGGGGTAGTTGCCCCACTGGGTTCCGTCCCACCAACGTTGCTGGCCACTTCCGTCGTCGTACCAACCGGCGGGCTGATTTCCTTGTGTCGTCATGGGCCAAGGGTAACCACATGTCTCATGGGTTGATAGGGAAAATGTCCCCGAGTTGCCGTTGGGGGCTCCGGGCGGCAAGACTTACTTCCCTGTGAGCACGACGGTCCTTACCTCGCTCGTAGTACTCCGCTAGCACACGCCGGCCTCGTCCGTCGCGTGTGCGCCCCCGGCCTCCCACTCGGGAGGCCGTTTACGTTCCGCCCGTTCGAACCGGCCCAATCCCGCTGATGTCAAGGCATCGGGGAGGACAACCATGAAAACCAACGGTGGTGCCGCACTCATCAAGGCTCTCGAACTCGAGGGTGTCGATGTGATCTTTGGTCTGCCCGGTGGAGCAATCCTGCCGGTGTACGACCCGATCATCGACTCGCCAATTCGCCACATTCTTGTTCGTCACGAACAGGGTGCAGGCCACATGGCCGAGGGCTATGCGCACGCAACTGGACGTCCTGGCGTCGCTATGGTCACCAGCGGCCCGGCCGCAACGAACATCATCACGCCGCTGGCCGATGCCTACATGGACTCTGTGCCGATGGTTGTCATCACCGGTCAGGTCGGAACAGCAGGCATCGGAACTGATGCGTTTCAAGAAGTCGACACGGTCGGCATCACACGTTCGGTTACGAAGCACAACGAACTCGTCACGAACGCGGCGGATATCCCGCGCATTGTGCGTGAGGCGTTCCACATCGCGACCACAGGTCGTCCCGGCCCCGTGCTCATCGATATTCCGAAAGACCTCGTTGATCCCACGAACCCGAACTCGGCGCTTGATTGGTACTGGCCCGATTCCGTCGACCTCGCCGGTTACAAACCGCGTCTCGACGGCGATCCCGCGCTCATCAAGGATGCCGCGCAACTGATCATCGCTGCAGAACGTCCTGTCATCTACGCGGGTGGTGGCATCCTCAAGGCGCGCGCTGCTGAATCCCTTCTTGCACTTGCGGAGCTGCTCGACATCCCTGTCGTCACCACGCTCATGGCTCGTGGCGCGGTTCCCGACGATCATCCGCTGTGCCTCGGAATGCCGGGTATGCACGGTAACTACACCGCCGTTACCGCGATGCAGGAATCTGATTTGCTCATCGCTCTCGGTTCACGTTTCGACGACCGAGTCACCGGCAAGCTCGACGCATTCGCTGCGAACGCCAAGATCATTCACGTCGACATTGATCCCGCCGAACTCGGCAAGGTCCGTCGACCAGACGTCGGCATCACTGGCGATTGTCGTTTGGTCATTAATGAACTGATCACAGCGCTGAAGCAGATCGGCGCGCCAGAGGTTCAGCCCGATCGTTCATCGTGGAAGTCCACGATTAGTGGATGGCAAGAGAAGTACCCGCTTGCCTACGTGCAGTCCGAGCCGGGCGATTTGTTGAAGCCGCAATACGTGCTTGAACAACTTCGTGACAACACTCCCGATGACTGCATTGTTGCTTCAGGCGTCGGTCAGCATCAGATGTGGACCGCTCAGTACTGGAAGTTCAACCATCCCTACACCTGGATCAACTCTGGTGGCCTCGGAACAATGGGCTTCGCGGTTCCGGCCGCAATTGGCGCCAAGGTTGGGCGACCCGACCGCATGGTGTGGGCCGTCGATGGCGATGGCTGTTTCCAGATGACCGCGCAAGAACTTGTTACCGCTGCCGCCGAACGCATTCCGGTGAAGATCGCCATTCTCAACAACGCGTATCTCGGAATGGTTCGTCAGTGGCAGGAGATGTTCTACGAGGAGCGTTACAGCGAGGTCTATCTCTCGCCTGATCTTCCTGATTACAAGATGTGGGCCGAAGCCATGGGTTGTGTCGGCATGCGCGTCGAAGCTCCTGAAGATGTGCTTCCCGCGATTCAGCGTGCGAATGAAGTTGACGACCGTCCGGTTGTCATTGACTTCCGCACCGATGCGCGCGAGAAGGTCTTCCCGATGGTGCCTGCGGGCAAGTCCAACTCCGACATCGTTGTCGGGCCGGAGGATGTCCGATGAGTCCGGCGACGCGTCATCACATTCTCTCCGTCCTTGTCGAAAACAAGCCGGGTGTTCTTGCCCGCGTGTCGGGTTTGTTTGCCCGGCGCGGTTTCAACATCTTTTCGCTCGCCGTTGCGCCAACAGACGACCCCACTCGTAGTCGCATCACGATCGTGGTCGATGTTGAATCGGCACCGCTGGAGCAGATCACCAAGCAGCTCGACAAGCTCATCAATGTGCTGCAGATCGATGAACTTGCTCCCATCGATGCGGTCGAACGCGAGCTCATGATCGTCACAGTCACGGTTTCGGCAGAGTCGAAGCCCGAACTGCTTTCGCTGACTGAGGAATACAGCGGCG
>Ga0208592_1000615_pt1 | contig 9681 bp, 8 predicted proteins | sample LakMenE18May10ns_FD_150712 | JGI IMG/M metagenome (GOLD analysis project Ga0208592, IMG submission 150712) | Freshwater microbial communities from Lake Mendota, WI - 18MAY2010 deep hole epilimnion ns (SPAdes) | ecosystem: Environmental > Aquatic > Freshwater > Lentic | place: Lake Mendota...
TAGTCCCAACAACGGATTAGCGATCGCTGCCCTTGTGCTCGGCATCTTGACCTTTGTGTGTCTCGGCCCGATCGCTGGCGTCCTCGCCATCATCTTTGGTTTTTTGGGACTGAAGAAGGCGAACGAAATGGGCGGCACCGGTAAGGGCATGTCGATCGCCGGCATCGTGCTCGGCGCTGTCGGGACAATCGCTTCGATCCTGTTGCTTGTATTAGTTGTCTTTGCTGCTGATCAGGCATCCGACTCAATCTCCGATTCGGTGAAGGACTGGTCGGGAGAAGCGACTGCATCCGACTACAACGTGACCGTTGAAAAGTGTTCGGTGGATCAAACGTTTGGTTCGCCGGAAATGACGATCAAGGTCACGAATAAAACTTCGGGTGAGAAGAACTACATCTTCAACTACGAGTTCCGTTCCGGCTCGGGCACATTGATCGACAGTGGCTCGTCATTCCCGGAAACGATTCCCCCGAATCGATCGAAACTTGTGGAGATTTCAAGTTTCGAAGATGTGACGTCACCCTCGGTGAAATGTGAAATCACCAGTGTTGAAAATTGGTTTAACTGATCGATTCGATCAGAACAGGATTTCCGTACAGAGCCCGGCCTCGTGTCGGGCTCTGTTGCGTTCGGCGCGATCGCTAGCGTGACGAGATGCGAGTTGCGTTTGTGACGACAATTGACCAGGACGCAATTCATGACGACGTTGACCTTCCTTTACAGATTGTTGCGTTTGCCGATTCGAGCATCGATCTCGTCCAAGCGCCGTGGGAAGACCGGACTATCGACTGGGATTCGTTCGATCTGGTCGTGGTGCGGAGTCCGTGGAACTACGTCGATCGACTTGACGAGTTTCGCCAGTGGCTGGACGCGCGTCGACACATGAGGACAATTCACAATCCGGTGTCGCTTATTGAATGGAACATTGACAAGTGTTATCTCGCCGATCTGGCTGTGCATGGTGTGCCTGTCGTACCGACTGCGTTTGTTCAGTCAATAGACGAATTCCAGTCGGCTATCGCATCTGCAGGTAGCAAAGAAATTGTCGTCAAGCCCTCAGTCTCGGCGGGGAGTCGACTCACGGGTCGCTTCGCTTTCGACGACTTGGCGGCTGAGGAACTCGCCAAGCGGATCCTTTCCGAGGGCGTAACGGTGATGGTCCAACCGTTTGCGTCGCGTATTGACGTTCAAGGTGAAATCGGAACAGTTCTGTTTGACGGAGTGGTGTCCCATTCATTTCGCAAAGCTGCGCTTCTGGCCGAAGGTGGCGCGCTTGTGGGTGGCGAATATCGGGAGGAAATCACGGCAATCGTTGCGCCCGATGACGTCCTTGCCGTCGTCACAATTGCCTCAACAGTCGCAACGAAAATCGCACGCGAGCGCGGTTGGCTCGCTGTCAACGAGGAACTTCTTTACGGGCGCTATGACGTCGTCCGCCTTGATGATGGATCACCCGCGTTGCTCGAGGCAGAACTTTTTGAGCCCTGCTTCTTCCTGCCGACAGATTCTGAGTCGCCGCGTCGATTCGTTGACGCGGTTATTCGGCGGTTGTCGAACTCGTAGACATCAACTGGCAAGAGTGCCGGCAAAAATCTGCCAGGCAAGTGCGCTCTTCGCGACAAGGCTGAGTACGAGGTACACCTTCTCGCCGTAGAGGTAATCGGAGAACTTGCCTTTACCTCGGTACTGCAGCCACTGGTTAAGGGCGAAGCAGTTGAACAACAAGAACAGTGAAATGACGATTCCGTAAACGAAGACGGGTACACCATCGGCATTTGCAGGAATTCCGTTGATCATCGTGTTGTCGGTAGCTGCTGAGTAGAGCGCGATTACAATCGCAATCCACGGAATGATTCCGACAATGCAGCCAAGAATAAATGGCCACCAGTTCACGGAGTCCCGATTTTGGTTGACCTGTTCCATCACGAGGCCGAACAAAATCATTGCGGCGTTGACGCCAAAAATTGCAACGAGAGCGTAGAAGTTGTTGATGCCATTCAACAGGCAAATCAGCAGGATCATGATCGATGCGCTGACGGAGTATTCAATCCAACGCGCGTAGTTCACTCCACGAAGCAGGTTGCGTTCGTACCAGGCCCGGATTGGGGTCACCGACGTAAGAAGATGATCGCCAGCTGCAAGGAACAGAAAGATTGCGATGGCAATCGCGAAGTTGAAACTAAAGAAGGTCTTACTCGCAGTTGTAAGGGAACCTTCTGCGCCGGGGGGACCGGTCTGCACGGCAGCGACGATCGGAATGGCGAACGAGCTACTCAGAACAAGGATGAGAATTCCTTGGACGAGATGAAGTCCACCGACTCCGATGTTCCACTTACGGAGATTGACGAGTCGTTCTGAGGTTTCAGGCATGGACCGAACGCTAAACGTTTTTTGGTCAAGCGGGTGCTTTTTGAAGCGGTCTAGTCCTAGATGGGGAACAATGACTGCATGCAGGTACATCTCGTTGACGGCACCTATGAGCTCTTTCGTCACCATTTCGCGTTGCCATCCCGCGCGAACTCCGACGGCATGGAAATCGCAGCAACCCGTGGCGTGGTGATGTCGATGTTCAACATGTTGGACGAAGGCGCAACCCACGTTGGCATTGCGACCGATCGAACGGTTGATTCATTTCGCAACGAACTGTGGGATGGCTACAAGTCGGGTGAAGACCTCGATCCCGAACTTGGCAACCAGTTTCCGTTGCTCGACGAGGTGTTGATCGCTGCAGGTTTTTCGGTGTTCTCAATGGTTGAACACGAAGCCGACGACGGTATGGGTTCGGCTGCTGCAAAAGCTGCGTCGGACAAAAACGTGAAACAAGTTCTCATCTGTACGCCGGATAAGGACCTTGCCCAATGCGTTGTTGGAAATCGCGTCGTGCAATTCGACCGTCGCAAGGGTCAGATGTTTGATCACGATGGAGTGATCGAAAAGTTTGGGGTTCCGCCAGAATCGATCCCTGATTACCTCGCGTTGATGGGCGACGCATCCGATGGTTTCCCTGGGCTGCCCGGTTGGGGTGCCAAGTCGGCATCAACTGTTCTCGGTCGCTACCTGCATATTGAAAACATTCCCGCTGACCCAGCGGACTGGGATGTCCAAGTTCGAGGCGCGGCAAAGCTCGCAGCAACATTGCAAGAACAAATGGACCTCGCGATGTTGTTCAGGAAGATCGCAACCGTTGTGACCGACGCGCCGACGTTCACGACGATTGATGAACTTCGTTGGACTGGATCTCGAGACAACTTCGCCGAAGTGGCCGCACGTATCGATGCACCGCGGCTTGTTGAACGGGCCGCGAAATTGGCCCAGATGCGAAACTGACCGACCCGAAGGCCGGTCAGTCGTCAGGAATATTGCTCAGCGCCAAAAGGCGCGAACGTCATGACTCGGACGTATCGGTGGACTCTGTGGCCTTCGAGTCGGATTCTGACTTTGACTCTTTCGAGCCCTTGGTCTCGCCTTCTTTCAGGCCCTTTTCAAATTCACCCTTGGCAGAACCGAGGGAGCGGGCAAGTTTGGGGAGCTTTGCGCCGCCGAAGAGCAGGGCGATGATCCCGAGAATGATGACAAGTTCCCAACCGTTCGGCATGAGGGTCCTTCCATAGGAGGAGAGCAGAGACTGTTGTCAGCCTAGGCCGATCTGGGCCAACAGACGCTTTGGGCAGGTTTCGGCCTCCTCCGATGGGCTGGGTAGTGTTGGCGCCATGTCGGAACACCCAATGACTGAGCGCCTGGCCCAACTGGCCGAGCGCAAGGAACAAGCCCTCCATGCCGGTTCAGAGCGTTCGGTTGAACGCCAGCACTCGAAGGGCAAGATGCTTGCCCGCGAGCGCATTGACTATCTGCTTGACGAGGGTTCGTTCCACGAACTCGACATGCTCGCTCGTCATCGAGCGCATGAAAGTGGCATCGAAGAGCGCCCCTACACCGATGGCGTCGTTACCGGTTGGGGAACCATCGATGGTCGCAAGGTCTTCGTGTTCTCGCAGGACTTCACCGTTTTCGGTGGAGCGCTTGGTGAGGTCTTCGCCGAGAAGATCCACAAGGTGATGGATCTCGCTCTTTCTGTTGGTGCGCCGTTGATCGGCCTCAACGATGGTGCCGGCGCTCGTATTCAGGAAGGCGTTGTCTCGCTCGCCAGTTACGGCGGCATCTTCCATCGCAACGTGCTTGCATCGGGTGTAACTCCGCAGATCTCCGTGATCCTCGGCCCATGCGCTGGTGGCGCGGTCTACAGCCCCGCCATGACTGACTTCATCTTCATGGTCGATGAAACCTCACACATGTTCATCACTGGTCCCGATGTCGTAAAGACCGTGACTGGTGAAGAAGTCACGCTTGAAGAACTTGGTGGCGCAAAGTCACACGCAAGCAAGTCCGGTGTGGCCACATTTGTTTCTCCGGACGAGAAGTCCTGCCTTGACGACGTGAAGTACCTCTTCTCGTTCCTTCCGTCGAACAACCTCGAGACTGCGCCCGCGATGCCTTCGGACGACGATCCGCAACGCAGTTGTCCTGAACTCATCGACATCATGCCGGCCAGCCCCAATATTCCGTATGACATGAAGAAGGTCATCGCGTCGGTTGTCGACGATGGTGATTTCTTCGAGTACTTCCCGCGTTGGGCCGGTTCCATCGTGTGTGGTTTCGCTCGCCTCAACGGCGAATCCGTCGGCATCGTTGGCAATCAGCCGATGGTTCTTGCTGGTGTCCTCGATATCGAGTCGGCAGAGAAGGGCGCACGTTTCGTGCGTACCTGCGATGCGTTCAACATCCCGCTGGTTACCTTCGTCGACGTGCCCGGATTCCTTCCTGGTGTCGATCAGGAATATGGCGGCATCATTCGCCATGGTGCCAAGTTGCTCTACGCGTTCTGTGAAGCAACCGTTCCGCGTATTCAGGTCATCACTCGTAAGGCCTACGGCGGCGCATATGTGGTCATGAACTCCAAGTCGATTGGCGCCGACCTTGCGTTCGCATGGCCGTCGGCCGAACTCGCGGTGATGGGCCCGAACGGCGCAGTCGAAATTCTGTATCGCCGCGAACTTCAGGGTGCAGCCGATCCCGAAAAGCGTCGTGCGGAGTTGATCGAGGATTACACCGAACGATTCGCGAACCCGTACGTTGCGGCCGAGCGTGGATTCATTGACGACGTCATCGATCCCGCTGACACGCGCATGAAGGTCATCGCCGGTCTTGAGATGCTCAAGTCCAAGCGCGAAGAACTTCCGCATCGCAAGCACGGAAATATTCCGTTGTGAGCGATTCGTCGCCGAGCGTGCGCATTACGCCCGAACCAACCATCGAAGAAGCGGCCGCGATTGCAGCCGCGATCGAGGTCACACGTCCTCGGATCATGGTTGGCCAGGAAGTAGAGCCTGAATCGCGTTGGCGATTCAGTGGCCGCTGGTGGTCGCGCCCGGTGGCATCACGTCGTTCGCGTCCTGCTGCTCGTAACTAGGGCTCATCGAGGCCGCTCAGCCGAATGCGGCTGATAAGTCAAGCGACGGGTGGCCCGCCATCTCGCTTCTGCCGTTAGCGTTTCGGTCGTGCCTAAGCCGCCGCTGTCCGATCTACGCGTCATCGACATCTCTACAGTTCTTGCCGGTCCCGGTTGTGCTCGGCACCTGGCCGACTTTGGTGCTGACGTCATCAAGGTCGAGCGCCCCGGAAAAGGTGACACCGTTCGCGATATGGGATGGCGCGATCCATCCGACGACGTCACCTTGTTCTGGAAGGTTGCCGGCCGAGGCAAGCGAACGATTGTTCTTGATCTGAAATCCGAAGAGGATTTGTCGGTTCTTCGTCGGTTGCTCGATACGGCCGATGTGCTCGTCGAAAACTTTCGGCCAGGGAAGCTCGAAGCACTAGGACTAGACCCAGATTCGCTTCACGCAACCAACCCCAAGCTGGTGATCACGCGCGTGACGGGATTCGGTCAGACCGGTCCGTATCGAGATCGCCCTGGCTTTGCGACGCTGGCCGAGGCGATGTCGGGCTTTGCCAACGTGAATGGCGAACCAGACGGCGCACCAACGCTTCCTCCTATCGCTCTCACCGACGAAGTCACAGCGATCGTTGCTGCTTTCGCCACGATGGTGGCAGTGCACTCAGGGGTCGGGCAGGTCGTCGACGTCAACCTTCTCGAGTCGATGCTGCATCTGATGGGCCCACTGCTCTCGGCCAACGCTCTTACCGGTTACGAGCAACCACGTCTGGGTTCAGGAATTCCGTATTCGGTCCCGCGCAATACCTATCAGTGCTCCGATGGGAAGTGGGTTGCGATTTCGACGACTGCAGAGTCGATTGCGCAGCGATTGATGACGTTGGTAGGCGCTCCTGATGATCCGCGGTTCGACGGATTCGAGAACCGCGTTGCCAATCGTGATCTCATCGATGAGATCGTTGGCGAATGGGTGTCACAACGGCCTCTCGAACTTGTACTTGCTGAAGCGGAACGCGCCGAGGTTGCGGTTGCGCCGGTCTACTCAATGGCTGACGTTGTGAACGATCCACATCTCCGTGAACGCAACGCGATCATCGAAGTCGATGGCGTCCCTATGCAGAATGTGATTGCTCGCTTGTCAGCGACGCCCGGCGCAGTTCGTTTTGCAGCCCGTGGTCTTGGAGCCGATACCGACGAGGTGATTGCGGAACTCGACGACTGACGTCGTCAGTTTCGAGTTTCAGCAACGAGCGCGGCGATGTCGCTCATGATGTGTCCGAGTTCGAAGTCTTTGGGTGTGTAGACCCGAGCGACTCCGGCCGCAAGCAACTTGGGGCGGTCATCTTCAGGGATGATTCCGCCGACAATGACGGGACAGGTCACGCCCTCGGCCCGGAGTCGTTCGACGACATCGGGAACCAGTTGCATGTGGCTTCCGGAAAGAATTGAAAGTCCGACGACATCGACGTCTTCGTCCCGAGCAACTGCAGCAATCTGCGTTGGGGTGAGACGGATGCCTTGATAGATGACTTCCATGCCGGCATCACGCGCTGCGACGGCGATCTGTTCAGCGCCATTGGAGTGACCGTCGAGGCCAGGCTTGCCCACAAGGAACCGTGGAGGGCCGCCGGCCATGGTCTTGACTCGTTCAGCAAGGGCCCGAAGATCCTCAGGAAGTTTGCCGACGCCTGCAGCGGCAGCAACTCCGGTTGGGGCGCGATATTCGCCGAAGACCTCACGCAATGCGCCCGCCCATTCGCCCGTGGTTCCGCCGGCAACTGCCAATGCGATGGTGGCGCTCATGATGTTTTCATCGGTGAGGGCAACGCGGCGCAGTTCAGCGAGAGCGGCATCGACGGCAGCGCTGTCGCGTGTGCTTCGCCATGCCTCAACCTCGTCAATGGTCTGGGCTTCGACTGCAGGGTCGACGCGAAGGATTGATTCGTCACCCGAGAGCGGGGAGTCGGCAGCTTCAGTGAACTTGTTGACACCAACGACGACTTGCTCGCCCGTTTCGATGCGACGAACGCGCTCGGTGTTCGACGCAACGAGGCGACCCTTAAGTTCTTCGATCGCGGAGAACGCTCCACCCAACGCGAGAACTTCGTCGAGTTCAGCGCGCGCCGCGGCCACCAATTCATCAGTGAGACCTTCGATGACATGGGAACCATTGAAAATGTCCTCGTATTCAAGGAGGTCGGATTCAAAGGCAAGAACTTGCTGCATGCGAAGTGACCATTGCTGATCCCATGGGCGGGGGAGACCAAGTGCTTCGTTCCATGCGGGAAGCTGGAGCGAACGAGCACGCGCGTCTTTTGAAAGCGTGACTCCGAGCATCTCCAGAACAATCCGCTGCACGTTGTTTTCGGGCTGAGCCTCGGTGAGTCCGAGTGAGTTCACCTGCACGCCGTAGCGGAAGCGCCGAGCCTTGGCATCAGTGACGCCGTAGCGCTCAAGGCAGATTTCATCCCACATCTTTGTGAAGGCGCGCATCTTGCACACTTCTTCAACAAAACGAATGCCTGAGTTCACGAAGAACGAAATGGATGCAACGACCGCAGGCATGCGTTCGGCAGGAACCTGGCCACTGTCGCGTACTGCATCGAGAACATCGATCGCCGTTGCTAGCGAGTACGCAATTTCCTGAACCGGTGTGGCTCCGGCTTCTTGCAGGTGGTAGCTGCAGACGTTCATCGGGTTCCACGCCGGAATGTTTTCTGAACACCACGCAACCATGTCGACGATGAGTCGACGGGAAGGCTCTGGCGGGAAGATGTACGTTCCGCGCGAGAGGTATTCCTTCACGATGTCGTTCTGAGTTGTTCCGCGCAGTTCGCTTGAAGCAACACCATTCTCTGCGGCGTAGGCGACATACAGCGCAAGCAGCCATGCTGCAGTCGCGTTGATCGTCATCGAAGTGTTCATCCCGCCAACGGGGATGCCTTCAAGGAGTTCACGCATATGGCCGAGTTCGGCGACGGGAACGCCGACCTTGCCAACTTCTCCGCGCGAGCGTGGATCATCGGGGTCGTAACCGGTCTGGGTTGGAAGATCGAACGCAATCGACAAGCCGGTCTGGCCCTTGGCCAAGTTGGTTCGGTAGAGCTCGTTCGAGGCGCGCGCAGTTGAGTGCCCCGAGTAGGTGCGCATCATCCAGGGACGGTCAGCCGATCGAATCGATTCTCCAGAAGGGGTCGAGCTCATGTCTCCATGGTCGCCCACTGGTGGTTGCTTTGTCACGGTGACACCTCTGAAGTGAAGGGGCGAACGGGAATTGCTAAGGCATTGGCAAGCAGAGACAGGTACTCAGCGCGTGGAATTTCGATCGCCCCGAGGCTGGCCAAGTGTGGAGTGAGCCACTGGACATCAAGGAGGATCACGCCTCGCGAGCGCAAATGATCGACGAGCCCGACGAGTGCCACCTTGGAGGCATCACGGGAATGATGAAACATCGACTCGCCTGCAAACAGTCCGCCGATATGGATGCCATAGAGGCCACCGACGAGCTCGCCCGTCAATCGGTCGCGAGTCTCTACTGAGTGCGCCCATCCCAATCGGTGAAGTTCGCGATAGGCGGAGTCAATGGCCGATGTAATCCACGCACCATCGCGATCGGGATTGGCACACTCACGAACAACTTGATCAAACGCTGTATCGATTGTGATGTCGTAACGGTCCATCGACTGTCGCAGGGAACGCGACATGCGCAGTGCATCAAGCGGGAGAATTCCGCGCGGGTCTGGTGACCACCACCCAACGGTCGGTCCGTTGTCGAATGGCATTGGAAAGATTCCCGCTCGATACGCGCCAAGCACAGTGCCGGGCTCGAGGTCGGCGCCGATGCCAACGAGACCACTTTCGTCGGCGGTATCGGGATCGGGGAATTGCCACTGCGAATGCGGTGGCGCGATAGGCAACACGACTAATCGGTCATCGACGATGACGAAGGCTTACTTGCGGTAGTCGTAGAAACCAATGCCCGACTTCCGACCGAGGTGGCCGGCAGTCAGCATGCGACGAAGGCGCGGTGCCGGAGAGAAGTTCGGATCGCGGAATTCGTCATACAGCGCGTCGAGGATGGCAACCGAAGTATCGAGTCCGACAAGGTCAAGGAGTTGCAGCGGTCCCATCGGGAAGTTGCAGCCGCCCTTCATTGCGGTGTCGATTGCATCGCGAGACGCGACGCCGTTCTCAAGCAACTTGACTGCGTTGTTGAGATACGGGAAGAG
>Ga0208592_1000620_pt1 | contig 9662 bp, 10 predicted proteins | sample LakMenE18May10ns_FD_150712 | JGI IMG/M metagenome (GOLD analysis project Ga0208592, IMG submission 150712) | Freshwater microbial communities from Lake Mendota, WI - 18MAY2010 deep hole epilimnion ns (SPAdes) | ecosystem: Environmental > Aquatic > Freshwater > Lentic | place: Lake Mendota...
CGTAAATTGACTTTGGGAAAGGGTTTGGCTTCTGGAACACCATCCCGACAAGCTTACGAACCTGCACAGGATCAACATCTGGACCATACATGTCCTGACCGTGATAAAGCACCTCTCCAGAAACCTTGGCTCCTGGAATCAGGTCATTCATGCGGTTCAGGCTTCGAAGCACTGTGGACTTTCCGCAACCGGAAGGTCCAATCAGGGCAGTGATCTCGTTCTGGTAGATGGGTAGGTTAACTCCTGCAACAGCAAGGTTCTTGCCGTACGAGACGCTCATGTCCTTGAGAAAAAATACTTCGTTTAGCGCGGTTGTTGTCATTAGTTATTCCTACCAGGTTCTCTCGTAGCGGGCTCGCAGCCAAACTGCGATTGAATTGATGAAGAAAAGCACAACAAGCATTACCAATATGCCCGCAGCCGCTAGAGTGTGAAACTCCTCTTGAGGTCTTCCGGCATAGTTATAAATCATTACCGGCAGGGCAGAGTAGCTATCATTCCAGAAGTCGGGATCAAAAGTAACGAATGTTGCTGCGCCAACAAGAAGTAGTGGTGCAGCCTCACCGATTGCTCTAGCTACAGCCAAGATGACTCCCGTGAGCATTCCCGGTGCTGCGGAAGGCAAAACCATCTTCCAGACTGACTGCCACCTAGTTGCACCCAGTGCCAGTGCTCCGTCCAGAAGTGATGATGGCACAGCTCGAATCGCTTCCCGCGACGCAAGAATTACCGTCGGAAGAACGAGAATCGCAATGGTTGCAGAACCAGCCGCGACCACAAAACCCAGGTCAAATACTCCGCGCACTATAAAAGCAAGACCCAGGATTCCGAACACAATCGATGGGACACCCGCAAGATTTTGGATGTTTAGTTCGATAATTCGGTTGTACCACTTAGTCCGATCCGCAAAAAGTTCAAGGAACGTCGCGGCGGAGATACCTAACGGAACAATTAATGCGATGACACCTAAAATCAGCTGGATGGTTCCAAGAATTGCGGGACGGTAACCGGCAGTTTCCGGCCTAAAGGACGAGGGGTTGTTGGTAAAGAGCCCAATGTTGACTCTGCTACCACCCTCTACCAATGCCCACGCCACGATTGCGGCAATCATTACAAGAGAGATTGTTAGAGCAGCCAGCAAAACCAACCTGAAAGCGATGCCTTGTATTTCAGCCTTGTTGTTTGATCCTTTATAAATCGTTCGGGTCACAGCCGCTGCTGTAGATGCTGCGCCTACCGCCCTGCGAGGTATCTTGTTTTTCACTAGTCGTACACCTCGCGGAACTTGTTTACGAACCTGATTGCAATCATGTTCATAGTGAGGGTCATTAGGAACAAGAGTGTACCTACGGCAAAAATCGAGTAATAGTCGATGGTTCCTTGAGCAATTTCACCGGTAGCGCGGGATGCTATAAAGGCCGTCATTGCTCCAGCGGGCTCGGTGAATCCAATCTTGAGCTGCGGAGATCCTCCTCCAGCCACCAACAAAACAACCATAGTTTCGCCAATTGCTCTAGAGGCACCGAGCACGAAGGAGGCTACTATTCCTGAGATAGCTGCTGGAACTACAACGGTGATTGCAACTCGCATCTTGGTTGCCCCGAGTGCATAAGCTCCCTCACGAAGAGCTGAGGGAACCGCACGCATCGCGTCATCGCTGACTGATGCAATGAGCGGAATAATTATGATTCCTACGGTGATTCCAGCTACACCGATTGAGAATGGGCTAGTCCAACCCAAGTCAGGAGTTAGCTCCTGAATAAGGGGCTTGAACCAGAAAACTGCGAACAATCCAACGGCCACAGTTGGAAGTCCCTCAAGAACCTCGAGCACTGGCTTGATGATTTTTCTAACTGGGTTAGAAGCATATTCCGAAAGATAAATTGCTCCACCAAGTCCGAGTGGAATTCCAACGAGGGAAGCGTAGAAAACAACTTGTAGCGTTCCTGCTACAAGCGGGAGTACTCCAAAGGAAGCGTCTGTAAAGGAAGGTGCCCAAAGGGTGCCGGTGAGAAAACTCCAGAGATCTACGTACTCGAAGAATCCTGGTAGCGGAGAGAAAAGGGCGATAACGATTCCGATTGTGACAGCAACAGAAACGGCGGCGGCTCCAAAAAGAAGTCCGATGATGATTTTTTCCCCAATATGAGGGTTGGTCGCCCGAAGTGGGTTCCTTGCGGAATCACCTCGGGCGACCTTGACAGCAGAGCTCATGGGTCTGTACTTCTCCCTATCTCGACTGTCGAATTGTTCTTGTTTTTACTTTAGTACTTACTGAACTAGTGCTTCGAGCTTCGCAAGAGCCTCGCTCTGCTGCGCAGCTGTTAGGCCCACGTATCCAGCAGTTGAGTTGATTAGCTCGGTCTCTTCGACTAGGAACTTAGCGAAAGCGAACACCTCTGGACGAGCCAAAGCGGTGCTAGCGAAGTAGGTGTAAAGACCGCGGCCAAGAGGTGTGTATGTACCTGCCTGAACGTTCTCAACAGTTGGAGCAACACAGCCTGATCCACCGTCAACCTCAAGAGCCTTTAGCTCGTCAAGGTTTTCCTGGTAGTAGGAGAAAGGAATGAATCCCATTCCACCTGCGGAGCCAGCAACACCCTCAACTGCTAGTAGGTCGTCTTCACCAATGTTGATGTAGTCGTTACGGATGTTACCCTCTTCGCCGTTAATTTCACCTGTGAAGAAGTCGAAGGTACCCGAGTCAGTTCCTGGACCGTAAAGTGCAAGCTCTACGTCAGCGATCTTGTCAGGCATGCCATCAACGTCGCCCCAAGTCATGATTGTGCCTGAAGCATCTGCGTTCCAGATGGTGGCTAGCTGCTCAGTTGTGATGCACTCTAGCGGGTTGTCTTTGTTTACAACAACAGACAATGCGTCGTTTGCAACTGTTACGAAGTCGTACTTGATTCCGGCTGCGTCACAGATTGCCGCTTCTTCTTCCTTGATTTCACGAGAAGCGTTAGATGCATCGGTTTCACCGTTACAGAACTTCTCGAATCCTCCACCGGTTCCAGAGACGTTTACAGCTACGCGAACTCCGGAGTTTACCTCCATGAATAGCTCAGCGGCAATTTCTGATGCTGGACCTACGGTTGATGACCCATCGATAAGGATTGATCCGGATAGTGCGTCTGCTGCTGGTTCTTCAGGTTCTGCTGCACAGCCTGCTAGAACTAGAACAGATGCCGACATTAGAGCGGCAACTGAAATTAGTTTCTTTTTCAATGTATTTCTCCTAATTGGAATTGATAAAGGCAGACTGCCTGCCTCTCTAGAAAGATTCCATTAAGGACCTAAATGGAAGTAAGAGCTGAGGTAAACGGAAGGTGAATCATCTCTGAAAAGCTGAAAACCTTCAGGTTTTGGTTGAGGTCTGGTCTCAGGCTGAGTGCGTGTATTCTCTTGTGAATAATGACCAAAACTTCCTGGGCAGTGCTGTCGCTGATTTTTGTTGCCATTTTTTGGGGTGCAGGATTTGTGCTCATGAAAGACGCCATTGACGACCAGCCGGTTTTCGACTTCCTGGCAACCAGATTCACCTTGGCAACTCTTGTGATGATTGCCATCCGCCCTCAGGTGCTGTCAGCAATAAACAAGCAAACCCTTTTCCGAGGGTCTGTGCTTGGGGTCATGCTTGGCCTTGCTTACATCACACAAACCATTGGCCTCGATCTAACAACGGCTGCAATAACAGGTTTTTTGACCGGGCTCTATGTTGTCTTCACGCCACTTCTTTTCTGGTTCGTATTCAAGAAAAAAGTGGATAAAAAGGTAATTGTTGGAACAACCCTTGCGCTCACGGCATTGTTATTCATCTCGTTCAATGGGATTTCCATTGACCCAGGGCAAATCTGGTTAATTGCCTGTGCTCTACTTTTTGCTGGGCACATCATCGGACTTAGTTTCTGGAGTAACGCCAAAGACATTTACACGCTGACAGTTATCCAGCTAGCAGCTGGTTCGGTGGTCTGCTGGTTGGGTGCTTTGCCGGATGGCTACCAGCCACCACCGAATGCTTTTGTTTGGGGAACCGTTGTCTTCACTGCGGTATTTGCAACCGCTATGGCCTTTTTGATTCAGACTTGGGCTCAGTCCATAATGGATCCTTCCCGAGTTGCCATTATCTTGACTGGCGAGATTGTCTTTGCAGCGGTAATCGCAGTTGCGGTTGGTCAAGAGGTGTTGGCTGCTCGAACAATCATTGGCGGTGTTTTGATTGTGGTGGCGATGTTGATAGTTGAGTGGCCAGACAAAAAGAGCAAAAGCCCACTCGACCAGCCTCATTTCACTTGAGTCAATAAATCGTCCGTCACAACACCTCAACCCATAAATCCCATAGCTGGTAAGGTTGAAAGGCTCCCTGGGTGACTGGGGTAGTGAATGGGCCTCTAGCTCAGTTGGTTAGAGCAACGGACTTTTAATCCGTGGGTCGTCGGTTCGATCCCGACGGGGCCTACTCGTAATAACTCCCAGAAATCCAAGATTGCTTTCCAACAAATACTGGGCTGTCTCCAAATAAATAGACTTTAGTGATGCAATACCCACTGCTAACGGAGCGTCTGAGCATCCGACCTTTAGTGCTGGCCGATTTGGATTCATTTGTCGGTTACAGACAAGATCCCTCAATCGCTCGATTCCAGAGCTGGGAGCCCACCTATTCCAAGCATCAAGCGCGCGAGCTAATTGAATCTCAAGCTGGAGTGTTCCTCCCGGATAAAGGACAGTGGCTGCAGCTTGGCATTCATTATCTAGTCAGCGATGAGCTCGTAGGGGATTTGGCTCTTCACTCAGTAGTCGAAGGCGAGGGGATCTTTGAATTGGGTTTCACAATCGCGAAACGGCATCAGGGCCAGGGATTCGCGAAGGAAGCCGCAGCAATGTTGATTAATTACTTAGTTACCCAAGTTGGTGCGACAAAATTTGTCGCCAACACCGACAGGCGGAATTCGGCATCCATCGCGGTACTTTTGGCACTTGGGTTCCGGCGTGATTCTTCCCGAACTTGGGAAGAAAACTTCAAGAACGAAGATGTAATCATGGATTACTTCGAGACTGGGTTACTGGGCCAGCGCTCTATCAACGCCTAAGTGGAGGCAATAACTCCTAGGAGTTCTTTTTGCTTGCTGCCTTCGCCTGCTTTTCGAGACGCTTTTCTTTTAGGTTCTTAGCAGGTGCCTTTTTGTTGTTCTTTTGCGGTTTCTGTTCTTTTTGAGCCATTTGTTCCTCTTTCTATAGCTACTTGAATAGTTTAAGCTATCGGATCTTGTTTTTTCTTTTGTCCTATGTAAATAACAATAACGACCACAGAGATGTAAAGTGCTTGGCTAACGGCAACCACCCGTTCCCACACCCCAACGTTTGTGGTGCTTGGATCCGTCCAACTACTTAGAAACCACAGCGCCAAGGCGGTTTGGAGAGCGGTGCCGATGATGGCAGCCGGTGGCCTAAGAATCCAAGGGGCATCTTTTCGGGTTCGCATCGCAAATAAGTGCCACCCGGCGGAAAGAACAAAAGAGGAGATTGCAAAGATTCGGTGCCAAATCGAGTACCCAATAAGAGGTGTCGGAAAGATAGTTAGTCCGAAGGTACAAATAGCGGCTAAGAACAGAGCGATCCTTCCAGGCATCGCAAAAGTTCTTGCGTAGATGGCCGCAATTAGGGTCAGCACGCCCCCAAGAACAAAGAAGCTGGACATGATCACCTGGACCGGTGATTCGTTTGCCGCGAGATCGCTTATGGTCTGTCGAACCGGGTCATAGCCAACCCAAAGTGCCCCAGCGAAACTCCAGCCAAGCACGGACTGAATCGGACCGATGATGGCTGCTATGAATGCTGGTTTCTCAATTGGCTTCATGAGGTGAGCTTACTCACTTTCGATTTGGGGGCCTAGAATTCAATCGAGCATGCCCGTAAATTTCATTGGTGGTGGAGAATGTCAGAACTAGAGCTATCGCTGGCTGAAGCAGCCGAAAAGGGTAATGTCAAGGTCCTAACTTCCATCTTGGAGCTCATGGCTCCTCACGAAATCGCTGAGGAGCTAAACCGACTCGATTCCGTCGAGAGCACCCTGGTCTGGCGACTGCTACCAAAAGATGAAGCACTTGAAGTCTTTGAAGAACTTGACGTTTCTAATCAACAGCAGATTCTCTCGGGAATAAGAGGTCTGGCATTTAGAGACCTACTCGAAAGCATGGACCCAGACGATAGAGCCAGGCTCTTGGGTGAGGCTCCGGCCAGTTTCGTCAAGAAAGTTCTTGCGGGTCTAAGCCCTAAAGAGCGCAAGATGACAGCTGAGCTTTTGGGCTACCCAGAAGAAACCGTTGGGCGTTACATGTCACCTGAGGTCATTGCGGTTGCGGAGACTAGCTCCGTTGGTGAGGTCCTTGAGATAATTCGCCGTAAGGGAAATTCTGCGGAGACTGTTTCTGTTCTTGCGGTCGTTGATAGGCAAAGAAAATTCATTGGCTCCGTGGATCTAACCGATGTTGTCATGGCAGACACAGATTCCACAATTAGCAAAATCGCAGATCCTGATGCCTCTACAGCATTAGTAACCGATGACGCTGAAGCTGCTGCGAGACTACTGCAAGACACCAACGACCTAGCTCTGATGGTTTTAGATACCGAACAGCGGGTTGTTGGAATCTTTACTGTCGATGACGCAATCGACATTATCGAAGAAGCAAACAGCGAAGACTTCGCTCGCCAGTCGGCAGCTCTTCCAAGCTCAGGGCACTACCTTTCAGGCAAGGTTTTCAATCTGGCCAGGCTCAGAATTGTCTGGTTGATGTTCTTGATTATCGCCGCCACCCTCACTGTTTCAGTGCTGCAAGTATTTGAAGGCTCTCTCGAGAAATTCACAGCCTTGGCGCTATTTATGCCGATGCTGATTGGTGCCGGAGGAAACGTGGGGTCTCAGGCTGCAACTAGTGCTGTTAGGGCAATTGCACTTGGCGAGGTTAGACCAAAAGACGTTCTTCGAGTTGCTTGGCGAGAGTCAAGAGTGGGTCTGTTACTTGGCCTAGGGCTTGGGTTAGTCGGTTATGCCGCAGGTTGGTTTGCCGCAAGCTGGCAGGTTGGAGTGACCGTTGCCCTTGCGATTGTTGTTGTGTGCATGTGGGCGGCAACTGTTGGAGCAGTGCTGCCGTTGGGTGCTCAGGCTCTAAAGATTGATCCTGCTGTTATCTCTGCCCCCATGGTTACAACCTTGGTAGATGCGACCGGTCTGGTTATTTACTTTTTGATTGCCGGCGTAGTCCTGGGCCTTTAGCTCCCAAGTAAGGCTTCTAAATCCAACGTGAGGCTTGATACTCAGCAAAGACTTTTCTTACAGTCCCTGATCTACCTCTTATAACTATGGACTCTGTAAAAATCATGTCGCCTTTTTTCTTCACTCCAGATAGCAAAGCCCCATCTGTGACACCGGTAGCAACAAAGAAGGTGTTATCCGAAGAGACCATTTCATTCATTTCATATACGTAGTCAAATTTGAGGCCTGCTTCTAAACCGCGTTCTCTTTCAAAATCTTCACGAGGAGCCAAGATCCCCTGCATGAATCCCCCTAGGGCCCGAATGCCGCACGCCGTGACGATTCCCTCAGGAGATCCCCCAACTCCAGCGCAGATGTCTATTCTCGAATCGCCGCGAGCTGCCTGTATGCCGCCAGCGACGTCACCATCTAGAAGTAACCTGGTGGCCGCACCGGTGTCCCTGATTTGCTGAATGATCTCACCGTTGTATTCGCGATCCAAAACTGCAACCACCATCTCGTCGACCGCTTTGCCTGCGGCCTTGGCGTAGGCTCTAATGTTTTCGCCTATTGGAAGACGTATGTCGCAAACCCCAACTCCGGCGGGCCCTGTCACAAGCTTGTTCATCTTGTATACGGCCGAAGCATCAAGCATCGAGCCTCGGTCCGCTACCGCGATTACCGAAATGGCGTTGTTTCGGCCGGCTGCAGTAAGGGATGTTCCATCAATAGGGTCTACTGCTATATCTACCTTTGGGCCCTGGCCGGTTCCGACCAGTTCACCGTTGAATAGCATCGGAGCATTGTCTTTTTCGCCTTCACCAATGACTACTAGGCCCTCAAAGTTCACAGTTCCAAGAAAGGCCCGCATGGCATCAACAGCTGCCCCGTCAGACTCGTTCTTCTTGCCTTTACCTATAAAGGGGAACGCCCGGATTGCAGCTGCCTCGGTGGCTCGGACCAGTTCCATCGCTAGGTTGCGGTCTGGGTGGAGCTGTGGGGACTCGTTCATAAGGTCAGCTTAGCCAGCAACGAAGGGCCTGCCTGGCTTCCCGTAACTCATGTCAGTTCAGTCCCAAAAGCCCAAAACTGGCCAAATATTGGAGATTTTGGCTAAAAAACTCGTGGTTTTATGTCGAATATGGGCAGTTTTCAACCCGAGTATTTGCTGAGTGCGGTGATAAGTTGAATGACGTGTAAGTCATGCGAAGAGGCATCGACGATGGAACTCATCAGCGATGAATCTTTGTAGGTCTTACCTCCATCAGCTGAAAGGAAACAAAACATAAATGAGTGAATCCAATTACCTATTGGTTTACAACATGTTCTCGCTTGGAATTGCGAGCATGCTTTTCACCACCATTTTCCTGATTGTGGCTCGTGAGCGCGTACTGCCTCGCTACCGCATGGCGGTCTTGGTTTCTGCAACAGTGACTGGTATCGCTGCCTATCACTACTTCAGAATGTTCGACAGCTTCAACGATTCATTCGGCCCAGAAGCAGTTGAGGGTGCCGTTTACAACGTTGGCTACCGTTACGTTGACTGGTTCCTAACTGTTCCACTGCTACTAGTTGAGACCGTTGCGGTTTTGGCTATTGCACGTGCAGCTCAGACTGCTCTACTAGTTCGTCTAGTTCCAGCAGCCGCAGCAATGATTGCATTGGGTTACCCAGGCGACGCAGGTCTAGACATTGGTGGAGTAAGCGCGCCAATCTGGGGTCTACTGTCAACAATCCCATTCCTATACATCCTTTACATCTTGTTCGTAGAGCTTGGTAAGTCTCTTACCAAGCAGAGCAAGCAGGTTCAGAGAAGAATCAAGGAACTACGCCTTCTTCTTCTTGCTACCTGGGGTGTCTACCCACTAGCTTTCATCGCAAACATGAACGCTACTGGATTCGAAGAGCAGGGCTTTGTCCTTCGTGAAACCGGATACACAATTGCCGACATCTTGGCTAAGTGTCTATTCGGCCTAATGATCTTCTCGATCGCTCGTATGAAGAGCGCCGAGGACGACAAGGCATTCGCAGCATCAGAATTCAAGGGCAAGTAACCCTTAGTTCAAACTAAGCAAAAGGCGTCGGGAAACCGGCGCCTTTTGTTTTGCCTTTTTTAGCTCAGTAGCCTTTGCGAAGAAGTGCTGACAAGCCCAACACTGTTGCAGCAATCCAAATGCTGCGTGGTCTGTAAGCCAAGCCCCAGAGCCCACCGTGAACTGCAGAGAAGGTGTGTAGTTCTGTCGTAGTTTCCTTGTTTGTAAAACTTGCTGGATCGTTTAGATCCCTGGCTAACACCGCAGCAGCCGCAGACTTAGCCACCCTAACCTCAAAAGGCTTCACTCCAAAAAGCGGAGCACCCTGGTAGCTGGCCCTAAGAATTTTGTGCCGAAGAACTGAGTTGGTCCTGGCT